>JGI12316J15310_10000083_pt56 | contig 42375 bp, 35 predicted proteins | sample MarCyaLeptolynsp_FD_15310 | JGI IMG/M metagenome (IMG submission 15310) | reverse complement strand
AGTCCGAGGTTCGTCGTCCATGACCCGCGTAGGCGGCTCGTCACCCATGACGGAGGTCGGCGGTTCGTCGTCATACGCTGGCCGTGCCGGCGCCACACGCTTGGGCGGCATCGGGGGTGGGCTCTCGGCGCGCGTGATCGTATTGCCCAGCGGGTTTCCGGCTCGCGCCTGTGACAGCTCGTCCATGATCGCGATGTCTTCGAGGCTGAGCATGCTCGTGCCCTCGCGGTCGCGGTAGACGCCCGAGTCCTCGTCGAGCCGATTGACGTCCTCCGCCCCGAGGGTCATCACACCCTCGCGGAGGTCGGCCTCGTCGTCGTTGATGGTCGTTTGGATCTCGTTGTTGGCGAGCGCGGCGACCTTGCGCTGAAACGGCAGGTTGTCGGGCTGCCAACGCGATGCCCGCCAAAGGAGATCCGCGGCCTCGTCGTCGAGCCCTTGGTGCCGCAGGTCGTTGGACAGGCGCGTGAGAACCGAGAGCGCGACGTCCTCCTTGCCGATGCAGGCAAACGCCTGCGAGAGGATCTCGTAGCCCGCCGGGTCCTCGGGCGAGACCTGCATCAACGCGGTCAGCTTGGCGACCGCGCGTCGCGGTTCACCGACGAGCAGGTATGCACGGGCAAGCTCGCGCAATGTGCCGACGTGTCCGCCGTCGATGCGGAGAATCTGTTCGGCGACCGCGATGAAGCCGGCGTTGTTGCCCTGCTCGAGCAAACGTCGCGACGCCACGACGTAGGTCGCGGTCGCTTCCTTGTAGAGCGTCTGGTGTTCGTACGCCTGCGCCAGTCGAATCAGCGCCGACGAGTCGGACGGGTCGAGTTGGGTCGCGTGGTAGTAGAGCTGCAGCGCCTCGGTGATGCGACCCGATCGCCAGTGCGACTCGGCGGCACGCGTGCACACCGGAACCGCTGCTTCGCCGAGATGGTCGAGCATCGAGCCGACCGTCTTGATGGTGAACCAAGCCGGTCCGAGGCTGTGCGCCCGAAAGGCGATCGCGACGCCCTCCTGCATGCGATCGGCGCGTGCATACGCCTCCGCCACCTGCGCATAGACCGAGGCCGCCTGCGTCAGGTCGCCATCGCGAGTGAGTTGATCCGCGAGCACGAGGCGGGCTCGAATGCTGCGGGTATTGCCAGACCCTCCGGGTCCCCCACCCGGACCAAGATCGCGCGTTGCCATGATTGGAGCTCTCGCCGCGGGTCCGATGCCTGCCTCCACCCTGCGTGAGACACCGGACCCCGTCCTTTTTCCCACGCGATCATACATCGGCTCCGGCTCCGCCGTCCCCGCTACGCTCGTCCTCGCGCGTCGAGACCGTTGTTTGGAGTCATTGGGCGTCGTCGCAGTGACGCGGCCTACCGGATCGCGGAGGGCCAATGCCGTCGACCCGTTTCCGGACAATCGGACGCATCACTCGGACTTTCCGCCAAGGTCGAAGGTCTGACACCGACGCATCTTGCCCTTTGTGAACATTCGCAACGAATTCGGAAGGTTGGGCGTTGGGTTGGTCCTGCTGCTCCCGGTCTCGGTGGCCGCGTGCGCGGGCGACGACGGAGACGATGATGGCGCGGTCGCCAGCACGACGGGGTCGACCGGCGCAGGCGAGACCGACGCCCCGCAGACCACGGACGATCCCAGCACCGACGGCGGGACCACCGATACCGGAGGGGAGTCCGGCGAGCCGACGACCGGCGAAGACACGGGTGACGAGACGACCGGTGACGCCACCGGTGAGGACTCCACCGGCGAGGACTCGACCGGCGAGATGGTCGACGAAGGAACGTACGCGGCGCTCGTACGCGGCGAGCTCTTCACCGACGACTTGATGATGGCGCAGGGGCTGCACGACATGATCGCGATGGGAGGCGAGGAAGCGGCGACGGCACTCGGCGACTTCGGGCACGATGCCAAGCTCGGAACGACGCTGCTCGGCGGGACCGAGAACACCTTTCTCGGGCTCGACCAATGGGACAACCTCGCCGGTGCCGAGATGCTGTACGCGGATCCGAAGTTCGGGGAGGCCTTTGCAATGCTGTTCGCGGAGCCGCCCGTGCTCGAGTTGTTCGAGCGTCAAGACGATTGGCACGGCTGGGGCGATCTCGAATCCGGCGACGGCGGCGATCACTGGTTCGTCGTCGTGCGAGGCACCCTCGCCGCGGATGCCGACGAGTCGCAAGAGCTGCACGACATGGTCGCTGCCGGCGGGGAGGCTGATGCGATGGCGGCCGGCGACGTCGCCCACGTCGTTTGGCTCGGGGTGCACGACTCGGACGACGAGTTCTTCGCGGTCGACGTGTGGACCGACGACACCAACATCGAGGCGTTCTACGGCAACCCGAAGTTCCAAGCGGCGTTCGGTGCGTTGTTCTCGGCCCCACCGACGGTGGCCGTGTATCGTTCGACCGACTGGTACCAGTGGTGATCGCATGGCTCGGCTACACACCAACCTCAAGAGCGTTGCTCCTCTCTCCGTTCGCGACGCGGTCCGCCGCGTGATGACGGGCGCCTTCGGATGCGAAGTCTCGAGCCCGATGGAGGACTTCGACGCCTTCACGTTCGAGGACGGCGGGTCGTTCGGCTTCTACTTCGTCGCCGACGACGACAAGGTGCTGAGCCCCGAGCAGCACCGCGAGATCGGCACCTGGGTGGAGATCGACGCGGACGATCTCGATGCCACCGAGGCGGCCCTGGGCGAGCACGGCGTCGAACGCTTCGAGTACTTCGACCAGGTGCACCGCTACTTCCAGCTGCCCGGCGGCCAGGTGTTCCGACTCAAGGCTCGATGAGACAATCTGGGCGATGAGCCAAGCCATCGCGCCCGTCAGCCACTGGAAGCCCGCCGCGACCCGCGTGTTTGCGGTGGGCTTGCTCGAGTACGACGACGGCGTGCACTGGCCGCTCGAGAACCGGCGCGACACGGTGTTGATGGACGTGCTGCGCGAGCGGGGCGTGCCCGCGGACAACGTCGTGTTCCTCGCGGATGCGGAGGCGACCTGCGAGGCGTTCGAGCGGCGCTTCAAGGCATTGATCGAAGCTTCGCGGCCGGGGGAGCAGCTCATCGTCTACTACGCTGGTCACGGCGGGCGCGATCCCGATCACGGCGGGGGCCGCTTCCGACTGCGCGACGGTCGGCTCGAGTTCGCCGAGCTCTTCACCTGGATCGAGCGCGGCTTTGCGGGCGAGGCTGCGATCATGACGGCGGACTGCTGCTACTCCGGGTGCCTGACGCTCGACGCACCGCTGCGCGCGGGTCGGGTCGCCTACGGGGCACTCGGATCGTCGTTGTCCACGCTGCCTTCGACCGGCGCGTGGACGTTTACCAACTGCTGGATCGATGCGCTGCAGGGCCGGGTGCCGGTGGACCTCGACGGTGACGGGGTGCTGCGTTTGGACGAGCTCGCCCGCTACGCCGAGCGCCGGCTGTGCTTTCACGACGGCCAGGTGTGCTCGTTTTCGGTGGCCAACGGCTTTCCGTCCACGTTCGCGCTGGGCCCTTCGCGCAAGCGCGTGCATCCGCGCGAGGGCGAGCTGCTCGAGGGCAAGCGCGACGGCGAGTGGCGCGAGGCCGAGCTGCTCGACGTCGGACCCGAGGGCACGAGGATACGCTGGCTCAAGGAAGCGACCGAGGCGGTGCTGCCCGACGATGCCGTTCGACCGTGGGCCCCGACGGTGCTCGATCCGGGCACCGTGGTCGACGTCGAGTACAAGGACAAGACCTATCCCGCAGTGGTGCTGGGCGGCCGCAACGGCATGCACTTTGTGCGCTACGTCGACTACACCCAAAAATGGGACGAGTGGGTCTCCGCGGACCGGATCTCGGCGCGAAAATAGATCGCACGAAAGTTGTAATCGGCGGGCGCTTCTCGCGACTCACCGTCGATGGGGTCCGGGACAAGCTCGTTGACGTGGGGGCTCGCGCTGACGTTGACGGCGTTGGTCGTGCCTGGCTGCCGGGACGATGGAGCGCCACAGGGCGCCGCAGAGACCGATTCAGGCGGTTCCGAGGGCGACGACGACGACGACGACGGGAGCGGGGATGGCGAGATGCTCGACCCCGAGGACGGGGACAAGGTCTCGTTCGCGGGCGCGCGCCGGCTCTCACGTCACGAGTACGACAATGTGCTCGAGTCGCTGATCGGGGAGTCGACCCAGCCGGGCTCGATGCTGCTGCCCGAGGACCAGCTCACCCCGTTCGATAACGACATCGAGGAGCAGATCGCCTCGTTTTCGTACGTCGAGGCGGCGGAGGCGATCGCCCGCGAGTCGGCCGAGCGCCTCGTATTGGATCCGGAGCGCATGAGCGCGGTGCTGGGCTGCACGCCGACCTCCAACACCGATGCCGCGTGCATGGAGTCCTTCGTCGCAAGCTTCGGACGTCGGGCGCTGCGGCGTGCACTCGCGGACGAAGAGATCGCCGAGTTCGTCGCGCTGGGACTCGAGGTCGCGGGCGACGAGTCCGACTTCGACACCGGTGCAGCTGCCGTGGTCACGGCGATGCTGCTCGATACCGAGTTTCTGTATCGCATCGAACGCGGCACGCCGGTCGACGACATGCCCGGGGTGTTCGCGCTCGACGGCTACGAAGTCGCGACGCGGCTGTCGTTTCTACTCACCGGCACCACCCCGAGCGACACGCTGCTCGATGCCGCCGAGGCCGGAGACCTGGACTCGCCCGATGGCGTCCGTGCGGCGGCCGAGGAGCTGCTGGCGACCGAAGAGGCACGACGCCAGGTCGACCGCTTTCACGCGCTGTGGCTCGGCTACCACAAGATGCCCGTCGAGCCCGAGCTCGCCCTCAAGATGCGACGCGAGAGTCGGCTGCTGCTCGAAGCGGTCGTGTTCGACGACCGTAGCTCGTGGCTCGATGTCTTTACCGCCACGGGGACCTACGTGGGCGACACGCTGGCGGAGCACTACGGCCTGCCCACCCACGGCTCGGAGGTTCCGCAGTGGGTCGACTACGGCGACACTGGACGCGCCGGCCTGCTGTCACACGGCACCTTTCTCTCGGTCGGAGGTTTCACCGGCGCAACGAGCCCGACCAAGCGCGGCAAGCTGATCCGTACTCGGCTCATGTGCGGGACGGTTGCGCCCCCGCCCCCGGACGTCGACGCGGATGCTCCACCCCCGGCGGACGGACAGACGTGCAAGGAAGAGCGCTACGCCGCCCACAACGAAAACCCCGTGTGCGCCGCCTGCCACGAGCAAATGGACCCGATCGGGTTCGGGCTCGAGGCGTACGACTACAACGGCCAGTTCCGGACCCACGATCCGGAGGCCCCCGCGTGCGACATCGCGGGCGAAGGCGAGGTCAGTGGGGTGGGGACCTTCAGCGGGCCGGGCGAGCTCGCGGCGCTGCTCATCGACAACGACCTGCTCGACACGTGTGCGGTGGCCCAGCTCTACCGCTACGCGATGGGCCGCCAGGAGGACGAGGCCGGCGTGGAGATGATCAACGAGCTGGCGGACGAGTTCGAGGAAGGCGGGCATCGCTTCGACGCGCTGCTTCTCGACCTCGTGTCGCATCCGGCGTTTTCGCACCGACGGGAGGAGGCATAGGGCCATGGCGACCAAGGGACTGAGTCGACGAACCTTCCTGCGTGGGGCCAGCGGCGTGGCGGTCGGGCTGCCGATGCTCGAGGTCATGCTCAACAACAACGGCGATGCGCTCGCCGACGGCACCGCGCTGTGCAAGCGCCTGCTGCTGACCTTCGGCGGCTTCTCGCTGGCGTCCGACAACGGCGTCTACGAGTACAAGCCGAACATCGTCGGGCCGGGCTACGACCTCAAGACGGCGACCGCGCCGCTGGGCGACTACGGCGACCTCACCTCCGAGGTCAGCATGGTGTCCAATCTTCGGATTCCCAACCAGAAGGTGCACGGTGGCGCGGTTGCGGCGGGTGGAGCCGCCGGGGTGCACTGGCACGCCAACCCGCTGCTGACCGGCAATCGGCAGACCGGCGGGGTGATGACGTCGACGGTGACCGGCCCGAGTGCGGACCAGATTGCCGCGGACGCGATCGGCGGCGAGACGCTCGTTCGCAACCTCAACTACCGGGTGCAGGCCGCGAACTACATCGTCGACGGCAACTTTCAAAATCGCGACACGATGGCGTTCGACGACGACGGCAGTCCGATCGCGCCGACGGTCAGCCCACGCCTGGCGTACGAGACGCTCTTCACCGGGTTCGACCCCAGCGATGCAGCCCAGGCCCAGCTGCGCACGCGCCAGAGCGTGCTCGACCTGGTCGAGCGTCGGACCGGCACGCTGCTCGACACGCTCGGGGCGGCGGATCTACAGCGCATCGATCAGCACTACACACAGATCCGCGAGCTCGAGATGCGCTTGCTCGACGCCGAGGGACAGCTCGCGGGTGGAGCGTGCGAGCTGCCGCCGCATCCGGGTGACGACCCACCGATCGCCGACGGCTTTTCCGGCCCGACGTGTTCGGGCGGCATGTACGTGGCGGATGCCGCCTACAGCATGGAGCTCGAGCGCGGTCGCATTCTCAGCGATCTGATCGCGATGGCGTTCACTTGCGATCTGACCCGCGTCGCGACGCTCATGTACACGATGTTCCAGTGCATGATGAATGCGGCACCGCTGGGCGGGAACAACTGGGACTGCCACGCTGCGCACCACATGGCCGGGCCCAACGCGGTGATTCCGGTGGCGGCCTGGCACGTCGACCAGTTCGCCTATCTCGTGGCGAAGCTGCGCGACACCCCCGAGGGCGCAGGGTCGGTGCTCGACAACACCGCCGCCGTCTTCATGGTCGAAGGCGGCAACGGGGCCTACGAAGCGCAATCGGGCTTTTCGCACTCGCTCGACCAGATGGTTTACATGGTCGCGGGCGGTGCGGGTGGCCTGACGCGAGGCCAGCACATCGTTGCCCCGGATGGCACGCACCCGGTGCAACTGTTGCTCGCGCTGCTCAACGCCGTCGACGTCGACGTGAACACCCTCGGCGAGGTGAGCGGCGCGATGACCGACGTCTTCGGCTAGCGAGAATCAGTCGTTTTCGAGCGCCTCGCGGGCGTTGCGAGCGACGTCGGAAAACGGCGACTGCGTCATGTATTGGCACAGCTGCTTGGCCGAGGGCTCGTCCTTCCAGCGTACGCCGTCGAGGATCGCCCAGTGCAGCTTCTCGGTGGGCGGCATCGACTGCAGCAGCTGCTGGTAGTACGCGACCGCTTGGTCCACCGGCATCACGCTGCTCAGCGCGCCCAGGCCATCCATGCGCACCCGCTCCGCGGGATCGTTTTGAATCGAGTGCTGTAGCAGCGGGGCGAGCGACGGAAAGTCGTCCAGGTTGCGGAACTGCCACGCCATCTTGCGCCGGACTTCCTCGCTCGGGTCCTGCAGCAGGCGCTGCACGATGGGTCCGATCCGCTGCACTGCCTCGGACGGCAGCCAGTGAATGTTGTCCGCGATCTCTTCGCGCACCGCTTCGTACTGGTTGGCGAGGTGGCGCTCGTACACCTGCAGCGTCAGCTCGAGCATGTTGTGATGGTGGCCGAAGCACAGCACGCCGACGCACGCCTTTTGCACCTCCGGGCTCGGGTCGTGGTCGATCGCCTGCGCGCACATCTGCATGACCTGCGGGTCCTCGCGGTAGTCCGAGAACGCATCGTAGGCCGAGGCGCGCACCTCGTTGTCCTGGTCCTGCGCCATCTGCAGCAGCAGCTCGCGCTTGCCGTTGAACTGATCGGCAGCGGCGAACCGGAGCTTGCGTGCGACCTCTTGGCGAATGCGCGCGTCCGAGTGCTGGGCGTAGCGGGCCACCAGTGGGAACGCGCCCTCCTCGGCGAACTTCGCCGCGGCCTCGATGAGCGACAGCGTGGTCTCCTGATCGAGATCCTGGGCCGCGATCTCGTTGAGCAGCTGCAGGTTCTCCGGACGCACGTGGTCGTCGAGCAGGTGGGCCCAGGTCTCGAGCGCCTGGCGTCGCACGTCACCCGTGCCGTTGCGCACGAGGTTGGCCAACAGCGGCTCTGCCACGATCAACGAGTCGCGCTCCTGCCAGATCGCGCTGTACATGTCGTGCAGCGCGTCGATCAGCGGGCGTTCGGCGGTTCCGCGCAGGGCCGGCCAGCGGTTGTAGAGCTCGTCAGCGTTCATTGCCGCCATGGCGTCCGAGCCGCCTTCGATCACCTGCAGCTCGGCCTTGGCGGAGGGGTCCTTCACCTTCGGAATGTCGGCGACGACCATCACCTGGTACGAGACGTTGTGCGCGGTCGGCTCGGTGCCGCTCGGAATCTGAAACTGGAACGGAAAGCTCGACTCGGACTCGGCCGGCAGCGTCTGGTTGGCGGCGACCGCGTTGTCGAGCAGGATCCGGGTGTCGATGTTGGGGAGCGGGGAGTCGTCGGTCTTTTCGACGTGCACGTAGAGCAGGCGGACGTTGAGGGAGGTGAGCGTCAGATCCTTCTTGCCGCCGCGCAGGACCGCTCGGCCGGAGAGGATTCCGCCCACGGGCACCTGAGTCACATCCAGATGCACCTCAACCGAGGTACCGCCACCGAACATCTTGTCGAGAAGTCCCATTCGGACTCGTAGACGAGTCCACCCAGGGGCTGTCGCAAAGAAACTCGGAAGAAATCTGGGCGCCTCGATCCATGCCCCGACGTATGCGGTTTTTGGCCGAATTCCGGCGTGCGTGCGGCGCTCGCGTGAGGTTGGTCCACGTTGCTCGTCGGCATGCGCGTTTGCGCGTTGCCCCCGGTCAGGGGTGCGCCTCGAGCCAGGCGGCGATCTCGGTTTGTAGCGAGCCTTCGCCCTCCATGCCCTCGACCAGCCGAGCCGCGGACTGTGCCATCGCTCGCGCTCGGCCTCGCTGGTTTTCGTCGATCCAAAGCGCTTGCGCGAGCTCGAACTGCGCGTTGGAGAGCTCGTCGGGCGGGGTGGTGTTGTCCTCGAGGATCCGTAGCGCGGCCTCGAGATTGAACACGGCCTCGGGCAGGCCTGCGGCGAGCTGAGCTCGACCGATCGATGACGTCGCAAACGCGATCAGCGGATGGTTCGGTCCCACGACGCGCCCGGCGATCCGGCGTCCCTTCTCACCGACTCGAATCGCTTCGCCGTAGCGCTTCGTGCCCACGAGCGCGTTGACCGTGGCGACCGCCGTGCGCACCAGGGTCGTGTGCTGGTCGCCGTGCGCTTGCTCGAAGCCCTCGCGTGCGCGGCGGAGGTGCTCGAGGGCAGCGGTGTGGTTGCCCCGCGCGCCCTCGAGCACCCCCAAGCTGTAGTCGCAGAAGGCTACGTGGTCGCTGTCGGCGGCGGACTGTTCCACGAACACCGCGCGTGCTCGCACCAGGCGCTCGTGGGCCTCGTCGTGCCGCGTGAGGTGAAGCGCGGCGATGCCGAGGTTCATGGTCACCGTCGCCGTTGTCGGATGCGACGCACCCAGCAACTCGGTGAACGCGGCCGTCGCTTCGGTGTACATCCGGTGCGCGGCCGGCAGATCCCCGAGGTCCATGTGGGTTGCGGCGAGGTTGGCTCGCGTCGCGGCCATCGTGAACGGGTCGATGCCTTCGGCGGTGGCCCCGATCTCGAGCGCGCGCTCGAACTTCGCCCGGGCCCCCTTCGGGTCCGCGAGGTGACGGAGCAGCGCGGCCTGGGCCCCGATCGCCTCGACCTGAACGGCGCCGTCGTTGCCGGTGCGTTCGAGTAGGGCGTCGATGTTGCGGGACCAGTGCGACGCGTCGTCGAGCTTGCCACCGGCCGTCAGCGACATCACCGTCATCGCCGCCGCGCGCAGGGCTTGGGTGTCGTCGTCGTTCGCTTCGGCAAGATGAACTTCTTCGATGGCATCTTCGGCCGCGAGCAGGTATTCGCCGCCGAGGTGTCGCGCTCGCGAGCGCGTGTGCAAGCCGGCGATCTGGTACGGCGGGTGCGCGTACTCCTTGCCGATCTCGATGAGCTCGTCGGCCATCGCGATCGCTTCGGCGCGCTTGCCTTCGAAGGTTGCGACGTCGGCGTCGTCGATGAGCTGCTCAGCGCGCTCGGCCAGATCGGTGGGCACGAACGTGCTTCGGGTCTCGATTTCCGCTTCGGGAGCTCGGGCGGCAGCCTGCAGCTGGTCTGCAAGTCGAGCGACCTCGGGAGCCGCGGCCACCGTCAGCACGGCGCCGACGGCCAGCGCGCCGAATCCCGACAGCCAGCCGCGATGCCGGGGCTTGGTCGAGAGCACGTCGAGCAGCGCCTGCAGCGACGGGAAGCGATCGCGAGGCAAGGGAGCGAGCGCGCGCCGGATCGCGGTATCGAGCTTCCGGGGGATCTCGAACGATGCCTCGTGGTCGGGCAGTCGCATCGCCATCTTGCGGGACAGCAACTCGACCGACGAGGTCGCGTAGAACGGCAGCACGCCGTAGAGCGCCCGGTAGAGGGTGACGGCAAACGCATACTGGTCGGTGCGTGCGTCGGCATCCTGGCCGCTGTGTTGCTCGGGCGCCATGTATGACGGCGTCCCCATCACGACGCCGGTGCGCGTCACGGGGTCGCTGCCCGGGAGCGTGGCGGCCGGGTCGTCGCTCGGCGTGTCGGTCGTACGGTGCTGGCGGGCGAGCCCGAAGTCGAGCACCTTGACCTGTCCGTCGTCGCACACGAACACATTCGCCGGCTTGAAGTCGCGGTGCACCAGCCCCACGCGATGCGCCGCGAGCAAACCTTGTCCCGCCAGCCGCAGCACGGAGAGCACCTGGCTCAGCGTCCGTCCCGGCTGATTGAGCCAGTGTCCCAGCGTGCAGCCCTCGAGCCGTTCCATCACGATGAACGTGCCGGTGGCGTGCTCGCGAATGTCGAACACCTCCACGACATTGGGATGCGCGAGGCTGGCCATCGCCCGCGCCTCGCGAACGAGCCGGGCCACCGCGCGATCACCATCACTCGAGGTGACCTCGGGCCGCAGCACCTTGATCGCGACCTCGCGGTCGAGCTCGATGTCCCGCGCCGCATAGACCACGCCGAGGCCACCTTCGCCGAGGCGCTCGCCGAGCTGGTAGCGCTCGATCGGCGCGGTCGCGATCTCCGGGACCAGACGCGCACGCAGCTGGTCCATCGCGTGCCAGCCACGGTGGCTGGGCTCGGGCGCGATGCCCTGCAGCAGGCTCAGGCCGTGACTGACCGTCGGCACACACTCGATGCGTGCCGTGATGGAGTGCCCGCCGGTGCTCACCGACCGAAGACGTCCCGGAGCGAGGTGGCCCAGCCCTCGAGATCGCTGAGGGTCGACTCCTTGGCCTCGCGGCGGATTCGCTCGCGGCCGAGCTGACGACGCAGCTCTGCACGCGCACGACCGAGCCGGCTCTTGACCGTGCCCGCGGCAATGTCGAGCACCGAGGCGATCTCGGCGACGGACATCTCCTCCCAGTAGTACAGCTCGATGGTGATCTGATGGTCGACGGGGATGCGCCGCAGGGCGACCATGAGCGCCCGCTGCTCCTCGACGTGGGCCATCTTGGCGTCGATCTGCCCGGTGACCTCGGCGACCGAGTTCTGCGAAGGCTCGAAGCGAGCCTGCGTGCGGGCATGACGACGCAGGTACTGCGTCAGCTGGTAACGCGCGATCCCAAAGAGGTACGCGCGAAACGACAGTCGAGCATCGACGCGGTCGCGTGCCTCGACGGCGGCGAGAAACGTGCGCTGCGTGAGGTCCTCCGCCGCCGAGTCGACCTTGGCGCGAAAGAACCGGTAGATCCGCCAAAAATGCGCTCGAATCAGCGCATCACCAGCGTGCTGGTCGCCACTCTGCCAGCGCGTCAGCAGCTCGAACTCACCATCCCGCGCCGTTCCAACGCTCCCAAACCCTGCCGTAACCGAATCCATCCGCAAGTTCCAACCCGCAGGGGTCCAAACCGCACCGCAACCACTCGGCACGCCGCCCCCCGACATCAGGTGCATGGTGCTTGGAGGTGGTAGCCATCACCCCTTAGCTCACTTTTTTTTCGCGCGGCTCGAAAAAGTCAGCCGCGGACCGCGCGAGAGCCTCGAAAGGGGCTCAGCGAAGGTCCCAGGCGTAGCCGCCACGTTCGGCGGCATCGATCGCGAGCGATTTGATCAGCTCGTCCTCGTTGTCGTCGATTCGAGCCAGGCGTTCTTCGGTGCGTCGCTCCACGCGAAGCGCGAAGGTCTTGCCGATCTCGCGCTCGCGCTCGGTGCCCTTCATGCCGTGCTCGCGGACGGCGGCATCGAGGCGCGACACCACGCAGACCAGGCCGAACAGATCGATCATGATGTCGGCGAGGCGCGACGTCGCGAACTGCTTGCCGATGATGTCCTTGCCGTGCTTGCGCAGGATCCGGTCGGCGGCCTGAGCCAGGCTTCGGGCGGTGCGCTGAAAGATGACCGCGCCCTCCTGCAGCTCGGGGTGCACCTTGGTAAAGCCGGTCTGACGAAAACCCGTGGCCAGCTGGGCACGGCGCCATGCGTACTCGCTCATCACGCCGAAGCCCTTGATCGGGTCATCGAACACGCTCTTGACCGAGTTCTGCAGCTCGCGCAGGCCCTGGCCCACGTCCTTGAGCGCGGTGAGGGCGATGAACAAGCGGAGCACCTCGTTGGTGCCCTCGAAGATCCGGTTGATCCGGCAGTCGCGCACGAATCGCTCGTACGGGTACTCGCGCATGAACCCGCTGCCGCCCGCGGTTTGCAGCGCCTGGTCCGCGGTGCGAGCGGTGGCCTCGCTCGCGAACACCTTTGAGATCGCCGCCTCGATCGCGTAGTCCTCGTAGCCCTGGTCGATGAGGCCCGCGACCATCATCACCATCGATTCGGCGACGTAGCAGTCGATGATCATCTGGCCGATCTTGTCCTTGATCAGGCCATATTCGATGATCGGAGTGCCAAACTGCTTGCGCTCGGCGGCGTGCTTGGAGGCGAGCCCGATCAGCCGCTTCATCATGCCCACGCTGCCGCCACCCAGGCCGGTGCGGCCGTTGTTGAGGATGGACATCGCGACCTTGAAGCCCGCGTTCTCGGGCCCGAGCATGTTCTTGGCCGGCACGCGCACGTTGTCGAGGTAGACGGTGGTCGTCGATGAGGCGCGAAGCCCCATCTTGTCCTCGTGCGGGCCGGTGGTGACCCCTTCCATGTCGCGGGTGACGATGAAGGCGCCCAGCGACGCGCGCTCGTCGGCGCCGCCGGTCTTGGCGAACACGGTGAAGAAGTCCGCGATCCCGCCGTTGGTGATCCAGATCTTCGAGCCGTTGAGCACCCAGTCGTCGCCGTCGCGCTGCGCGATCGTCTTGACCGAGGCCGCATCCGATCCCGCGCCGGGCTCGGTCAGGCAAAAGGCCGCGAGCATCTCGCCGCTGGCGAGCTTGGGCAAGAAGCGCTCCTTCTGCTCGTCGGTGCCGAACAGCAGCAGCCCGCGCATGCCGATCGAGCTGTGAGCGCCGATCGTCACCGCCACCGACGCGTCGTGCCACGCCACCTGCTGCAGCGTGCGCGAATAGGCCGAGCTGCCCATGCCCATGCCGCCGAACTCCTCGGGAATGCACAGGCCGAACAGGCCGAAATCCTTGAGCTGCTGGAGAAACTCCGGCGGCAGCTCACCGGCGGCGTCCCACTTGCGGAAGTCCTCGTCGAGCGGACCCAGCAGCGAGTCTACGGAGTCCACCACCGAGGACAGCATCTCCCGCTCCTCGGACTGCATCTGCGGAAACGGAAGGACGATGTCCTCCTCGATGCGCCCCATGCAAAGGGACCGCATGAAGCTCACGCTCTTGTCGACCACGCCCGAAGACTACACCCGGTGGTGGCTCGAGCCGCAGTCCGACGAGGAAACCGGCGAGGGGCCCGCTACGAGGCCGATTGGGTCGGCGTCGGTTGCATATGAAGGTTGTGCCGCCATGCTTGCGAGGGGCTCGAAACGGGTCACGAAGTCCGGTCCTGCGGCGATGAGCAACGAAGACCAGACCAATGGCCACGAACTGTCGGCGCAGCAGCGACGCCGCGTTTCGAGCCTCTCGCCGGAGGACGTGGTCCAGATCGACGCGTCGATTCTGGCGAGCGCCAAACAGCGTTGGCGCAAGCTCGCCATGGTGATCGGGCGGGCGATGGCGCGGACGCGTTGGGACGGAGTCCCGGACGTCTACTACCAGACGCGGGTCCAGCACCTCGTCTCGCTCGGCGCCCTCGAATCGCAAGGCGACCTGAGCGAGATGGGCTTCAGCGAAGTGCGGCTGCCGGCCGTTGACTAGCGGAAGAACTCGTCGACGGGCTCGTGAATGCCCTTGGCGATGACCTCGCCCTTGTCGCTGGTCGGCGACCAGTTGAGCTCCTGCTCGGCCTTGCTGCAGTCGAACGGCGAGGCGAACGTTCGGCCGCGCCAGTCGGCGTAGCTCGGGCGCAGCGCGGTCTTGTCGCCGCCCATGGCCTTGATCGCCCACTTGACCATCGCGCCCGCGAACGCCTGCTGGCTCTTGACCGGCACTCGCTTGAGCCGCACGCCGGCGCGATTTTCGATCTCGTCGATGTACTCGTTGGCCGTGACCACGCCGGGGCCACAGATGTTGAACGAGTCGCCCTCGATGCCGGGCGCTTCCAGCGTCGAGACCATCGCGTCCGCGCAGTCGTCGACGAGCACGATCGGCAGGGGGTTGTCGCCGTCTCCGTACAGGCAGCACACCGTCTCGTGCGGCCACGAGGCGATGCCCCAGTGGATCGGGTTGCCCCCGCTACCCAGCACCACGCCCGGGCGCACGATCACGACGGGAAATCCGCTCTTGGCGTGCATCTCCAGCAGGTTCTTCTCGTTCTCGACCTTGCTGCGCGCGTAGGGGTTGGAACGAATCATCGACCCGACCGGCTGGGTCGCCTCGTCGATGCTCTGGTCCGCTCGACCCGCGTCGTAGATCGCGATCGACGACGCGTAGATGAAGCGCTCCACACCGTGGTCGGCACAGATCTCCGCAAGGCGCTGCGTCGGCTCGACGTCGCCCTCGAGGTACTCCTCCCACGTATTTCCGAACCCGCGCGCGAGGTGATAGACGCGCTTGATTCCGTCGAGCGCGTCGCGAATCGCCGCCTCGTCCGTGAAGTCTCCGCGCACCGCATCGACGCCAAGTGCCGCCAGATCCGCCGGGAGGTTGCTCGGGTTGCGCGACATCACCCGCACGCCGTGGCCCGCCTCCACGAGCTTGCGAACGAGCGCCTTGCCGATGAAGCCGGTGCCGCCGATCACGAGCACGGTCGCGGCCTTGTCCGGAGCCTTGGCGTCGGTCTTCTTGGGCGCGACGTTGGCGGGTGCCTCGACCTTTTCGGCCACGCGCTCGCCGAACTCGACCGCCCGCCGTCCCAGATCCGCGGACAGGCGGAAGTCGATGCTGCCGCGCCGCGTGTCGAAGAAGCAGTCCACCGCGCGCGCGATGCTGGTCTCGAACGGACCGCCGACCTTCGCGAGGCCGGCCTTGGACATCACGAAGCCGGCCAGGGTGTTGGTGGCCTGCGCGACCGAATCGCGAGCGCCAGCCGTGACGTTGGCGAAGCGGTCGATGTCCAGCAGGTACGGCGTGTGCTGCTGCTTGGTGTACGTGCTGTTCTCGAAGTCGATGTGCGCGGTGCCGTTGAGGCCGCGAACGTGAATGTAGTGCTCCGGGTAGCCGGGCACGAACGACATCCGGATGCGCACGGTCGTTTTGCCTTTGTAGGCGAGTACGTCCCAGCGCCGGTAGAAGTTGTTGCCGCGGGGCAGCGTGACGAGATCGGTGGGGTGCACCTCGAGGTCGTCGGGGTCGCCCACGATGTGGACGGCATGGGCGAAGCAGTGCGGCGCGACCTCGAACAGGATGTTGCGCGGGTCGGCCAGCATCCACGCGCCGAACGGTCCGCCCTTGAGCTGCCCGAGCTCCTTGTTCCAGACGATCTCGACGAGGTCGAGCTCGCCGAAGTCTCCACGGCTCAGGTCGGCCATGAAGCGCTCGTACGGATCGTTGAACAGGAAGTTGTGGCTGATGCCGAGCGCGCGGCCGGTCTTCTTTGCGGCGGCCTCGAGCGCCTTGCAGTCCTCCGATGTGGTGCACATCGGCTTTTCCATCAGCAGGTCGGCACCCGCCTCGAGCACGGCGACGCCGGGCTGGAGGTGAGCGTTGGGCGGGGTGAGCACGTGCACCGCGTCGGCCCCGGTGCTCTGCACCATCTTGCCGATGTCGGTGAAGGCTCCGTCGATCCAGTTCGCCTTGGCGAAGTTCTCGGCGCGCGCCATGGACAGGTCGCAGACGCCGACGACGTCGGCGTTGCCGAGCGCCCGGATCGCCTTGAGGTGATAGGAGGCGATGTAGCCCGCCCCCACCAAAGCCACGCGATTGCGATTCGATGCACCGTTTGCGTTGCTCGACATTTTGGCCGTCCCCCGCGAAGGGACGGCAGGATAGATGCCGCCGCGGGGGTCGTCAAAAGGGACGCCGCGCGCCTATTGCGACACGACCGTCACGGGCCGAGACGCCCCTACAGGCTCGTGGGACGCGATCAGGACCGACGACGAGCCAGGAGCAAGCCCAACGCCGAGAGCATGAATGCAAACCCGCCGCCGCCCGGCGACGTGGTGCAGCCGCAGCCATCACCGCTCCCGCCGAGACCATCGTCGCCGCCGTCTTGGCCCCCGCCATCGGTGCCGCCACCGGGAGGACCGTCGGTGTCTCCGTCGTTACCTCCGTCGGCGTCGGCCCCCGACGTCTCGGAGTCGGGGTCGTTGCCACACGCCTCGGGCGTCGGATGGTTGAACTGGCAGTTGTACTCGCGAAGCTGCGCGTCGATCGTCTCGGCGTTGTCGACGAGCACGAGCGGCGCGCCGGCATCGGCGATCTCGGCGACCTCTTCTTCCCAAGGCATCTCGTCGTCGAACTGCGGCCACCCGGCCCCGGCCGGAACATAGACCTCGTCCCCGTTGGGCAGCGTCCACAGGTTCGCGCCGTCGCATAGGAAGCGCCGCGACGCGAGCTCGTTGCGCAGATCGACGTCCGCGAGGTCCGGGTTGGTGTGAAAGAACGGATCGGCCGTCATCTCACCCGGAGAGATCGTCGTGTACATCCGCGTCAGGTAGGGCCAGGTGGCGAGCAGATTGCTCGCGTGCAGACCGGGCGCGATGATCCGCTCTTCGAGCGCGGCGCCGAACGCTGCCCCATCCCAGACCATCGGATCGATGAGTCCTTCGAAGCAGGACAGGCAGCCGTAGAACTCGATCTCGCCGATGCCGTCCGGCACGGGCAGCCACTGGTTGAGCAGGCCCCGAAGCAGCGGGTGGTTGTACTGGCACTCCGAGCCGTCCTCGACGCCGCCCGTGAGCGTGCCGGTTTCGCCGCCGGACTCGCCGCCGTCGTCGAAGCAGCTCATGAGCCCCTGCGACGCGAGCTCGTCGACGACTTCGGCGACGGGAAGCGTGGCAAACGGAGTCGAGCTCCAAGCCGGGTCGTGCAACCCCGCGGTGGATACGGCGTTGCTCGGTCCTGCGTACTCGGTGACGAAGGCGCGGCCGTTCGCTTCGTCGGCATCGACGGCGAGCGTGATGAGCTCCTTGTAGTTCGAGCCCAAGCTCGGCCAGTCGAGCTTGAGTGGGTTGACCAGGACGTGCTTGTACGTCTGCGGTACCACGCGGTCATCGGCGAGGAAGAACGTCCGAATGTCCATGTCCTCGATGGCGGCGATGCGCGTGAGCCGGAGCGGCACGCAGGCCTCGTTGTTCGGGAACGTCAGCGCGATCGGGTGAATCTCGTCGGTCTCCGCCCCGTTGGTGAGCTTGAACGCCGCGAACAGATAGTTCTCGGCGAGGTACTCCTCGATGATCGGGATGGACGCCGGATCCTGCTGGTACTCGTTGGCATCGAGCCATGCGACGACCTCCTCGGAGGTGCCGCCCTCCAGCACGACGATGTCGAATGCCCCGACCGTCTCGGACAACACGATGTTGGGGCCTCCACCATCGTCGTCATCATCGTCGTCGCCGCCCGCTCCGTCGTCGTCATCGTCGTCGTCGCCGTCCCCGCATGAGTCGAACTGCGTGGAGAACCCGTAGCTCGGGACCGTGCCGGCCAAGACGTTGTCGAACAGGACGTCCGAGCCCACCGCGAACTGAGGGATCTCGGTGATCGGGACGAGCCAGCCAAACTCCTCGGCCTCCGCCTCGGGGTCGTACTGGACCTTGATGTGGGCTTCGGTGGTCTCCTCGCCCATCACGAACAGCACCACTTCCCCCGTTTGATCCACAGGCATCGCCTGAGGCCCCGCGTCGCAGAAGGTGCCCCCGCAAGCTTCCGCCTCGCGGGGCGCGCCAAACATCACCAACCCGGCCGCACCGAGCGCCAACCACAAACTCTTTTTCATCATGAGAAAGGCAACCTAAGCCGCCGCATAGTTGCCGGACGGAAGCCGATCGGTTCCCTGAGCCAGGAGCGTTTCTCAGCCCAAAGCGTGCAGGGCGCGCTCGATGAACGGCGTCTGGGCGGCGAGCAGTTTCACGCGCGCACGGTCGGCGTCGAAGAAGTCGGCGCGGTCGACCTCGGGAAACGTTTGCATGCGCCCCGACCCGCGGGGCCACTCCATTTCGAAGGTACCCGGCCGGAGCGCACCGGGATCGCAGTCGCCCAAAAACGCCCACGCCGACACGCGTTTGCCTCCCTTTTGTTTGATCTCGCCAAGCGAAACGAGTGCGTCCTTGGGGGGAGGCCCAAATCCGGTCTCTTCCTCGAACTCGCGCAGCGCGGCATCCAACGCTGTCTCGCCGGGATCGACGAGCCCTTTGGGGATCGTCCAGGCGCCGTCGTCTTTGCGAGCGAAGAACGGGCCACCGGGATGCACGAGCAGGAACTCGAGCCCGGCTCCCGCTTCCCGACACATCAGCAAACCTGCGCTGACCTTCGCCACGACGGACAACCTACTACCTCGTCCGCCCTTTTCCGACGAGGACGTTTCCAGAGCGCTACGATACGTCTGTGGCCGAGGATCGCAGTCGGTCCGAGGGTGGTTTGCTGCGCCTTTGGAACGCGTTGACGCGGCCGTCGTATGCGCTGCGCGATCCCTCCGAGCGCTGGCGGGCGCGCTTCTTCTCGAGCCTGCTGCTGGCCGTGCTCCCCGTCGCGTTCGCGGTTGCATTCGTGCGTGATGCCATGGCCACGGATGCGGAAGGGATCGATGCCACGCACGCGGTTGCGGGGGGCTTGTGGGTCGTCGCCTACGCGCTGAGCCGCACCGCTCGATACCGCCTGGGACTGCGCATCGCGTGTTGGACCGGGGCGGTCGGCACGATGATCATCATGGTGCTCCGCACGGAGCCGTGGGTGTTCACCAATATCGGGGTCTTGCTGATCGCCGCCGGAACCCTGCTGGGTCGGCGCGACCTGATCCCACTGGCGGTCGCGTCGCTGCTCGCCCTCGCCGCGGCGCCGCGTCTGTTCGCGTTCCCACTCAGTGATCGCGACGTGCTGTTCATGGCCGCGTTCGTGGTGATGGTGGTGATCGCCGTGGAGGTCGCAGCCGAGTATCGGCGCCGCCTCGATGCCGAGCAGCGGGTTGCGCTCGAGACCAGCGAGGCGCGGCATCGCGGCCTCTTCGATCTCGCCTTCGACGGGGTGGTGTTCGTGCGCGACGGAGTCATCGTGGACTGCAATCGCGGATTCTCACGCCTCACGGGGCGCCCCCGGCCGGACCTGGAGGGCATGCAGCTGTCCCGCGTCATCGAGGACACGGGCAAGCCGCGAGTCGCGTCGTCGACCGAGACCGCGGTCCGCGAAGGGCGGGGCAAGCGGCCCGATGGCGAGCCATACTACGTGGAGGTCGTCTCCCGGCCGCAGCTCGCCGACGGACGGACCGTGGAGTGTCTGGCGGTGCGTGACGTCTCTGAGCGCAAGCATGCCGAGCTTCAGCTCTCGATTGCGCACCGTGCCGTGTCGATGGGCACGCTCGCGGCCGGGGTGGCCCATGAGATCAACAATCCGCTTGCGTGGGTGCGTACCAACATGGAGATCGTGAGCGAAGCACTCGCCGACAAGCTCGGCGAGTCCTGGCACGAGGAGCACCCCGATTTGGCGGGGGCGGTGACCGACTCGCTGACCGGGGTCGAGCGTGTCGAGCTCGTCGTGCGTGATCTCGGCGTGCTCTCGCGCGATGACCCCGAGGTGGGAACGGCCAACGTCTCGGACGCGATCGAGCTCGCGATCCGCATGGCCGCCAAGCAGCTCCGCACCCGCGCCCGCCTGGTGCGTGAAGAGCAGGAAGTTCCCGTGGTCGGGGCTCATCCGTCGCGCCTCAGTCAGGTGTTTCTCAACCTGCTCAACAATGCAGCCCAGTCGTTCCTCGATACCGATCGCGACAACAACGAAGTCGTCGTTCGTTCGCGCCGGGAAGACGACACCGTGGTCGTCGAGATCTCCGACAACGGGCCGGGCATCGATCCGGACGTGCTGCCCCACATCTTCGATCCGTTTTTCACGACGAAGAACGATGGCTCCGGAACGGGCCTCGGCCTCCCGATCTCGCGCAGCGTGGTGCACGGCTTGGGTGGACGGCTCTCGGTCCGTAGCGAGGTCGGGGAGGGCACGACGTTCCTCGTCGAGCTGCCGGTCGCCGAGGGCCAGCCCGCGGGGGCACGGCCGGCCACGCCTGCGACCGACGTTGCCCCCGAAGACGCCGTTCGGGCGAGCGTCTTGGTGATCGACGACGAGCCGCTGGTCGGCAAGAGCCTCGTCCGGGCCTTGTCCGGGCACGACGTCGTTTATTGCGAGCACGGCGAGGCGGCGCTCTCGATGCTGGAGGAGCGCCAGTTCGACCTCGTGCTGTGCGACCTCATGATGCCGGACATGACCGGGGAGGACGTCTTCGCGCGGGCCCCCGAGGCGCAGCGGGAGCGCTTCGTGTTCATGACGGGTGGGGCCTTCACCGCCCAGGCTCGGGCATTCCTGGAGGGATCGGACAACCCCCTGCTACCCAAGCCGTTCTCCACGCGAGACGTGCGCGCGCTGCTCACCGCTGTGGCGCAACAATGACACCAATGCCCTGGTGGGTGATGCGAATGGCCGCATTCGTCGCCGCAACCGACGGAGATCAGGTCGCGGGAATCTGGCATCCCCCTTGCTCGTACAAGGGAGCATGGGGGCGCCGCTTTCCGCATCGATGACCGACGGGCACTACGACATGGCGCACGAGGCCGATAACCCGGATCTCGCCGAGCTGTCGCAGGAGCTGGAGGAGGTCGAGTGGTTGGGGCTTTCCGAACCCGGGTATCTGGGCTCGGGCCACGCCGCCGACCACTGGACGTTCGAGATCGCGCTCGTGATCGTCGGCGCGCTGCTCGGCGTTGCGCTCTATTTCTGGATGACCTAGTTCGCGCCGCGACCACCGCCACCACGCTCCCCGCCTCGGTCTCGACCACGGCGGCCGGGTCCCCGCGGCCGACTCTCGAGGTAGGCCTCGTACTCCGCATCGCTGAGGATCTTGCGCGCCTCTGCGTCGCTTTCCTCGCGGATCTTGTCTACCTGCTCGCGGACCTCGGCGAAGTCGGCCTCTCCGCTGCGTGCGGACTGGATCAGGGGGGTGAGCTTCTCGCGTTCGGTGTCCCACAGCGCCGCGATCGCGGTCTGGCGCTCGGCGTCGAGCCCGGTCGCCTCGGAGAGCTCGCTGAGCGCACGCTCGGAGAATCGCTGCCAGCGTTCCTCTCGCTCCCGCTGACGCTCGTCGGCGACGATGTCTCGCACGGCATCGTCGAACACCGGGCTGTCGAGCTCTTCGGTGAGCTCCGTGTCGTCCGAGCGGGTGGAGGCAACACGGCGGCCGGTGCTCAGGGCGAGCTGGCGCCGCAGCGTCGCGACCTCGCGTTCGAGCTTGGCCACGCGCTGCTCGAGGTCGGTGTCGGCCCCGTTTCGAGCCCCGCGATCGCCCCGTGCTTCGCCCCCGCGACGCCGGTCCCTGCGCCCCTCGTCCTCGCGTGCTCGCGGCCTACGGGCGCCATCCTGCTCGGCGGATTCCTCGGTCGGGTCTTCGTCTCCGAACAGGAGGACGATTGCCCCAGTGACGGCGAGGACGGCAGCCAATCCCCCGATGACAACGGATGCGCGCATGTTCGACTCCGCTGGGCAGCATCCGCGAAGCGGACGAGCCGCGGCAATCGGACGACGGTAAACGGCGCGTAAAGCGGTTCTGTGCCATGATCCGCGCGCCGATGCAGGGGCGTCTCAGGCACTCGTTTGCAGCAGTTGCAGTCGCGCTGGGGCTCGCGTCATGCCAGCCCGAGCCGGTCGACCCCAACCCGCCCGAGCCTCCCAAGAGCCTCGAGCACGCCGAGGTGGCAGAAGTTGCCGACATCGTGCGGCCGTTCCAGGTGCCGCTCGACCTCGAGAAGCTCGAAGTCGAGGTCGCCGACACCACGACCGCCCGCGACGACATCATGAAGCTCGCCGAGGTTGCGGTGCGTTCGTCGCACTTCGACGTGATGTGGCAGATGCGACGCATCCTCGAGGCGCGTCCGCGCTACGGGAGCGTCAACCGAGTGATCGAGGCGGTCGCAGAGGCCAAGCTCCCCCGCGCGCCGGTCTACTACTCGACCGAGCGCAAGGCGCTGGTCTTTCGCCAGGAGTGGCAGGACAACCTGGTCGGCGTGCGGCCCTGGACGGCGCACCACCTCGTCTACGCCTCGTACGACCAAGCGCCCGGCGGGCTCATCACGATGCTCGCCGACCAAGGGCAGAAGACGGACTCGATCCGCGTGCGTCAATGCCTGCTCGAGGGGCAGGCTCGTCTGGTCGAGGTCGCCACCGCTCTCGCGGCGGACGGCAACACGCTGGGCGATGTCGACGTCTCCGCGGTCGTGCAGGCCCCGACGGCCTTCGTGGGCGGCGAGACCGACACTCCGTGCGAGGCCGGCGTGCGCCTACTGATGAAGGCGTACACCGAGCACGGCTGGGAAAACATCGCGGCGGCGATTCGCAAGCCGCCCGAGTCGACCGAGCAGCTGCTCCACCCCGAAAAGATCGGCGTGGACTTTCCCGCCTTCGTCGGCCTGCCGCGCTGGCCGCAAAATGCAGGGCAGGGCACGCTGATTCACGACGACACGCTGGGCGAGCTGACGATCTATCGGCTGCTCCGCGAGCGGGGGATTCCGGAGCGAGATGCCCGACTCGCGTCTGTCGGCTGGGATGGCGATCACCTCAAGGTGTTTGCGATCCCTTCGGGCGCGCGGGTGACGGTCTGGCGCTCGCTGTGGGATCGCGACCTCGATGCGCGCCAATTCGCCAACGCGATCATGCCCAAGAAACACGACGACCCGCAGGTGTTCCGGGTGGTGCAGACCGGTCGGATCGTCGACTGCGTCTCGACGTCGTCGGAGGCGCTCGCCAAGATCTTCGCGGAGCGACTCGCGGCGATTGCCGAGACCCCGCGTCCCGAGGAAACCGACGTGGCCACCACCAAGGCCGTCGAGGCGCGCCTCTACGCGCCCTGACCCCGCGGGACTGCTACCGTCTGCGGTGTGCAGTTCCTTCACGCGATGATTCGGGTGCGCGACCTCGAGGCCGCGCTGGACTTCTTCGTGAACAAGCTGGGCTTGGTCGAGACGCGCCGCAAGGACGTGCCCAAGGGGCGCTTCACGTTGGTGTTCCTTGCGACCGCGCCCGGTGAGCCAGAGGTCGAGCTCACCCACAACTGGGATCAGGAGGAGCCGTACTCGGTCGGGCGCAACTTCGGGCACCTGGCGTATCGCGTCGACGACATCTACGCCGTGTGCGAGCGCCTTCGGGAGGCGGGGGTGACGATCAATCGCCCACCCCGCGACGGTCACATGGCCTTCGTGCGCTCCCCCGATCTCGTATCGGTCGAGCTGCTGCAGAAGGGCGAGCCGCTCGAGCCCCGCGAGCCGTGGGCCTCGATGAAGAATGTGGGCGAGTGGTAGCCGGCGCTCAGCTCGCCATCAGAGCGGCGAACTGCCGCCCGACGATCTGCCGCGCCAGCAGCTCGGCGAGGTGCCGCCCGAACTCGGTGAACACGATCTGGTCGGAATCGAGCCAGTGCGCCATCCCGTGCGCGCACAGGCCGTTGGCGATGCGATCGCGACCGAAGAGTGTTCCGATGCGCAGCGCGTGCTCGCCGGCGCGCTCGCTGGCGAGCATCTCGAGCAGCATGCGCCGCTGCGTCGCGGCTAGCCGGTGTACCTCGATGCCCACGTTCGTTGGACACTCCTCGCCCGCGGTTTTCCGGGACGGGGTTCAACTCGATGTCTTGATGGAGGGGCTCGGAGTCAGATCACGAGTGCGACGTTGTGGCGGTGGTAGGCGGCGCTCGCCTGATCGTCTACGCGCTCCGCTTCCAGCATCAGCCAGCTCGACACAGCGTTTGCCAGGCCGCGCTCGCCCATCTCGTTCCACATCCACGCCGCCAGCGTGCGCATTTCCGGTTCGAGCACGGCGTAAGCTGCAATGCGAAGCGGAAGCCCGCCAACCTCGACTGCGTCCGCATAGCGCCGTGCGACTTCCAGCCATGCCCACCACATCTCGATCGGCGTGGTGGAGTTGGCCGAAGCCCGCAGGCGTTTGGTCTCGGCGATCGACTGGTGCAGCCGGTGTAGCAGCCGCGAGCGGGCGGTGAGCACGGCGCGACCGAGCACGCGTCGCTCGTGCTGGGGCAGGCGCTCGGTGGGGGTACCCGCGTCGATCATCACGTCTGCGAGGTCGTCGGCGACGTCCCGACGAAACTCCGCGAGCAACAGCTCGGGGGACACCGAGCAGCCGAGCTCGAGGGCACGTTCGCGAACCCGCCCTCGGAACGGGAACTGCGAGAGCGTGCTCTCCCAGACCTCGCCGAGGCGATCGATCTGCCGCTCGGGGACCGCTTCGCTGGCCACCGTCTCGAGGTGAAGCGACAACGCAGTACGACCAGGCTCGCCGCCGTCGTTGGCCGCAACACCGCCTTCATCCGCCTCGTGCACGAGCACGTCCAGAGGATCGGCATCGGCGACGATCATCTCGCCATCGGCCGGAGCGGCCAGCGCTCGGCGCAGCAAGCCCAACGTCTGCAGTCGGCGCGGCGCCTTGGCCCACGCCTTGAAGAGCGTCCAACTCGACATTGGCTGTCCCATCAGTCGGCGAGCGGCGCCGGCGATGAAGCGTGCGGACACGGACGGGTTGGGTAGCGCATCGACGTGGTCGACGACCTCCGTCCACGCGCCCCGCATTGCCGCGTCCGCAACGAGCCAGTCCGTCGCGATCAGGCGAGCCATGGGCGGACACAGGTCGGGGTCGAGCTGGTCGATGCTCAGCAGCAGTCGACGCGCCCGTTCGCGATCTCCCGCGTTGGCAGCCAGCAGGCCCGCCGCGACGAGCCCCGCGCCGCGCAGCGGCGATGCATCCAGTCGTGCGCGCAGCCAGTGATCGATCACCGCGTCTCGGTCGCGGGCGCGCATGGCCGCGAGGGCTCCCGCGAGCACCGCACCTCCTTCCGGATCACGAACCCACGGCTGTCCACCGAGACGACTGATGCGCCAGGCCAGCCGCGGCATGCCCAGCGGGACGCAGAAGCGCTTGATGAACGCCCATGGGTGCAGCCCGAGCACGATGAGGCCAGCCAGCGCGACCAGTGGCCACACCGGCCACGTCGAGCCGACGCTCCAGGCGAACAGCGTGACGAACGACAGCCCGGCGAACACCGCAATCGTGACGCCGAGTCGCGCTTCGGCGCGCTTCATCGAGTGCGCACGATTGCTCTCCGGGTTGACGATCTCCGAGCTCGGCAGGGGCGAGAGCGCGACGCCGAGGCAGCCGAGCACCGCGAGCAGCAGCAGGATCGCCGCCGTCATCGCGCCCACCAACCCATCGCGCGCGGAGCCTGGGTCCAACCTTTCGGTAGGATCTGCTCCAGCGAGGGAAGCGCTCGCGGTCGGGAGCGTGGGCTCAACTCCGCCCAAATCTCGTGATGAATCCGCTCGTCGACATCGCGCAGGCGAGTGAGCGCACGGCGAACGGCATGAGCATCACGGGCATGCGGACCCATCGGCGTCTCGTACTGATCTGCCCCCGGGGATTGGGCAGCAAGCGCAGCGAGAACACGGCGACCAGCGGTTTCGACCTCGTCCAGCGAGGCCTGGGGCGAAATGCCCAATACGTGGAAGGGATTATCTGTCAGGCGACGCGACGGCACGGGACCTTGTCCGGACGCCTGAGTGGGGGCGAATGTTCCCAACAACCCGTAAGAAAAGTCGCAGTTGTCTCCCAACAGCGGGTTTGACCGAGCGATCGATGGCCCGTTCTGCGCAACGCGCCGGTTGACCCCCGCTCGCGGCCGGGTTACGCCCGTCGTTCGGAGGGCATCCCAAGGGGGATGCAACAGCACTTGAGGGCGATCAAGATTCTAGGGACCGGCATTGGGCTGCCCGAGCGCGTGCTCACCAACCACGACCTCGAGGCGCTCGTCGACACCTCGGACGAATGGATCACCGAGCGGACTGGCATCAAGCAGCGGCGGATCGCGGCAGACGATCAGTCCACGTCCGACCTGTGCGCCGAGGCGGTCGCCAACGCGTGCTCCGATGCGGGGATCGAGCCGGGCGACATCGACATGCTGATCGTCGGCACGTCGACCACCGACACGCTCTTCCCGTCCACCGCCTGTTGGACCCAGAAGAAGCTGGGCATCAAAGGCATGCCGGCATTCGACGTCAGCGCCGGGTGCTCGGGCTTCCTTTATGGGCTCGAGCTCGCGTCGACGATCGTTTCGTCGGGTGGCGCAAAGCGCGTCGCCGTCGTCGGTGGCGAGGTCATGAGCCGCGTCCTCAACTGGAAGGACCGGCGCACATGTGTGCTGTTCGGCGACGGTGCGGGCGCGGCAATTGTGGGTCCCGGCGTGGGTGACTCGGGCGTGCTGGCCTCCAACTGGGGAGCGGACGGCAATCTTGCTCCGATTCTCTACCAGCCGGCCGGTGGAACCCAGATGCAGGCCTCGCACGAGACCGTGGACGAGAAGCTCCACACCGTGCACATGGAAGGCAACACGGTGTTCAAGCACGCGGTCGTCGCGATGAGCACCGCCGCCGTCCAGGCGATGAAGGAGGCGGAGGTCACCGCGGACGACGTCGCCCTGCTCATCCCGCACCAGGCCAATATGCGCATCATGGAGGCGGCGCGCGACCGGACCGGGCTGAGCAAGGACAAGCTCTACGTCGTGCTGCACAAGTACGGCAACATGTCCGCCGCGACGATTCCGGTGGCGCTGCACGAGGCCCGTCAAGAGGGTCGCGTCAAGGATGGCGACGTCCTGGTCATGACGACCTTCGGCACCGGGTTCACCTGGGGCGCCAGCGTCCTGCGCTGGTAGAGCGTCGAGCCAACGTACAATCCGGGCGGCATGCGTGTCGTCCGGTTCATGCTGCGCTCCGCCCAAGGGGCGATGTTCGCGACCGGTGCGGTGTCGCTGGCCTCCGGCTTGTTCAACGCCGGGCTGATCGCGGTCGTGCACCGTGCCCTGGTCGACCCCGGTGGGGCCTGGACGATGCTCGCGGTGGCGTTCGCCCTGCTCGGGCTCGGCAAGATCGCCACCGGCTACTACTCGGAGGTGCTGCTGACCCGCTACGCCCAGCGGGCGGTCGCACGGCTGCGCATCGATCTCGTCCGCCAGCTCCTCGGAGTTCCGCACCGACGCTTCGTCGAGGTCGGTCCGGCGCGCATCTACGCCGCGCTCACCGATGACGTGGGCAAGGTGGGGCAGAGCCTGTACATGCTGCCCGCATTCGCGGTGAACGTGGCGATCCTGGTCGGCGGCGGGCTCTATCTCATCTACTTGTCGTGGCACGCGATCGTCGTGCTGGGACTGCTCGTGCTCGTCGGGGGGACGGTGCACCGCCTACTGAGCCGTCGCGCGTACCGAGCCCTGGGGCAGGCGCGCGACGAGCACGACCAGCTGATCGGGCACTTCGTCACGCTCACGCAGGGCATCAAAGAGCTCAAGCTGCATCGCGGTCGACGGGAGGCCTACGTCTCCGACGAGCTATCGCCCACCGCCGAGCGCCTGGTCGATCACAACGTGCTCGCGCACGCGCGCTACATCCTCGCGCACAGCACCAGCCACTTTTTCTTCTTCGTGCTGATCGGCGCGATCCTCTTTGGCGTCCCCGCGATTGCAGACATCAGTGGCCCGGTGATCACCGGCTACGTGCTGACCTGCCTCTACCTGATGGGGCCGCTGTCGGGCGCGGTGGGCTCGCTGCCTCGCTTCGCCGAAGCCGACGTCGCGCTCGGCCGAGTGCAGGAGCTCGGGGTCGAGCTGGCGGATCACCCGGCCGAGTCGGCGGGCAAGCAACCGGTCGAGTGGGAGTCGGTCGAGCTGCGCGGCGTCACGCGGCAGTACCATCACGAGCGCCACGGCGCGCTGTTCACCCTCGGTCCCCTCGAGCTGAAGATCGGCCCGGGCGAGGTGCTGTTCGTCACGGGCAGCAACGGCAGCGGCAAGTCGACGCTGGCGCGGCTGCTCACCGGGCTCGACACCCCGGATGGCGGCGCGGTGCTGTGGGATGGACGCGAGGTCGACGATGACAATCGCGACGACTATCGTCAGCTGTTCTCGACCGTGTTCTCGGACTTCTTCCTGTTCGAGTCGCTGCTCGGTCTGGATGCCCCGGATCTCGACGCGCGAGCGGCCGGTTACCTCGAGACGCTGCAGCTGTCGGACAAGGTGGAGATCGAAGCGGGAGTCCTGTCCTCCACCGATCTCTCCCAGGGACAGCGCAAGCGCCTCGCGCTGCTCACCGCGTACCTCGAGGACCGCCCGATCTATCTGTTCGACGAGTGGGCGGCCGACCAGGACCCGGAGTTCAAGGAAGTCTTCTACCACCAGCTCGTTCCGGAGCTGCGTGCGCTCGGCAAGACCGTCATCGTGATCACCCACGACGACCGCTACTTCCACCTCGCCGATCGTCGGTTGCGACTCGGCGACGGGCGTGTGCTCGATCAGGCGACCTGACGCTGCGGGCCGTGGTGGTCCAGCAGCTCGGTCGCCAAGTTGCCCTCCACCAATGCCGCAAACTTTGCCGCGAGATCCTCGACGTGGGGCGGATCGAGCATCTTGCGGTGGTTGCCTTCGACCGCGATGACGTCGACGCCGTCGCCGGCGACCGACGACCATCCGTTGGTCGGGTCGTCCTCCTCCGGCGTGAGCCAGTCAAAGCGCTCGCATGCGCGCAGCAGCGTGACTCGACCCGAATAGGGACGAAAACGGTACTGCTCGAGCGCGCGATGGTTGGTGTCGATCACGCGCTTGAGGGCACGAACCATCGGGCTGTCCGCGATGTCCTGCAGCCCATGCGTGAGCGGCTCGCCCGAGGAGGATGGCAGCATCCGACCTCGCACATATGCCACCCGATCGGACCACGGCAGCGAGCGCATCCGGCCGAGCGCACCCGCGAGCCGCTTCAAAAACGCGCGATGTGGGGGAAAGTTCGGGCCGAATGTGTCAAACAGTGCCAGCAGACCGACCTCTCGCCCTTGGGCGCCGAGCTGCTGTGCCATCTCGAATGCGACGGTGCCGCCGAATGAGGCGCCGCTGAGGAGGTAGGGGCCGTGGGGTTGGCGCTCCGTGACCAGAGCCACGTAGTGCTCCGCCATCTCCTCGATGGTCTCGAACGGCGGCTGACGGCCGTCCATGCCCCGGGCCTGGATGCCGAATAGCGGCCGATCGGCGGGAAATGCCGGTGCGAGGTGACGGATCCACAGCGCCGACCCACCAACAGGATGTACCGACCACACCGGCGTCTTGCTGCCATCCGGCTGAGCAGCGACCACCAGCGAATCCATGCCCGGCTCTATTCCCACCGCCTCGATCTACGACGTCGATGGTACGATGTCGACGGCCATTCCGCGGTGGTCCGCCCCCAAGCCAGCCGTGGTCCAACCGAACGACATAGGCGCTGTGCATGCGCAGAGCTTCTCGGACGCGCTGCGTATCGTCGCAGAACGCGATCCGGACCGGCTTGCATTTCGGTTCCTTCACGACGGTGAAGGCAACGCCGAACAGTGCACCTACGGAGAGCTTCATCTTCGTGCTCGTGCACTCGCCAACCAGCTTGCGCAGCGTGCGGGGCCGGGCACGCGGGTCTTGGTGCTGTGTCCACCGGGCCTCGAGTACGTCGTCGCGTTGTTCGGGTGCATGCACGCGGGCGTCGTCCCGGTGCCGGCCTTTCCGCCGCAGATGCTGCATCGCGCGACGGAACGACTCGAGGCAATCCTCGCGAGCGCCGAAACAAGGATTGCGATCACGACGACGATGATCCGGGCGTTGCTGCCGAAGGCCGAGGGCCGCAACCGCATGTCCCAGCTCTCGTGGCTGACGATCGACCGTACGTATCGCGAGCTCGGCGATGCCGAGCCGTGGAAGCCGCCCAAGACCAAGGGCTTGGATCTCGCACTCCTGCAGTACACCTCCGGCTCCACCGCACACCCACGTGGGGTCATGCTCAGCCACGACAACCTGCTGGCCAACTGTCGCGAGATCGCGGGGCGGATGGGAGCGACCGGTGCGGACCGAGCCGTGTCCTGGCTCCCGCCCTACCACGACATGGGGCTCATCGGGACGCTGCTGACGCCTGTCCTCATCGGTGCGAACTCGACGCTGATGTCCCCGCTGGCGTTCCTCGAGCGACCCGCTCGCTGGCTCGAAGCGATTTCGACCTACGCGGGCACGATCAGCGGCGGTCCGAACTTCGCCTACGGGCTGTGCACGCGAAAGATCACCGAAGAGGAGCTCGGTCGACTCGATCTGCGGAGTTGGCGAATCGCCTTCAACGGGGCGGAGCGTGTGCACGCGTCGACCATTCGCGGCTTTTCCGAGCGGTTCGGGCCCGCGGGGTTTCGATCCGACTCGATGAGCCCGTGCTACGGCCTCGCCGAGTCCACGCTCTGCGTGACCATTCCGCGGTCGGACAAGGCGAGCACGATCCGCTCGTTCGACGCCAAAGCCCTCGAGCAGCGCGTCGTCGAAGCCGTGGCTCCCGAAGACGAAGGCGGGGTCGAATTGGTGAGCTGCGGAGAGGTGACCGACGCCCACCGGATCCGCATCGTCGATCCCGGCCCCGGTCGTGCGCTGCCGCCCGGCCAGGTGGGCGAGATCTGGGTCTCGGGCCCGAGCGTTGGCACGGGCTACTACGGCGAGCCGAATGCCTCGCGTTCGACCTTCAAGGCCGAGCTGCTGCTCAGCGACGGTCGCCGATACCTCCGGACGGGTGACCTCGGCTTTCTCGAGGACGGCGAGCTCTTCGTCGTCGCGCGGCTCAAAGACCTGATCATCATTCGCGGGCGCAACTACTTTCCCGATGATCTCGAGCTCGTGATCGGGCAAGTCGACCCGCGGCTCCGCATGGGAGGCACGGTAGCGTTCACGGTCGAGAGCGCGGAGGAGTCGCGGCTCGTCGTCGTGCAGGAACTGCGGGAGGCAGAGCCCGAGAGCACCGAGGGCATTGCGCGCGAGATCCGAGAAGCGGTCGCTCGGGCGTTCCAGCTCCCGATTCACGACCTCGTGCTCGTGCCGCCACGCACCGTACCGCGAACGTCCAGCGGCAAGGTCCAGCGCGCACAGACGCGCAAGCTCTACGAGTCGGAGGAGCTCGCGGGGGTTCGCGTTGCGCTGCGAAACAGTGGCGCCTACCCGCGAGCAACGGGGACGTTTCGGCACATCGACGATGACCTCGAGGTGACGATCAGCCGCGTGATGGCGACCCACCTTCCGGTGGAGGCGGTTCGCCCCGACGAGGACTTTTTCGCGCTCGGCGGGCAGTCGTTGCTCGCCACCCGGGTGATGTCCGCCCTGCGCGAGTCGCTGGGCATCGACCTTCCGCTCCGGCTCATCTTCGACGCGCCGACCCCTCGGCGCCTCGCGTCCGCCGTGCGAAGCGTCCAGCGCCAACTCGAGGTCCCGCGCATCGAGAGCCTTTCCCGCGACGGTCCGCTGCCGCTGTCGTACTCGCAGGAACGGATGCTCTTCATGCATCTGCTCGACCCGAGCAGCTCGGCCTACAACATCGCGGGCGGCCTGCAGATGGACGGCGAGCTCGTGGTCGAGGCAGTCGAGGGAGCGATCGGCGATCTGATGCGGCGGCACGAGATCCTCCGCGCGCGCTACGAAGTCACGTCGCAGGGGCCCAGCCAGGCGTTTCGTGCCGAGCCCGGCGTCGAGGTTGCGCAAGTCGACCTGGTCGAGTTTCCCGATCCCGACCTCGCGTCGGATGTCGCGGCGAGCGAACTGGCCACCGCGCCCTTCGATCTGCAAAACGAGCCGCTCGTGCGGGTTGCCCTCCACCGGCTCGCGCCCGATCGTCATCGGCTCGTGCTGTGTGTGCACCACATCGTCGCCGACGGTTGGTCGCTCGACGTGGCGCTGCAGGACTTCATCAACTTCTACCTTGCCCGTAGCGGAGGTGCCCCCAAGCCGCTCCCGCCGCTCGAGAGTCAGTACGTCGACTTCGCGGCATGGCAGCGGGCCTTTCTGGACTCGGACGAGATTCGCGACCAGATGAGCTACTGGAGCGAGCGACTTGCAGGCGCTCCTTCGTACCTCGAGCTCCCCGCCGATCGACCGCGCCCGGAACGCCAGGGCTACGAGGGGGACATCGTCGAGCTCGAGCTGACGTCCGATCTCGTCGAGCGCATCACCGAGTTCGGCCGCGAGCAGGGAGCGACCCTGTTCATGGTGATGTTGGCCGCGCTCGACGTGGTGCTGGCGCGGCACACCGGGCAGTACGACGTCTGCGTGGGTACGCCGATCGCCAACCGCAACTGGCGGGCGAGCGAAGACCTCATCGGCACGTTCGTCAACACGCTCGTCATGCGCACCGACTGCGCGGGCGACCCGACGTTCATCGAGCTGATCGCGCGCGTGCGCGAGGTCTGCCTCGGCGCGTACGACCACCAGGACGTGCCGTTCGAGCGGCTGGTCGATGCGCTGCAGCCCGACCGCGACCTTTCCCACTCGCCGCTGTTCTCGGTGTTCTTCGACTTTCAGACGGTGGGTTTTCCCGAGTCGGGGCCGGGGGGGCTCGCGTTCCGGCCGGTTCGGGTGCAGCGCAAGGCGTCGCAGTTCGATCTCAGTCTCGGCTTTCTCGACTTCGGGGAGGGCATGCTCGGTGCGATCGAGTACCGCACCGACATCTTCGACCGGTCGACGATCGTCGGGATCGCGGAGCACTTCATGCGGGTGCTCGCGGGCGCGATGAAGGAACCCGCGGCGCCGCTGTCTCAACTGCCGATGCTCTCATCGGCGGAGCGGGACGACGTGGTGGTTCTGCCCAACCTGACCGGGGCGCCCAACGATCGATTCCGCTTCGTGCACGAGGTGGTGGCGTACGCGCCTCCGAGCGCGGTCGCGGTGGTGCAGGGCGACGAGGCGGTGACCTACGATGAGCTCGAGCGCCGCAAGAACCAGCTCGCGCACCATCTTCGCAAGCTTCGGGTGGAGCCCGGTGTCCGCGTTGGAGTGTTGCTCGAGCGTGGGCCGTCCCTGCTCGTTGCCCTGCTCGCCACCATGCAGGCCGGCGGCGCGTACATTCCGCTCGATCCCGCGTATCCGCCGGGGCGGGTTGCGGCGATGCTCGAGGACGGTCGGCCGGAGGTCGTACTCACCAGCAGCAAGCTGGCTTCACGGGTTCCCGTGGGGGTCCCGACCATCGTGCTGATGGACACCGATGCCGATCGCATCGCGGCCTACCCCGATACCCCGCCCGAAGTCTCGATCGGCGGCGACGACCTGGCCTACGTCAACTTCACGTCCGGATCGACGGGACGACCCAAGGGCGTGATGGTGCCGCATCGGGCGTTGACGAACTTCCTGCATGCGATGGCGGAAGAGCCGGCGTGCGGTCCCGACGATCGACTGCTCTCGGTGACGACGGTGTCGTTCGACATCGCCGGGCTCGAGCTGTATCTCCCGCTGCTCGCCGGAGCGACGGTGGACATCGTGCCGCGCGAGGTGACGGTGGATGCCAGCCGGCTTCGCGAGCACATCGAGCGCACGCAGCCGACGATGATGCAGGCCACGCCGGCGACATGGCGGATGTTGATCGAGGCGGGTTGGCAGGGGCACAACGAGCTGCGGGTGCTCTGTGGCGGCGAGGCACTGCCGCGTGACCTCGCCGAAGCGCTTCTCCTTCGCGCGTACGAGGTGTGGAACCTCTATGGGCCGACCGAGACGACGATCTGGTCGGCGGCGCATCGCGTGGAGGCGGGGGACGGGCCCGTCTCGATCGGGGGGCCGATCCGAAACACCCAGCTGTACGTGCTCGGCCGTCACGGCGAGCCGGTTCCGCGTGGCGTGCCGGGGGAGCTCTACATCGGTGGGGCCGGGGTTGCGCTCGGCTACATCGGCCGCCCGACCGCGACGGTGGAGCGCTTCGTGCCCAACCCGTTCGTCGGCGACGACGAGGCGCTGATGTATCGCACGGGCGACGCGGTCAAGCGCCGCCCCGACGGGACGCTCGAGTTCCTTGGCCGGCTCGACCGACAGGTCAAGCTTCGCGGTTACCGGATCGAGCTGCCCGAGATCGAAGCGCATCTGCGGCGCCACCCCGGGGTCGCCGACGCGGCGGTGCAGCTCATCGAGCGCGACGTCGGTGATGCCCGGCTTGTCGGCTACATCGTGGCGCGAGGCCCGGTGCCGCGCGACCAGGACCTGCAGCGCCACTGCCGAGACTCGCTGCCGGAGTTCATGATCCCGTCGGCGTTCGTGGTGCTGCCGGAGTTCCCGCGCACCAACAACGGCAAGCTCGATCGCAAGGCGCTGCCCGATCCACACCAGCAAGGCCCCACCGCCGAGCTGCAGCGCATGGGCCCGAGCAGCGCGCTCGAGTCGACCCTGGTGGAGCTATGGCGCGAAGTCCTGCGGTTGCCGGACGTCGGCGTGACGCAAGACTTCTTCAACCTCGGCGGGCACTCGTTGCTGGCGGTGCGCCTGTTCGTGCGGATCGAAGAAGAAACGGGCGTCGCGATTCCGATCGGGGTGCTTTTTGAGGCGCCGACGATCCGCCAGCTGGCGGAGCGTATTGAGGCGTTGTCGGCGGCTCAGTAGCGGGCGGCGCGACGCCTCCATCTGGCGTCGCGCGCCGGCGCCGATCAGCTCTGAGGCGGAAGCAGAAACTCCGCCGACTTGCGCTCCATCAGCCGCCCCAGCCAAGGCCCGATGTTCTTGCACTGGCCCGCGATCGGAGCCGTGTGCGGAAGCTGGGGCAGCGCGACGGCGACGGGGCCCCAGAACAGGTCCGCAAGCGAGAGCTGATCGCCGGCGATGAAGTTGCGGCCCTCCAGCGCTTTGTCGAGCAGCTCGAGGTCGCGCTGCACGTTCTTGCGCGCGGCTTCCCACTTCGCGTCGTCCATCTGACCGCGAATGAAGGGCAGCAGGTAGCGGACCACGAGGTCATCGTAGGCGTAGCAGTTGAGCGTGCTGATCCACTGGTACATCGTGCCCGCGTCAGCAGGGTCGGTGGGCACGAGGCTGGGGCCGTCGAACGCACAGTCGAGGTACTCGGTGATGGCCAGCGTCTCGAACAGCGAGACGTTGCCGTGTTTGAGCGCCGGTACGCGCGCGAACGGATGCCGCGTCTGATGCTCCTCGGATCCGAGGGCCTCGACCTCGAGGGTGTGCTCTGCGCCCTTCTCCACGCAGGTCATGCGGGCGGTGCGAACGTAGCTGGAAGGGGGAACGCCGTAGATCTGAACGATGCTCATTGGTTGGTCTCCAACCCACGAGCGTTCGACCGACCCTCAGATCGACATCGGAGATCAGAAAACTCGGAAAAGCTCGCGAGGAGGGAGGACCCGCGAAGCGGGGGGAGGCCGGCGGGGCCTGCCAAACGCGAGGAGGAGGACCTTAAAAAGGACCCGCCTACTCAGCCGCAGCGGCCTGGCTGGCGACCGCCGGCTGGGGCCGGAGCTCTTTGCTCAGCTCCCCGTCCGGGAACGCGCCGTGCTCGATGCAGTGCAGGGTCCAGCGACGCATCTGGTCGGCGAAGTCGCCAACGCTGTCGCTGTCGACCCCGGCGGTCGAGAACTGCGGGCCGATGAAGACGTCCACCGTGCGGAACGGGTGGAAGATCCACGAGCCCTTGCGATTGACCTCGTAGAAGCCGCGCACCGCGATCGGCACCATCGACATGCCGGCGTTGGCCGCCATGATGAACACGCCGCGGCGGAATTTCTGCAGCTTGCCGTCGCGGGTGCGGTGCGCCTCCGGAAAGGTCAGCACCGACATGCCCATCGCTTTGCGCTCCTTGGCCGCGTTGCTGATGTCCTCGAGCACCTTGTCGCGACGGCCGCGCTGGACCGGGATGCCCTTGGATAGCGACATCAGCCAGCCGTAGATCGGAATCTTGAACTGCCAGGCGTTCATCAACCCGGAGAACGCGTGCGGGATGGCCCACGATGCGATGTGCCCGTCGAGCAGGTTGATGTGGTTTTGGGCGAAGACGCTGCGCTCCTCCGGATCGAAGTCCGGGTGGTAGTGCAGGCGCATCTTCGTGAGCGACAGCTGAACACAGCGCTTGAAGATCGGCGCCGTCACCCACACGTGCACCCGCCGGTAGTGAAAGCCCATCACCAGCAGCAGGACCGTGAGGAGCGCGCCCACCATCATCTGGCTGAACGCCGCGGTCCAGAAGATGAGCGACCAGATCACCAGAGCGATCTTGGTGGCAGCACGCGCCATAGCGGGGGAGCATAGGGGAGATCGGCCAGCGGGCCAAACCGCGCAAAAGCGCCGGCTCAGGGCCGCTACGCGAGCATAAACGGGCACCCGGGACCGCCCGGAAGGGCGTACCATGCTCACCGATGCGCGCGGACCAGCGCCTCAAAGTCGCCTTCATCGGCACCCACGGGGTCGGCAAGACGACGCTGTGCTACGGGCTCGCAGCGCGGCTCAAGGCGCGCGACATCTCGCTCGAGATCGTGCACGAGGTTGCGCGGCGGTGCCCGCTGCCGATCAACGAAGGGACGTCGCTCGCATCGCAGTCTTGGATCCTCCATACGCAGCTCGCGGAGGAGGTCGTCGCGGCGGCGCGCTATCCGGTCGTGATCTGCGACCGCAGCGTTCTCGACAACTACGTCTACTTGATGCTCGCCGCCGGTCGGCAAGAGTCGCTCGATCGCATGGTCGACGACTGGCTCGCGACCTACGACGTGCTCGTCATCGTGCCGATCACCGAAGCCCCGCAAGCGGACGGATTCCGGACGACCAATCCCGAGTTCCAGCGCCTGGTCGAAGACCGGCTGTCGCGCGAGGTGGAAACCCGGGGCGCTCCTGCCCTGCGCTTGGACCCGATGGCCCGCGAAACGTGGCTCGACGAGGTCGAGCGCGAAGTGCTGGAACGCCTCGGCGAGCGCCAGCTGCGGCTACTTTGATAACGATCGCTCCGGTGGCCAAAACGCGGTAGCGTTGGCGCGTGTCCACCGACGCCGAGCTGCTCGACGCGTGGCGAAACGGCGATCGCAAGTCGGGCGAGGAGCTGTTCGAGCGGCACTTCGACGCGGTGGCGCGGTTCTTTCGCAACAAGGTCGACCACGGCATCGACGACCTGATCCAGCGCACCTTTTTGGCGTGCGTGGAGAGCAAGGACAAGTTTCGCGGCGATTCGAGCTTTCGGACCTATCTGTTCGGCGTCGCCCACAACGTGCTCGGCAAGCACTTCCGGTCCAAGAAGCGCCACGGCGACAAGATCGATTTCGGCGTCACCTCGGTGTTCGACCTTTCGCCGTCGCCGAGCGTGATCGTGGCCAAGCACCGTGAGCAGCAGGTGCTCCTGCAGGCGCTGCGCAAGATCCCACTCGACCACCAGATCGTGCTCGAGCTGTACTACTGGGAGAAGCTGTCGGCCCGGGAGGTCGCGGAGGTGGTGCAGGTCCCGGAGGGCACGGCGCGCACACGGATCCGTCGTGCCAAGCAGCTCCTCGAGGAAGAGATGGCGAAGCTGATGGGCAACAAGGATCAGCTCGAGACCACCATCGCCAACCTCGACAGCTGGGCGGCCTCGCTCCGCGATCAGGTTCGCGGCTAGCGGGCTAGATCTCCGGATCGGCGAAGTTCGGCGCGCGCTTGGACATCCCGGCGGCGACCGCTTCCATCTGGTTCTTGCGCCCGATGATCTTGCGCTGCTGCGACTCTTCGAGCAGCAGGCCCTCGTTGGTCGGCAGCGTGACCGCGCGATCGAGGAGGTGCTTGGCGGCTCGGATCGCATCGGGCGACTTGCCGGCGATCTCGTTGGCCAGCGCAAGCGCGTCGGCCTTGGGATCTTCGGTGACGTGCGTGACCAGCCCGAGCGCCTGCGCGTCCTTGCCGAGCACGACCCGGCCGGTCCAGGTCAGCTCCTTGAGGACGTCCAAACGCAGGTGGTGCCGCAGCGTTTGGGTGCCGCTCATGTCCGGCACCAGGCCCCACTCGATCTCGCGCACCGAGATCTTGACGTCCGGCGTCGCGAAGCGAATGTCGCCGCCCATCATGAGCTGCAAACCACCACCGTAGGCGTGTCCATGCACGGCGACCAGCACCGGCACGGGAAGCTCCGTCCACACCCACGCCGCGCGCTGGGCGAAGTTGGCCACGCTGTCGTCGGTGCGCGCGAGCATGTCCTCGACCGTCTTGCCGCCGCCCATGAAGCTCGCGAAGTCCAGCCCGGCGCAAAAGGACGGGCCCTCGCCGGACAGCACGACCGCACGCAGGCTCTTGTCGGTCGCGAGCTGCTTGCCCGTCTCGATGAGCCCCTCGAACATGGCCGAGTCCAGGGCGTTGCGCTTCTCCGGCCGGTTGAGCCGCACGTCGGCAACGCCGCCCTCGAGCATCTTGGTGACCACGCGATCGGACATCGCGGCCAACCTATCACCGCGGCCGCGACCGTGGCACGATGCGCGGCCGTGGAGCTCGTGAAGATCAGCCGCCGGCTGTCGCGCGCCGTCGACAAGCTCGAGTTCTCGCCGCCGGTGACGCACGTGTACAACCCGCTGTCGTACGCCCGCGCACCGCACGAGGCCTATCTCGAGCGCTTCGGGGGACGCACCGGCCGCTCGGTGATGCTGGGGATGAACCCCGGACCGTGGGGGATGGCCCAGACGGGCGTGCCGTTCGGCGAGGTCGCACTCGTGCGCGACTGGCTGGGGATCGAAGGCAAGGTCCGCAAGCCCAAACACGAGCACGAGAAGCGTCCGGTGCTCGGGTTTGCGTGCGAGCGCTCCGAGGTATCGGGCTCACGCTTGTGGGGCTGGGCGCGCGACCGCTACGGCAAGCCCGAGGCCTTCTTCGCCAAGTTCTTCGTGATCAACTACTGCCCGCTGTCGTTCATGGAAGAGAGCGGGCGCAACTTCATCCCCGAGAAGCTGCCGGCCGAGGAGCGCGAGCCGCTGTTCGAAGCGTGCGACGACGCGCTGCGCAAGATGATCGACGTGCTCGAACCCGAGATGTTGATCGGCATCGGTACGTTCGCAGAGAAGCGCGCGCGCAAGGTGCTGGGAGACGCGGTGCCGATCGGGAGCATCTTGCACCCCAGCCCCGCTAGCCCAAAGGCCAACCGGGGCTGGGTCCCGCTTGCGGAAGCCGAGCTCGAAGCGCTCGGCGTAAGACTTTAGCGGACAGTCAGGCGCCGATGAGGCAGGCGTCCGCGCCGCTGACCGACACGCCCTTGCCCTCTTCGACGTTGACCGTCTTCACGACGCCGTTGTCGATCACCATGCTGAAGCGCTTGCCGCGGGTGCCGAGACCCGCCACGCCGATGTCCTGCGTGAGGCCGAGCGCGGTGGTGAACTCGCCGTTGCCGTCCGGGAGCATGGTGACCTTGCCGCCCGCGTTGTGGGCATCGCCCCAAGCCTGCATGACCCAGGGATCGTTGACCGCCAGGCACACGATCTCGTCGATCCCCTTGCCCTTGAGCTCCTCCGCCTTGGCGACGTAGCCCGGCAGATGCTCGTTGGAGCAGGTCGGCGTGTAGGCGCCGGGCACCGAGAAGAGCACCACGCGCTTGCCCTTGAACAGCTCGCCCGTGTTGACCTCGGCGAGTCCGCCGTCGCTGAGGTGCTTGAGGGTCACCGCGGGAACTTGATCTCCAGCCTTGATCGTCATCGAAAATCCTCGCTTTCACCGGGGGCTGACCCCCCAAATTGCGCCGGGAACCTAGCACGGTCCCCCGTCAACGCTCGTCCACCTAGCCAAGCGCGTAGCAGGCGTGTTACGTGAGAGGTCAGGGGACCGGGTTTGAGCGATACGCGGCCACCGACGCCCAACAGAGACACCGCGGCCTTTGGGGAAGCCAACACACCGGCGGAAAAACCCCCCGAAGGCAGCGAGAACAAGCAGGGCGACGTCGCAGAGGTCAAGAAGCGTCGTGTCCCGGGCGTCAAGGGGGCACCGCGGGCGGCGAAGCACTCCATGGCCGACCTCTTGGTGGGCACGGTGCTTGCGGAGCGCTACCGCCTGGTCAAGCGGGTAGGCGAGGGCGCGATGGGCTGGGTGTTCCTCGCCGAGCACGTCGACATCAAGAAGAAGTTCGCGGTCAAGGTGCTGCGGCCGTCGCTGTGTCGGATCACCGAGGCGGTGAGTCGGTTCAAGCGCGAGGCTCGGGCCGCGAGCGCGATCGGTAGCCAACACATCGTCGACGTCACGGACTTCGGCACCACCGATACCGGCGCCGCGTTCTTCGTGATGGAGAACCTCGACGGCGAGGATCTGGCGTCGACGCTGTCCCGGGAAAAGCAGCTGCCGTGGGAACGGGTGCGAAAGATCTTGTTGCAGCTGTGCGATGCGCTGCAGGCCGCCCACGACGCCGGCATCTTTCACCGTGACGTCAAGCCGGCGAACTTCTATCGGGTCAAGCGCGGCGACAACGATGACTTCGTCAAGGTGCTGGACTTCGGCATCGCGCGGCTGGCCAATCCCAACGACAGCATCGTCACGCAGACCGGCGTCGTGATGGGTACGCCCGACTTCATGGCGCCCGAGCAAGCGCAGGGCCGCCACGTCGATCACCGTGCGGACATCTACTCGCTCGGCGCCACTGGCTACGCGCTGCTCACGGGGCGGCCGCCCTTCGTCGGCAAGAACGAGTACGACGTCATCTACAAGCAGCTCAACGAGGAGCCCAAGCCGCCGATCGCTCTGGCGAAAGATCTGCCGCAGTGGGCCAACGACGTGCTGCTCAAGGCGATGCGCAAGAACCCGGACGAGCGCTATCAGTCGATGCGCGAGTTCTCGGAGGCGCTCAAGGAGCCACCGGCAACGGTCGAGCAGGAAGACTCGGCGGGTGCGTCGGCGTCCGGCAGCACGCCCAGTCGCACGCGGGACTCGGCGGTCTCGTCGACGTCGGTGTCGTCGATGAAGAAGAAGCCGGCGCCGAAAGGCGTACCGTCCTACGTCTGGGTGCTCGCGTTCGTGGGGCTCGCGGTGGTCAGCGGCCTCGTGTTCGCACTCGTCGTGAAGTGAACGTCAACGCTTTGTGAAGCGAGCGGCGTGCGGCGCTGAACGTGGGATGGCTGCCCACCTCACCATCCCGGGGATCCACCCCGAAGATCCCCCAATCGGCTGCGGGGATACCCTCAACCGTCCGAATTCTTTGGGATTTTGAGCCGTGCTGGCTGAATCGCGCCGCACTGGAGCCCGTCGGAACAAGCGTGAAGACGCTGGCTTCCACCAAGGCTCTCGGTCTCGCTCTGTTCGGCTTGGTCGCCGGTGGCTGTTCCTTCAGCTTCGGCAGCGGCGGTCCGTACACCAACACCGGGTACGGCAAGCCGGTCTACAACAACTACTCGTACGAGACCGATGCTCGGAACACGCGGCCCAAGCCGGTGAAGAAGGCGAGCAACGACCGTGCGAATGACCGTCCGAACGATCGAGCAGATGATCGCGCCGTGCCGCCGAAGCGCACGCCGAAGGCCGAGCCTCCGCGCCGTACCAAGCCCTCCGATCCGCCGCCGACGCGCGCGGGGACCCCGGTGCGTGACAGCGATGCGCGCCCCCTGTCGCGGGACCGAGATGCCCGCCGACCGACGCGCGATCCGAAGGCGGAGCCCAAGAAGCCGACGCGCGAGCCCACTCGCGGTCGAACCTTCGAGCCGGGCAGTGACGAGCCCGCACGCAAGGGCGAGGCTCGTCGCCCGACCCGGTCGTCCAAGTCGGAGCCTGCGCGTCGTCCCGCGCCCAATCGCTTTGACCCCGATCAGTCGGACGAGGGCAAGACCAAGGACACGACTCGTACTCGACGCGGGCGAACCCTCGGCCGTAGCTGAGTCACCACTCGAGCCCGAGCATCATTGGCTCGGGCCGAAGCTCGACCCCAAACGACTCGAGTACACCATCGCGGATCTCCCGGGCCAGCCCCAGGAGGTCCGCGGTCGTTCCGCCCCCGTGATGAACGAGCGCCAGAGCATGCGCGCTCGAGATCCCGACGGCGCCACGGCGCG
>JGI12316J15310_10000064_pt6 | contig 42474 bp, 45 predicted proteins | sample MarCyaLeptolynsp_FD_15310 | JGI IMG/M metagenome (IMG submission 15310) | reverse complement strand
GCGAGCCGATCGTCGAGACACCCGGCGAGGCCCTCGACTTCCTCGCCGGCTCCGAGATCGACGCCGTCTACATCCACGGCCGGAAATTCACGCGACGTGATGTCTGATCGTCAACCAGGATTGGGTTTACCGGATAGATGATTATTGCCGGCCTGAATTTCGCGCATGACTCAGGCGTGAGCATCGTCGACGGAGGACGGGTGATCGCCCTCTATCAGCGAGAGCGGTTTACGCGCGTGAAGCGTCAGGCATTCATGACCGCCGATTTTCTTCGGTCTTGCCTGCGCCGTTCCGGTCTCGACTGGCGCGACGTCGATTTCGTGGCGGTTTCAAGCTCCCAATCCTGGCCACTGATCCTTCTGGATCCGGATCAGCTCCGCCTCGATCACGATGCGGCGGCGCTCACGGATCTTCCACTCAAGGGGGTCACGACCGATACGGCGACCAGAATGGTGCGTCACATCGAGACCAGACGGAAGTACCTCGATCGGCGATACACGGCCTTCATGAATCCCGACATGCGGTACGGCGAGTATTTCGGCGCCGAACGCGTGACCCGGCCGGCTGATGAAGGCTACGCGGTGTCGTACGACTGGCCGGTCATGCCGGACTGGTGGCGAGAGCCTTACGACCTGGAGGCTGTTTCCGCGGCGGTCCGACGCGCGCACTCCACGTCGATACCCCATTGGGCATACAGCCCGCTCCGCGTCACACTGGACGGCATCTCCAAACCCGGCGTGATGGTCCCACACCACATGTGTCATGCCGCCTCTGCCTATTATCCGAGCGACAGCGACGACGCCGCGATCTACACGATCGACAATGGCGACGATCTGCATCCGGTGAACGGCTACAAGGGCGGCATCTATGCCCTTGGGATGGCCAATCGATTGCTCCCAATCGGTCCTACCTACGACTATCACGGCCATTTCTATCAGCGAGTCGGCGAAGGCATCCGTCTTGGCCATGGTGGAGCCGCCGGAAAGCTCATGGGGTTGGCGCCCTATGGAGCGGCCCGGTACTTCGACGACTCCATGGTCGGAAATGGAATCGACGTCTTCGGCGAAGGCTACGCGCTCGGCTCGAAAACGGATGGCGCCCATGTCCTGCGCCGTCTGCTGGCCGCCGTGGATTCTCACCGAAACGCGGAGGCCGAGGACCTGCCCAAACACAGTGAGCATTTCGTGGCGGGCGCCCACGGCGCCGAGGACGTCGTCCGACCGAATATCGACCTCGCCATGAGCGCTCAGAAGGTCTTCGAGGCGAACACCCTGCGCACGATCAGATTTCTGAAGGCCGCGGCGACCGAGGGTGGCCGGCCTTCTCCCCTGCTGGCGCTGTCCGGCGGCGGGGCGCTGAACTGCCCGGCGAACAGCCGGATCTGGGCGGAGGGCCTGTTCGAGACCGTTTTCGTCCCGCCGTTTTGCGACGATTCCGGCCTGGCGCTGGGCGCGGCGCTGGCGCTCGCCCATGACGTGCTCGACCTGCCGCGCCAGCCGATGGCGGCGACCCGCGGCGAGGGCGCCTATCTGGGCTGCGCCTACGATGAAGCGGCCGTCGACGCGGCCCTGGCCGCGCGGGCCGACCGGGTGATGGAAGTCCCGACCGCCGACGGCGCCGGCGATGCCGCCGCCAAGGTCGCCGACGGCCGCATCGTCGCCTGGTTCGAGGGCCGGAGCGAGACCGGGCCCCGCGCGCTCGGCCACCGCTCGATCCTGGCGGACCCACGCGACGCCACCAAGTGGCGCGAGGTCAATCGGGTCAAGCGGCGGGAGTACTGGCGCCCGTTCGCGCCCGCCGTGCTGCGGGAGAAAGCCGACGACTGGTTCTCGGGCGCGCCGACCCCCTCGCCGTTCATGCTGTTCAACGCCCAGGTCCGGTCGCCCGCCCTGCCGGCGATCACCCATGTCGACGGGTCAGCCCGGATCCAGACCGTCGACGCGAGCTGCGGCGGCTTCCGCGCGGTGCTGGAGGCGTTCGAGGCACGCACCGGCGTGCCGGTGGTCATGAACACCTCGTTCAACGGCCCCGGCGAGCCGATCGTCGAGACACCCGGCGAGGCCCTCGACTTCCTCGCCGGCTCCGAGATCGACGCCGTCTACATCCACGGCCGGAAATTCACGCGAAAACCCTGAAGCCGGCGGCGATTGAGCACCACCGCCCCTGGGATTACGATGCCCGTGCCGACGGACAAGGCCGCCGGCAAGGGAGGATCGATCGTGCCACGCTACACCCCCGGGCCCTGGAAGATGCGTCCCAACGGCGAACTCTGGTCCTATCAGCGGGGCGGCAACCCCGCGCAGATCGGCACCATGTACTGGACCGGCAAGTCCGAGGAGCGTGACGGCAATGCCCGGATCATCGCCGGGGCGGCCGATCTCAGCGAGAGCATGGACGAGCTCATGCTGATCATCTGCCAGCCGGAGGTTGTCGCCGCGATCCAGGGCTGCGACCGGATCTCCGCGAAGTCGCGCATGATCATCGAGAATGCCCGAACGGCGCTGGAGGAGGTCACCGGCAAGAAGCTGCCGGAATGGCCGAAGCGCGACCCGCACGACCACCGCCTCGAATCGACCTGAGCGCCCGGCGACCATGCAACTGCGTGAGATCCTGGCCACGGTCGCAGCCAGCAAGGCCGGCGACTGGGAGATCCTGTTCCGGCCGACCATGCGCCACCGGTTCACGGAGGTCATGAACGACGAGGGCAAGCGCGAGAAACTCCTCGTCGACGAGCACCTGGTCGCGTTCTCCTACCGCCCGGACATCGCCGTGACCATGGCCTACGGCCTGGTCGATCAGGCCGCGTTCGAGCTGCCGGCGGGACACCCGTTCGCCCAGGAGAACGCCCGGACGCTGTTGCTCGACATCTTCCACGACGGCCAACTGATCCACCGCGAGACTCTGGTGAGCGTCGACCGCCAGCGCTGCCTGCTGCCATTGCCGAGCGGCTGGGAGCCGCCGATCAATATCGCGACGGCGCAATTCAGTTTGGTGCGGTTGGTGCACGCGCTCGCCGGCCCGCCGACGGACTACGAGTCCTATTTCAAGGAGAGCGGCATGGTCCGGTCTGACCGGGTGCCCTGGCCGTAGGACGTTAGAACCCGCGCGAGAACAGGTCGCCGGCCTTGTTGATCACGAACAGGACGCCGAGACCGCCAACCACGATGACCACCAACCATCCCGTCGCCTTCAAAGCCACGGACACATCCTTGTTGGGCCCCTTCTTCTTGGCCCGGGCCGGAGCCGGCGCGGCGGCGGCAGCAACCGGCGCGGCCTGTGCCTCCGACTTGCCGGGTGGCGGCGGCGCTGCCGGCTTCTCCTTGGGCGCCTTGGAGGTGTCGAAGACGACCAGTTCCTTGCCCTGGCCGGTGCGCGGGTCGAACGTGTCCTTGATGACCTTGATGCCCTCGAACCGCCTCTCTCCGTGGAGCTGCTTGGCGACTTCGATCGAGGTATCCTTGTCGGGATACGTGGAATCGATGACCCACTGGCCGCCCTTCAGCGTGTGGACCTCATACAGTGACTGCGCCATGGCTCCCCTCACGGCAAGTTCTAGCCGAGACGGCGCGAGTTTAGGCGAAGCCGACGACGAAGTCAGCCGAATGCTCAACAAATTGCGGCTTCATGGCTGTACCAAATGAAACGGCCCCGCCGGGCGGGCGGGGCCGTCTACGGTCACGTCTGTGCCAAGCGCTTACTCGCGATTGCCGAACAGCTGCAGCAGCAGGACGAACATATTGATGAAGTTCAGGTACAGCGAGAGTGCGCCGAGGATCGCCTTCTTGCCGGCGATATCGGTGCTGTCGATCTCGTTGTACATCTCCTTGATCCGCTGCGTGTCGTAGGCGGTCAGGGCGGCGAAGGCGATCACGCCAACGACCGAGATGATGAACTGCAGCATCGTCGACGCCAGGAACAGGTTCACCAGGCTGGCGATGAAGACGCCGATCACGCCCATGATGGCGAACGAGCCGAGGCCCGACAGGTCCTTCTTGGTCGTGTAACCGTACAGGCTGAGACCCGCGAAGGCGGCCGAGGTGATGAAGAACACGCGCACGATGCTCTCACCGGTGAAGACCAGGAAGATCGACGACAGCGACAGGCCCATGAGGCCGGCGAAGACGTAGAACGAGAGCCGCGCCGCGGGCAGCGACATGTGAGGCGCGCGGGCCGAGAGCAGGAACACCATGCCGAGCGGCGCGAGCATCACCACCCACTTCAGCGGCGACAGGTAAAGGGCCTGCCCGAGCCCGGTCAGCTGTCCGTCCTGGACGGCGAGCAAGGTCGTGGCATAGGCGACAACACCGGTAAGCGCGAGCGCGCCGACCATCTGGTTGTAGACGCCGAGCATGTACTGGCGCAGACCGACGTCGTATTGGGCGACATCGGCCTGTGACCGCGACATCGTCTGACGATCGTAATCCATCGAGAACCTCTTCATCTGCGCCGGCCCCACGCCAGCATGCGCGCTAAAGGTAAGTGCGAACCCTTCCACCTTCAACAGCAAGCTCCACGGAATATTGAGCTCTCGCGCCGATGACCACACCTCAGCTGGGGGGAAGACCGAGCGTTGCACGCCCGAAGGCGCTCCCCATATGGCGAAGATCGTTGCCAGCCAAGGTCGTAGGGGATGTCATGGACGAGGAACACCTGCTGGACGGTCTGATCTCGGGCCCGAATGACGCCGAATACCATCTCGATCTCGGCGGTTTGGACGGTCCGCACGCCGTCGAGTCCGTCCGGCGGATGCTGGAGCGCAATCGCTTCCGCGCCCCGCGCACGATCCTGGTCACCCTTGGCGATCCGACACCCGGCGGCGGCGATAACCTGTTCCAGCCGATCGGCCGTCAGCTGCTGGAGGCAAGGCGCGGCGGCATCGTCGAGGCCATGAAGCCGATCACCAGCGACCACGGTCCCGGCTACTGGATCCGAACGGTCGGCAAGGAGGACGCGGCGGAGGAAGCCGAGGGGGTCTGACGTTACTCGGCCGCCTCGGCGCGCAGTTCGCGGCGGGTCGGCTTACGGCTTTCGCTCTTGAGCTGGCCGCAGGCCGCCAGGATGTCGCGGCCGCGTGGCGTGCGCACCGGAGAGGCGTATCCCGCCTTCAGCACGACCTGGGCGAACCGCTCAATCTGCGCGTCGCTGGAACAGACGTAGTTCGAACCGGGCCAGGGGTTGAACGGGATCAGGTTGATCTTGGCCGGGATGCCGCGGATCAGCGAGACCAGCCGCTTCGCATCCTCGATGCTGTCGTTGATCCCCTCCAGCATCACGTATTCGAAGGTGATGCGCCGGGCGTTGTTGACGCCTGGATAGGCGCGGCAGGCGTCGAGCAACTCCTGGATCGGCCATTTCTTGTTGATCGGTACCAGGATGTCGCGGGTGTCGTCGGTGGTCGCGTGCAGCGAGATCGCCAGGTTGACCCCGATCTCCTCGCCGCAGCGCGCCATCATCGGCACAACGCCGGACGTCGACAGGGTGATCCGCCGGCGCGATAGGGCCACCCCCTCATTGTCCATGACGATGCGCAGCGCCGAGGCGACGTTGTCGAAATTGTACAGCGGCTCGCCCATGCCCATGAGCACGATGTTGGTCAGCCGCCGTTCTGTCCCGCCGGTGGGAAACCCACCCAGCTCGTCCAGCGCCAGCATCACCTGGCCGACGATCTCCGCCGCCGTCAGGTTACGGACCAGGCGCTGGGTGCCGGTATGGCAGAACGAACAGGTGAGGGTGCAGCCCACCTGCGAGGAGACGCAGAGGGTGCCGCGGTCCTCCTCGGGGATGAACACCATCTCCGCCTCGTTGCCATCGGCGAAGCGGAGCAGCCATTTGATCGTGCCGTCGACACTGTCCTGCCGCGTGGCGACGACGGGACGGGAGATCCGGAAGCGGTCGGCGAGTTCGGCGCGCAACGGCTTGGCCAGGTTTGTCATGCCGTCGAAACCGATCGCTCCCTTATGGTAGATCCACTGCCAGACCTGGGACGCGCGGAACTTCGGCAGACCGGCGTCGGCGAACAGGGCGACCATCGCCTCACGCTCCAACCCGATGAGATCGGTGCGGGCATCGGCCGAGACCGGTCCGCGCGCGGCGAAGGCGCGCAGGTCCGCGGCAGCCTGCTGGGCTCGGATGATCTCGGTATTGGCTTGTGTCATGGCGCGCAAAATGGCGCCGAGACCGCCGCAGTGCAAGTCTCGCGTGGGCGCTCCGGTGACCGCCCCGCCTACCCGCAGGCTTGATCGATGAGCTTCTTGGTCGCCGTGAAACCGGACAGCGAGTACGTGTCCGTGGTTGCCGTGCCCCGCGATGACGTTCCCTTGACCACCATGTCGGCGCCTTTGATCATCGCCTGGACGAGCGGCGCGTCCTCCTCCGGACCCTGGGTCCAGGCCCGGTCGCCGCTGGTGAACATGTCGAAGGTGGCGCCGCCGATCTGGACGCTGACCCGACTGTCCTTTCTATAGGTGTAGCCGGTGACGATCGACACCTCGCCCTCGATTCCGGCCTTCGGATCATTGGTCACCAGCGCGAAGATCTCGCCGCGCGCGGTGTAATCCCCTTCGGCCTTCTTCGGTGACGACGCCATGTAGCAGACCTTGCCGCCGTCGCGCTGCAGCTCGAACGCCGTCCAGTCGCCGTTGCGGCCGATCCGTGACGGGTCCGCCGCCAGGGCCGCTCCACTCACCAGTCCCGCCAGCGCGACCGAAAGGGCCACCAACGTCGATCCGGTCTTCCACAGCATGGTTCGCATCCCCTGTCATAAGGCTGGTCTTCGATGCCATCACCCGTCCCGGAATTCAATTCCCGGGTCGACGTCCGCGAGTGGAGCCGAAAGATGTGGCAGCGAAATGGCGCGAACACCGGTATTGATGCCCCGACGGTGATCCAGCGTCGATCGACAACCGTACACTGAGCATGGATGCTATGCTGTCTAGCGACGCCGAATCGGGAAGGGTCGCGCCGACACGGTCGGCCGCAGTCGTTGCGTCCGTGCGGTCGCTGCCGTTACATGGCAACATGACCACTGCCAAGGATCGCAACGCCGAGCCCGTGTCCCACGACGTTCTGATCGAATCGATCGCCCGTTTCCGCGACAAAGGCGCGTTCGCGGAGCTTTTCGGCTATTTCGCCCCGCGTCTCAAATCGTACCTGATGCGACTGGGAACGGACGATGCCATGGCGGAAGAGGTGACCCAGGAGGCCATGGTCATGGTCTGGCGCAAGGCCGAGAGCTTCGACCGACGCCAGGCCAGCGCCAGCACGTGGATCTTCACGATCGCCCGGAACAAGCGGATCGACCGGCTTCGCCGCGAGCGCCGTCCTGAGCTCGATCCGAACGATCCGGCCCTGGTTCCCGAGGCTGAGGTAGCCGGCGACAGGGTCGTCGAGGTGTCGCAGACACGGACCCGGATCCTCGCGGCGATGGAAAAATTGCCGAAAGAGCAATCCGAATTGATTCGAATGGCGTATTTCGATGAGAAGTCCCACGCGGAGATCGCCGCGGAACGCGACCTGCCCCTCGGCACGGTCAAGTCCCGCATCAGACTGGCGCTCGGCCGCATGCGGCGGGAGGTTGAAGATCTTGAGTAATTTCGGTCCCCATCACCATCCGGGCGCCGACCAGCTGCTGGAGTACGCAGCGGGTAAGACGTCCAAGGCGGTATCCGTGCTGGTCGCCACGCATCTGGCGTTGTGCCCCGCATGCCGTGCCGAGGTTCGTCGTTACGAGAGCCTGGGCGGAGCGCTGATCGAAGCGGTCAAGCCGGTCGCGGTCGCCGACGACGCGCTCGCGTCGGTGTTCGCCCGGATCGACGACGACAGTGTCGCGGACGACCCGGCGCCCATCGATATCGATGACCCGGCGACGGTGAGTGTCGTGCCGCAGCCGCTCCGGGCCTACCTGCACAGCGGGTTGGATGGGCTGAACTGGCGCACCCGCGGGATCGGCATCAGGGAAGCGTCGTTGGATCTAGGTGATTCCGCCATCCGGGCTTCCCTGTTGCGGATCGCGCCCGGTGCCGCGGTGGCGTCCCATACCCATAGCGGTGTCGAGTCGACGATGGTGCTTCAGGGCGCCTTCAACGACACCACCGGTCGCTACGCCCGCGGCGACATCGCGATCGCTACCGATGATCTCGACCACCGTCCGGTCGCCGAGACCGACGAGGAGTGTATCTGCTTCGTGCTGGTCGAGGGCGACCTCAAGCTGACCGGTCCGCTGGGTCGATACCTCAATCCGTTCGTGCGGATCTGACGGTCAGTCCGTCGTCTGCTTCTGAGACGCCGCGGCCTCCCGGTCGCGGCGCCTTTGCTTGCGCACCCAGAGTGGCGTGCCGAACTGCGGGACCGGCGCCGGTTCGGTCGGCGCGCCGGGCCGGTGCGGGCGCGGTGCGAACAGCCCCATGCACAGCATCCGGTCGTACATCACCAGCGCCCCCGCCAGCCCGACATTGACCGAGAACTTGGTCGGGATCTTGACCACATGGTCACAGCGCGCGACCAGATCCGGCGACAGCGCGCCGCGCTCCGGCCCCATGATGTAGGCGGCGTTCTTCGGGTGATGAAAACTCGGCAGCTCGATTGCGTCGTCGGTGATCTCGACTCCGACCAGACCGCACCCCTGGGGCAGCAGCATCTCCTCGGGTGAGGCGAACCGGTAGTACGGCAGGTTGCCGGTGGTGCCGGAGGTATCGGACTGTTTGAGCTCCCGCCGGTTGTAGGTCTCGCCCACCGTGAAGATGAAGCTTGCCCCGAAGGCGTGCGCGGTGCGCATCAGGGCGCCGACGTTCTGCGCCTTGCTGATGCGATCGGCGCCGATCCCGAAGTATCCTCGCATGGTCTTCCTTTCGTAGGCGCGGGAACTTGCCCCAGCGCGGGGGTGGAGGCAAGCTGCCTCGCCCCTCACCCGGAGACAGACCATGAACCACGAGAGCCCGGCCGCGATCCTGCGGGTCCATGCCAACAAGCCCGCCGCCCCGATCGTTGTGGAGGTCACCCGCGGCACCATGGTCGAGAGCGTCCATCGGGTGGTCGCCGCCGTCACCGACGCAGACGGCGCGCCCGTGCTGACCTGGGGCGATGCCGATCGGTTGGTCTACGGCCGCTCAGCGATCAAGCCGATCCAAGCGCTGCCGGTGATCGAGAGCGGCGCGGCGGACGCCCACGGGCTCGGCGAGGATGAGATCACCCTGTGCTGCGCCAGCCATTCCGGCGAGCCGATGCATGTGGATCGCGTCACCGCCTGGCTCGACCGTCTCGGTCTCTCGCCCGACGACCTGGAATGCGGACCGCAGATGCCGATCCACGAGCCCTCGGCCCACGCCATCATCCGCTCCGGCGCGGCGCCGACGCGGGCGCACAACAACTGCTCGGGCAAGCATTCCGGCATGCTGACGACGGCCGTCCACCTGGGCGAACCGACCAAGGGCTACATCCGCGCCGACCATCCCGTGCAGCAGCGCCTGCGGGCGCTGATGCAGGAGATGAGCGGCTGCGACCTCTCGGGCGTGCCGACCGGCTATGACGGCTGCGGCATTCCCGTGTTCGGCGTGCCGCTGAGCGGCATGGCGCGGGCGATGGCACAGTTCGCCGATCCCGCCCGCCTGTCGCCGATGCGGGCCGCCGCGACCCGGCGGATCGCCGCCGCCGTCGCCAAGAACCCGCTGCTGATCGGCGGCACCGGCCGGTTCAACAGCGCGATCCAAGGCGAGACCGGCGAGGCCTGCCTGTTGAAGAGCGGAGCCGAAGGCGTGTTCGCCGCCGCGGTCCCGGCCCGGGGCGTCGGCATCTGCCTGAAGGCCGATGACGGCAACGGCCGGGCGGCGAGCGCGGCCATGGGGGCGATCCTGCGGCATCTCGGCGTGTTCGACGACGCCATGGCGGCCCGCCTCGCCGACACGCTGGTGCCGTCGGTGCACAACTGGGAGGGCCGGCTGGTCGGCCATGTCCGCCCGGCCCCGGATCTGGCGTTCTGAGGCCGGCGTGAGCGAGACCGACCAACAGGTCCACGCCCAGTACGAAGCCTATCCCTATCCGGCCCGCGACCCGCGCGACGAGGCCCGGCGCCTGGTCACCGGCTCGCCGAGCCATCTGGACGAGATCCGCCACCATGTCTTCGCCGGACGTCTCGATCTCGACCGGCCGTTTCGCGCGCTGGTGGCCGGCGGCGGCACCGGCGACGCGGCGATCATGCTGGCGCAGCAACTCGCCGACGCGGGCGCCGCCGACGCCGAGGTGGTGCATCTCGACATCTCCTCCGCCTCGCGCGCGGTGGCGATGCAGCGGGCCGAGGCGCGCGGGCTGACGAACCTGCGCTTCGCCGACGGGCCGATCGAGCGGGTCGCGGCGGTGGCGCCTGGCCCATACGACTACATCGACTGCTGCGGCGTGCTGCACCATCTGGACAGCCCCGAGGCGGGGCTCGCGGCGCTGGCCGGCGTGCTGAAGCCCGGGGGTGGCATGGGCCTGATGGTCTACGGCACGCTCGGACGCGCCGGGGTCTACCCGGTCCAGGAGGCGCTGGCCCAGCTCGCCGGCAAGCGCCGAGAGGCCGACAAGGTGGCACTGGCCAAGCGGCTGGTCGCCGGGCTGCCGAAGACCCATTGGCTGAAGCGGAATCCGTTCGTCGGCGACCATCTGACCGGGGGCGATGCCGGGCTCTACGACCTGCTGCTGCACCCGCGCGACCGGGCCTACCGGGTCGAGGAGGTCGCGGCGCTGGTCGGCTCGGCCGGGCTTGCGATCCGCACCTGGATCGAGCCGGCACGCTATGACCCGGGGACCTATCTTTCCGACCCGTCTCTGCGGAAGACGGCCGCCGCGCTCGACCCGCAGGCGCGCGCCGCCCTGGCCGAGCGTCTCTCCGGGGCGATGGCCAAGCACATCGTCTACGCCCTGCCGGCCGCCCGGGCCGCCACGCCGTCGCCCGACCCGGGAGCGGACGGCGCCGTGCTGGTGCTGCGCAACCTCGACCCGGCGGCAGTGTCCAAGGGGTTGAGCGGCGGCGTGCTGAAGGCGGAGCTCGGCGGCGCCCCCTGGCAGGCGCCCTTGCCGGCGATCGCACCGGCGATCGTGGCCCGGCTCGACGGTGTGCGGACGGTGGCCGACATCCGCAATGATCTCAAGCCGGGCGATCCGGCCCGCTTCGCCGACCAGGTGCGCGCCACGTTTAACGCCTTCCACGCGATCAACCGGATGCTGGTGCGGCAGGCCGAGTAGGATCGGGGGTCACACCGCCCGGAAGGCCCGCTTGTTCGCCTCCCAGGCCGTTGCGTATTCCAGGATCCGCGCCGTCTCCGCCGCCGCCTCGGCCCCACAGGTCCGCGCGATCAGGTGCAGCGTCATGTCGATGCCGAGCGACACGCCGCCGCCGGTCAGCACCGCGCCCTCGTCCACCAGCCGCGCCTCGATCACCTCGGCGTCCGGATGCCGCTCCGCCAGCAGGTCCAGCGGTCGGGCCTCGCCGGCGACGATCTCGCGCTTCGTGGTCGCCCGCCGGCCGTCCAGCATACCGGCGGCGCCAACGATCATCCCGCCGGTGCAGACCGCCGCCACGGTGCCTGTGTAGGAACGGATGTAGTCGAGGGTCGCCGCGTCGCCGCACGCGTCGCTCCAGCCGGGCCCGCCCAGGACCATCAGGATATCGGCCGCCGGCGCGTCGGCGAAGCCATGGTCGGCGATCAGCCGCAGGCCATTGGCCATGACCAGTTCGCCGCCCTCTCTCGAGACCACGAAGAACGCGAGATCCGGCACGATCCGCTTCGCCATCGACAGCACGCCATAGGTCACGCCGATATCAATCGGCTCGATCCCGTCATAGGCCAGGATGGCGAAACGGGTCATCAGTACAGCCCCCGCTCGGCCATGATGCGGCCCTGGCGCTCGGACTCCTCCGCCGTCAGCCCCTCGACGTGGTCGGTCAGCATCTGGGTATAGGTCGCGAGCTGCTTGCGATCGATGTGGCTGTCCGGGTTCCACAGGTCGGAGCGGACCAGCGCCTTGGAGCAGTGCAGGAACGCCTCCTCGACCGCGATCAGCAGGCCGATCTTCGGCGCCCGGTCGCGGATCGCCGATGCTTCCAGCAGGCGGGCGTCGTTGGTGATCCGTGCCGTGCCGTTGATGCGGAGCGTCTCGCCCATCCCCGGCACCAGGACCAGCATCGCGATACGCGGATTGGCCAGCAGGTTGACGTAATTGTCGAGCCGGTTGTTGCCGACCCGGTCGGGCAGCAGCACGTGAGTGTCGTCCAGCACGCGGATGAAGCCCGGCGGGTCGCCACGCGGCGAGGCGTCGGCGCCGGCCGGACCCTGGGTCGCGATCACGCAGAACGGCGCGAGCGCGAGGATATCCCGGCAATGCTTGTCCAGGCGTGTCAGCACCTTGTCGCTCGACCGGCTCATCATCTTGTGGTGCATGCCGCGCAGCACGGCCTCGTCGGTGACGAAGGAGATGTTGTCGGGCAGGGTCATGAAGCCTCCTTCGCATCCTCCAGGATCATCGCCGAGCCCTTCTCGGCGATCATGATCGTCGGCGCGTTGGTGTTGCCGCTGGTGATCTCCGGCATGACCGAGGCGTCGATCACGCGCAGGCCGGTCATCCCGTGCACCCGCAGGCGGCTGTCGACGACCGCGTCGGGATCCTCGCCCATTCGGCAGGTGCCGACCGGATGGTAGAGCGTGTTGCCGGTCTGCCGCGCCACCTCGCGCACCCCGGCCCGGTCAAGCGCCGCCTGCGCTCCGGGCGCCTTCTCGCCGGCGCTCACCTCGGCGAGCGAGGGGGCGGCATAGATCGCACGGGTCTGCTGGATTCCGGCTTCCAGGACGCGGACGTCATCGTCGTCGGAGAGATAGTTCGCCTTGATCGCCGGCTTGGCCAGGGGATCGGGCGAGGTCGCCAGGATGGTGCCACGGCTGCGCGGCCGGACCGGGCAGACGGCGACCGCCATGCCCGGCTCCTCGTCGAGGAAGCCGACTCGCTCGGCGGAATAACTGGCGGGCGTGAAGAGCAGCTGGATGTCCGGCGCCACCAGCCCCTCCCGCGAGCGGGTGAAGACCTGGGCGCTGGTGATGCCGAAGGTGAGCGCGCCATCGCCGGCGAGCGCGTAGCGGACGCCCTCCCGGGCCAGCCGCCAGCCGCGGGCGAGTTGATTGATCGAAGTCTCGCCCTGGACGCGGTGGGCCACCCGCACGACGTAATGGTCGTGCAGATTGCGCCCGACGCCCGAAAGCTCGTGCGCTACCTCGACCCCGATCGACCTCAGATGCGCGGGATCGCCGATGCCGGAAACGTTCAGCAGATGCGGCGAGTTCACCGCGCCGCCGCACACGATCACCTCGCGCCGGGCGGAGAAGGTCCGCTCGACCCCGCCCTGGCGGAACCGCACGCCGGTGCAGCGCCGGCCGTCGAGGATCAGGCCGGTGGCGACCGCGTCGGTCTCGACCCGCAGGGTGGCCCGATGCCGGGCGCCGGCGAGATAGGTCTGTGCCGTCGACCCGCGACGGCGTCCGACCCGAGTCATCTGCGAGTAGCCCACGCCCTCCTGGGTCCCGGCGTTCAGGTCCGGGGTGAAGGCGTGACCGGCCTCCTGGGCCGCGCGCACGAAGCGATGGGTCAGCGGCAGGATGGTGTCGTAGTCGCGCACCTGCAGCGGGCCGTCGCCGCCGCGATACTCCGGATCGCCACCGTTCATGTAGCGCTCCGAGGCCTTGAAGTGCGGCAGCACGTCGGCGAAAGACCAGCCGCGACAGCCGCGCTGGGCCCAGCCGTCGAAATCGGCGGCATGGCCGCGCACGTAAAGCATGCCGTTGATCGAGGAGGATCCGCCCAGCACCTTGCCACGCGGCCAGTTGATCGGCCGGCCGGCGGTCCCCTCCTCGGGCTCGCTCTGGTACTGCCAGTTCACCCAGCCATTGCGCAGGATGTAGAGCACGCCGGCGGGGATGTGGATGAAGGGGTTGCGGTCCTTCGGTCCGGCCTCCAGCAGGACCACGCGCGCGCCGCCCTCGCTCAGCCGGGCGGCGACGACGCATCCGGCCGAGCCGGCGCCGACGACGACGTAGTCTGGGGACGTCTCCTCCATCGCCGTATTCGAGCGCAGCCGGCCGGGACTGTGAAGGGGGAGAAACCGTTCCTACCGCAGCGAGACGGCCCGCATGATCCAGCTGCGGAACGCCTGGAAGGATGGATCGGCGGCACGGTCCGGGCGCACGATCAGGTACCAGCTGTGCCCCTTCGGCACGGTCTGCTGGAACGGCGCCACCAGGCGGCCGGCCGCCAGGTCGTCGTCGATATAGGGCCGGATGCCCATCGCCACCCCGGCCCCATCCGCCGCCGCCTGCAGCGCCTGGCCGTAATAGGCGACCGTCAGACCCGTCGCCGGCCGGGCGGCCATGCCGACCGCCTCCAGCCATCGGCTCCAGTCGTCGGCGGCGTGCTCGACATGCAGGAGGCGCACGCCGATGAGGTCGCGCGGGTGCAGCAGGTTGCGCGCGAGCTGCGGCGCGCAGACCGGTGTCAGGGCGGCGCGGATCAGTTCCTCCGCCTGCAGGCCCGGCCAGCGGCCGTCCCCGAGCGAGATGCCGCAGCTCCAGTCGGCCCCGAACTCCGCCGTCGCCCCGCCGGTGGTCAGCCGCACCTCCACATCGGGGGCCACGGCCGAGAAGTCGGCGAGGCGCGGGATCAGCCAGCGGATCGCGAAGGTCGGGCCGACACCGACGGTCAGCACCTTCGGCCGCGCCGCCGCGGCGACCGCCTCGGTCGCCGCGGCGATCTGATCCAGCGCCGGGGTCAGGCCGTCGCGGTAGCGCAGGCCCGCCGGTGTCAGCGCCAGCCGGTTCGGCGTGCGCTCGAACAAGGCGATGCCGAGGCTTTCCTCCAGCAGCCGCACCAGCCGGCTGATTGCTGCCGGCGTAACATTCAATTCTTCGGCGGCCTTGGCGAAGCTCTCGAATCGTGCAGCTGATTCAAAGGCTTTAATGCCGTTTAGTGAAGGAAGATGACGCAATATAGCCTCAGGAAATCTTTTTCTAGGCCAAGATAACGCCGTTTGCACGTCGAGCGCAACGCGCGCACAAGGGTCGGGAAGCTAAGAGAGACCGCCCATGTCGCCCGTCCTGATCGCCGTCATCGCCGCCGTCATGATCGCCACCTCGTTCCTGTCGGGGATCTTCGGCATGGCGGGCGGCATGGTGCTGGTCGGCGTGCTGTTGGCGATCCTGCCGCTGCCGACGGCGATGGCGCTGCACGCGATCACCCAGATGGCGTCCAACGGCTGGCGCGCCCTGCTGTGGCGACGGCACGTGCGCTGGCGGATCGTCATCGCCTACATGATCGGCTGCGCCCTCGCGGTGGCGGTGTGGAGTCTCTGGCTCTACGTGCCCAGCAAGGCGCTGGCCCTGCTCGGGCTCGGCGCCCTGCCGCTCGCCGCCCGTCTCGCGCCGGCGCACCTGCGGGCGAACCCGGCGCGCTTCGCCCACGGCATCGGCCAGGGAACGGTGTCGATGATGCTGATGCTGCTGACCGGGGTGGCCGGCCCGCAGCTCGACCAGTTCTTCCTCGGAGGCGGGCTCGACCGCCGGGAGATCATCGCCACCAAGGGGATCTGCCAGTTGTTCGGGCACACCCTCAAGCTGCTCTATTTCGGTGCGCTGATCGACGATGCCGCGACCGTCGACCCGACGCTGGCCGCGATCGCGATCACCGCGTCGATGATCGGCACCATGCTCTCGAAGAAGGTGCTCGAGGCGATGAGTGACGCCCAGTACCGGGTCTGGGCCGACCGGATCATTCTCGGCGTCTCAGTGTTTTATGTCGCCCACGGCGGCATCCTGCTCGTGGAGCCCCTGCTCTCCGCGAGCGCGTGACGGAGGACCTGACCATGAACCAGCAGACCGAAGAACAGACCGCGTTCACCGTCGAGCATCTGCTGCTCGACCTCGTCGCCTGGATCGCCGAGGAGCCGCGTCCCTATGCCGACGTGCTCGACGCCTGGCGCACGTCCTGCCCCCGCCTGCCGGTCTGGGAGGAGGCGGTGGACCGGGCCTTCGTGCGACGGGTTGCCACGCGCGAGGGCGCCGTCATCGAAGTGACGGCGGCGGGATCAGCGTTTCTCGCCCACCACGGCCGCGCGGTGCGGCACGCGGCGATGGCGTAGACGGCGGGCACCACTCTGAACGCGCCCCAGGATCGCGGACTCCAAGAACAAAAAGCGGCCTGACGCATCGTCAGGCCGCAGTCGTTTGCCCAGAGGGAGACGGGCAGGGAGATAGGCAAGAAGGGGCGGGACCGGCGCCAGGGTGGGGGGAGCGCCGGTCCCGGCTTGGTCCGCGATTAGGCGGACCAGAACGGCTTGGCGGCCTCGTGCGCGGCCTGGCCATCCGTGACGCCGATGTCGGCGAGCAGGCGGCTGTCCATCTCCGCAAGCGCCTCACGGTCCTTGATCCGCGTGGTCCAGAGCGTGAGCACGCCGAAGACGGTCGCGAAAACGCGATCCGCGATCGAGGTCTGGGCTCCGCGCGTGGCGGAGGCCCCGAACATCGGGCGAGCGGTCTGGGTCAGGGTCCGGCTCATGGGAACCTCCTTCATAAATTGTTAATGATCCGGGTTACGATCGAGAGCGGAACGCCCTCGTAACTCGTTGCGTGCTTGGATATTTACGGATTGAATTGAACGCTTACAAACGATAGTTTCTCATCAGATCTATTAGATAATCTCATCTTTTAAGGGGGTGTTAATGCGCCGCCTCCCGCCCCTGAATGCCCTGCGCGCCTTCGAGGCCGCGGCCCGTCATTTGAGCTTCACCAAGGCCGCGGGTGAGTTGAACGTGACCCAGGCCGCGGTCAGCCATCAGATCCGCGCGCTGGAGGATTGGCTCGGCATGCCGCTGTTCAAACGCCAGAACCGGGCGCTGCTGCTGACCGATGCGGGCCAGGCCTACCTGCCGGCGATGCGCGAGGCCTTCGACCTGATGCACCACGCGACCGCCAAGTTGCACGAGCGTGACCGGAGCGGCGCGCTGAACGTCTCAACCTTCACCAGCTTCGCCGCCAAATGGCTGATGCCGCGGCTCGGGCGCTTCACGTCCGTTCACCCCGATATCGAGATCCGCCTCGGGATCAATGACAGCCTGCTCGATTTCGCCACCGACGAGGTCGATGTCGGCGTGCGCTACGGCCGCGGCAACTGGAAGGGCGTTCACATCGACCTGCTGATGACCGAGGAGGTCTTCGTGGTGTGCAGCCCGAAACTGCTGGAGGGCGAGCGTGCGCTGCGCGATCCCTCGGACCTGCGCCACCACACGCTGCTGCACGACGACCTGCCGGAGGACTGGGGGACGTGGCTGGACGCGGCCGGTGTCGACGACGCGGTGAAGGTGCGGGCGCGCGGTGACCTGGTCTTCAATCACTCGGAAATGGTGCTTCAGGCGGCGGTCGAGGGACTTGGGGTCGCCTTGGGGCGCAGCGCACTGGTGGCCGACGACCTGGCCGCCGGGCGCCTGGTCAAGCCGTTCGACCTGCAGCTCCCGACCCAATCGGCCTATTACGTCGTGCATTCGGAAAACGCCGGCGACCGCCCGAAGATCAAGGCGTTCCGGGAATGGCTGCACGATGAGGCGGCGCGGAGCCGGCGGCCGGCTGTCGAGGCGGAGCAAGCGGTGATCTGACGCCGTCGCGTGCAGCTCTACTCGCTCGCAGAGAGCGACTGCGGGTCGGCGCCGAACACGTTCGTGAAGGCGGTGTTCAGGCGTTCCAGATCGCCGGCGTTCAGCTTCACCCCGTCCTCGACGAAATCCTGGCCCTCGCGCAGGTTGCGGGTGCAGGCGTCGACATAGACGTCCATGACCTCGCGAAACGCCGAGAAGGCGTGGTTCCCGACCGTCCCGGACCGGACATCGAACACCGAGACGATGGCGCCCATGCGCCGCACCATGGCGTCGAGCTCCTTCATGCGCACCGCGTCCACCGTCACGACGTCACTCCACTGTTGCAAGGGCGAGGGCCCGGAAACGCTTCCCGCGGTGATTTAGACTCAAATCGCCACGAATCAAAGAAGTTATCTGCGCCCGGGCACCGGGGGTGCGGCGGCCTCCGCCGGATCCGCCGTCTCCGCCCGCCAGACCACGACCCGGTTCCGGCCTTCCGATTTGGCGGTGTAGAGCGCCTTGTCCGCGCGCTCGACCATTTCCGGGATCGCGCGGCGCGGGTTCAGGAGGGTGACGCCAAACGACACGGTGACCGAGACCTCGCGGCCGTCATCGGTGGTGAAGACCTCCTTCGCGATCCGCGCCCGCACCCGCTCCAGGACACGGCGCGCCTCCTCCGGTCCGGTCTCCGGCAGGCAGATGAGGAACTCCTCTCCGCCGTAGCGGTAGACGCTGTCGTAGGGGCGCAGATTGTCGATCAGCGCGGTCGAGACGGCGGCGAGCACCTGGTCGCCTACCGAATGGCCGAAGGTGTCATTGATCGCCTTGAAGTGATCAATGTCGGCGAGCGCAATGCAGGCCGGCACGCCGGAGCGCCGGGCGCGCACCACCTCGCGCTTGAGGTCGCGCTGCATGACCTGGCGGGTCTGGGCGCCAGTGAGCGGGTCGATGTCGCTGATCGCCGCCTGGAACGCCTTGGCGAGGCGCTGGGCCTGTTCGCGGAAAGCGGTGACCTTCTCCAGCAGCGCGTCGTATTCCTCGACCGGCACCTTCTCCGACTTCCAGGCCCGCTCGGCCAGCAGGGCCAGGTGGTTCAGCAGCGCCTCGTGCAGCGCCACCAAGGTCTCGAAGGCCGGCTGGTCGAGCGGCGGGTTCTCGCGCCTTTCCTCGTACCAGGCGCCGAAAGCGGTCTTGCCGTGGGCGCCGAGGCTGAGCAGATCGTCATCGGGCCGGACCTTGGAGACGGCGGAGCGGTGGAACCGCGCCAGCCGGTCGTCGACCTCCCGCACCGCCCGTTCGATCGCGGTGACGATCGCCTCATGGCGGCTGCGGTGCGAGGCGGCGTCCGGAATCAGCATGGCGCGGTGTGCCTCCTACTGCGCCAACTCGACACGGTCGCGATACTGCTCAAGCGCCTCGGGATTGGCCAGCGCCTCGACATTCTTGACCGGACGGCCGTGCACGACGTTGCGCACGGCCAGCTCGACAATCTTCCCGGACTTGGTGCGCGGGATGTCGGTGACGGCGAGCACCTTGGCCGGCACGTGACGTGGGGTGCAACCAGTGCGGATACGGGTGCGGATCGCCTTGACCAGATCGTCGTCCAGGCTGACCCCCTCGGCCAGGCGCACGAACAGGACGACGCGCACGTCGTTGTCCCAGTCCTGGCCGATGACCAGCGCCTCCATGACCTCGGGCATCTGCTCGACCTGACGATAGATCTCGGCGGTCCCGATGCGCACGCCGCCGGGGTTGAGCACCGCGTCGGAGCGGCCGTAGATGATCATGCCGCCGCGCTCGCTGAGCTCGACATAGTCGCCATGACACCACACGCCCGGCCACGCCTCGAAATAGGCGGCGCGGAACTTCTCGCCCTCGGGGTCGTTCCAGAAATATATCGGCATGCACGGGAACGGCTTGGTGCAGACCAACTCGCCCTTCTCGCCGACCACCGGCTTGCCGTCGTCGTTCCACACCTCGACCGCCATGCCGAGGCCGCGCTTCTGGATCTCGCCGCGCCAGACCGGGCTGATCGGGCTGCCGAGCACGAAGCAGGAGACGATGTCGGTGCCGCCGGAGATCGAGGCGAGCTGAATGTCGCGCTTGATCTCGGCATAGACGTAGTCGAAGCCCTCAGGCACCAGCGGCGAGCCGGTCGAGGTCATCGTCCGCACCGTGTCCAGCTTGTGGGTGCTGCGCGGGCTGCGCTCGATCTTCTTCAAGTGATCGATGTACTTGGCCGAGGTGCCGAACAGGGTCATGCCCTCGGCATCGGCGTAGTCGAACAGGATGTCCGGGTGCGGGTGGAACGGCGAGCCGTCGTAGAGCAGCAAGGTCGCCTCCGCCGCCAGGCCGGAGACCAGCCAGTTCCACATCATCCAGCCGCAGGTGGTGAAGTAGAATACCCGGTCGCCCGGCTTCACGTCGCTCTGCAGCTTGTGCTCCTTGAGATGCTGCAGCAGCGTGCCGCCGATGCCGTGGACGATGCACTTGGGCACGCCGGTCGTGCCGCTTGAGAACATGATGTACAGCGGGTCGTTGAACGGCATCGGCGCGAAGCTCAGCGCCGGCGCCGGGCCGTCGCCCAGATAGGCGTCCCACAGGACCGCGTTGGCGATGCCGGAGATGTCGGGGGCGTCGGTCGTGTACGGCACGACGACGACCCGTTTCAGCGTCGGCAACTGGTCGACCACGCCGGTGACCTTGTCGCGGATGTCGAGGGTCTTGGTGGCGTAGAAATAGCCCTCCACCGCGATCAGCACCGTCGGCTCGATCTGGCCGAAGCGGTCGAGCACGCCCTGGGTCCCGAAATCCGGCGAGCAGGAGGACCACACCGCGCCGAGGGAGGTCGCGGCCAGCATGGCGATGACGGTCTGCGGCAGGTTCGGCATGTAGGCGGCGACCCGGTCACCGGGCCCGACGCCATCGGCCTTCAGCGCGGCCGCGAGATTTGCGACCTGGGACCGGACGTCGTCCCAGGAGTAGCGCCACTTCACCTGGTCCTCGCCCCAGAACACCATGGCATCGCCATCACCGGTGCGGCGCAGCAGGTTCTCGGCGAAGTTCACCCGACCGTCGGGGAAGAACCTGGCACCCGGCATGGCGGTCGGGTCGGCGAGGATGGTCGGCCCTTTCTCGCCAATCACGCCGGCATGGTCCCAGAGCGCCGACCAGAAGAGTTCCGGATGGTCGACCGACCATTGCCACAGGCTGTCATAGTCGCGGGCACCGGCGCCGTGATCGGCGTTCACCTTGGCCATGAAGGCGGTGATCTGCGCCGCGTCGGCGCGCTCGGGCGAGGGTTCCCACAGCTTGGTGACCGCGTCGGTCATCATGTCCTCCGGTGAGTGGCCGGCCCGCCCCCGCGGAACCGATTTGTCTCGGACCCATACGTATCGCCGCCCGGGCGCCCGTGCAATGGCGCCACGGCGCTCCGCGTCGGACGGTGGACTTGTGATCGCGGAAGGCTCGCCTATTGTGGCCTGGTCATGCCCACCCCCACCGCCGCGCCTCCCGACCCGGCCGCCCAAGCCGACCCGACGATCCGCCCCGCCCCCGCCCAGCCGCTCGCGCGCTGGTGGATGGCGCTGCCGGCGAACGTGCGGGGCGCGCTGTGGATCCTGGCCGCCTCGATCCTGTTTTCCTGCATGGCGGCGACGGTCAAGACCGTGGGCGCCCGCCTCGACAGCTTCCAGATCGCCTTCTTCCGCTGCGCCTTCGGGCTGATCGTCATCCTGCCGTTCATGCTGCGCGCCGGCCCGGAGGTGTTCCGCACCCGGCGCCCAGTGCTGCACACGCTGCGCGCGCTGACCGGCGTGACGGCGATGTTCTGCGGCTTCTACTCGATCACCCACCTGCCGCTGGCGGACGCCACGGCGATCAGCTTCGCCAAGCCGCTGTTCATGATCCTGCTGGCGGTGCTGTTCCTCGGCGAGACCGTGCGCTGGCGCCGCTGGACAGCAACGGCCGTGGGGTTCGTCGGCGTGCTGATCATGATCAACCCGGGCGAACACGGCCTGGACCCGGCGATGGCCGCGGCCCTGTTCGGCACCCTCTGCGTCGCCGTGGTCGTGGTGCTGGTCAAGCGGCTGTCCAGCACCGAGGCGCCGCTGACGATCCTGTTCACTTTCGGCATCGTGTCCACCATCGTCTCGGCGGTGCCGGCGGCCTTCGTGTGGCAGGCCCCGACCTGGATCGAACTCATGCTACTGGTGCTGATCGGCTGCCTGGGGGCGGCGGGACAGTCCTGCGCGATCCGCGGGTTCCGCGTCGGCGAGGCGACGGCGGTGGTGCCATTCGACTATTCCCGCCTGCTGTTCGCCGGCGCCCTGGGGTTCGTCCTGTTCGGCGACATCCCGACGGCGGAGACGCTGATGGGTGCCGGGCTGATCGTCGCCAGCACGCTGTACATCGCGCTCCGCGAGGCGGCGCTGGGCAAGAAGCCGGGGCCGAACCGGACCGGTCACCATCCGGTCCGGGTGGAGGATGAGGGCAAGCCCTAGCCCCGTCATCCCGGATCGGGTCCGGGATGACGGGAACCTTGCTACTCCGCCGCCTGCGCCGTGGCGCCGACGCTGTCGAGCGCCTGGCCGAGATCGGCCAGGATGTCGTCGATGTGCTCGATGCCGACCGACAGGCGCACGTAGCCGTCGCTCACACCCGTCGCCAGTTGATCCTCCGGGGACAGCTGGCTGTGGGTGGTGGAGGCCGGGTGGATCGCCAGCGACCGGGCGTCGCCGATATTGGCGACGTGGTAGAACAGCTGCAGCTTGTCGATGAAGGCGCGGCCCGCCTCCTTGCCGCCCCGGATCTCGAACCCGACCAACCCGCCGTAGCCGCCGGAGAGATAGGTGTCGGCCCGGCGCTTGGCCTCACCGTCCTGCAGCCCCGGGAAGATCACCGTCTCGACCGCGTCATGGCCGGACAGGAACGCCGCCACCTTGGCCGCGTTCTCGCTGTGGGTGCGGATGCGCAGCGCCAGCGTCTCCAGCCCCTGGATGAACTGGAAGGCGTTGAACGGGCTCATCGCGGCGCCGAGATCGCGCAGCAGGGTGGTCCGGGCCTTGATGATGTAGGCGACCGGGCCGAGCGGCGCAGTCGCCTCGGTCCACACCGCGCCGTGATAGCTCGGATCCGGCGTGTTCAGAGCCGGCTGACGCTCCTTGTGGTCGGCCCAGGGGAAGTTGCCGCCGTCGACGATCAGGCCGCCGATCGAGGTGCCGTGGCCGCCGATGTATTTGGTGGTCGAGTACACGATGACCGCGGCCCCATGGTCGAACGGCCGGCACAGGATCGGGGCGGCGGTGTTGTCGACGATCAGCGGCACGCCGAAGCCGCGGCCGATGTCGGCGACCTCCCTGATCGGAAACACCTGCAGTTTCGGGTTCGGCAGGGTCTCGGCATAATAGGCCCGAGTGCGCTTGTCGGTGGCGCGGGCGAAGGCCTCCGGATCGGCCGGGTCGACGAAGCGGACCTCGATGCCCTGGTCCTTCAGGGTGTTGGCGAACAGGTTCCAGGTTCCGCCATAGAGATCGGTCGAGCTGACGATGTTGTCGCCGGCCTTGGCCAGGTTCTGGATGGCGAAGGCGCTCGCCGCCTGGCCGGAGCTGACCGCCAGCGCCGCCACACCGCCTTCCAGCGCCGCGACACGCTGCTCCAGCACGTCGCAGGTCGGGTTCATGATCCGGGTGTAGATGTTCCCGAGTTCCTTCAGCGCGAACAGGTTGGCGGCGTGCTCGGTGTCGCGGAACTGATAGGACGTGGTCTGGTAGATCGGCACGGCGACGGACCCGGTCGTCGGGTCGGCGCGATGGCCGGCATGCAGGGCGAGGGTCTCAGGGTGCTTGGTCGTCAGGGTCATCCGTCATCTCCGTTTTAGCTGACAGCGGACCGGTGGCCCGCCTCGGTTCAAGGGACCAAATGCAGCCTGACGGAAGTAGCGGGCCGATCGGATCGCCCCGGCGGAAAAACAAAACCCGCCGAGCGAGCCGGCGGGTCCGAAACGACCGCCGCTTTAGCTGCATTTGTAACGCGCCCGCAAGCTGGAGGCTCAAATCGGCGCAGTTCCGAAGCGGTACGCCGAATCCCCGATCGTGTCAATGTGAGGTTCCCGTGGTCCGGAGCGCGGATACGATGAGCCCATGATTCCGACCGACCTCTCCGCTTTGCTGTCTGAGATCCGAGCCTGCCGGCACTGCGAGGCGCATCTGCCGCTGGGTCCCCGGCCGGTCCTCGTCGTCGAACCGGGCGCGCGTATCCTGATCATTGGTCAGGCGCCGGGCACCAAGGTGCATGAGAGCGGCATCCCCTGGAACGACCGCTCCGGCGACACGCTGCGCGGCTGGATGGCGGTGGACCGGGAGACGTTCTACGACCCGGCCCGGATCGCCATCGTGCCCATGGGGTTCTGCTACCCGGGTGTCCTGCCGTCGAAGAACGGCCGCAGCGGCGGCGACGCCCCGCCGCGCCCGGAATGCGCGCCGATGTGGCACCCGGCGGTGCTGGAACATCTGGAGAGTGTCGACCTGGTGATCCTGGCGGGTCAGTACGCCCAGGCGCATTACCTCGGCAAGAACCGTCACCGCACCCTGACCGAGACGGTGAAGCACTGGCGCGACATCGGGCCCCGGTACTTCCCGCTGCCGCACCCATCGTGGCGGTCGGGAAACATCATCCGCCGGAACCCTTGGTTCGAGGCGGAGCTGTTGCCGGCGCTCAGGGCCCGCGTCGCGTCGTTGATGTGAGACGCGGCAGCGCGGCTAGTTCCAATCGATCGCCACGAGGAAGTCGCCGAGCACGATCCCCCAGGTCTGCAGAGTGTCGATGAAGTTCGCCCGGCTCACGCCGCCGGCCAAGTTCGCGTCGAGCTCGATATACGGGTTGAACTCCTGATCGTAGTAGACGCGTCCGTAGCGGTTCTCGCGCGCGAAATCATTGAGCACGTTGGGAGAAATCCCGTCGGACAGATCGAAAGAAGCGGCATACTGGATGGAGCGGCAATCCCGATTGTTAGTGCAATCGTAGAACCAGATACTCCAGTTCACCCCCTGCGAGCTGCTGTCGATCTTGGGATCGCCATAACGGTCCGTGGTCAGCGACGCGCGATACCCTTCGCCCTGGAGGATATCGACGATCGCGCGCGGCGACGTACCGTCGATCGTCTGGGCCGAGGCCACCGATCCGTAGAACACGCCCACAAGGACAAACAGCATCAACCGCATGACGTCCCCTTTCCGCGAACCGTCGAGCCAAACAACCACCGGGTGCGATTATGCGCGGATGCTCACCGGATGAAAACCGCCGAGACGCCACCCCCACCCAAGACTCCGGCCGACCCGCGGAAGGCCGACTCGCCGGTCTCCTAGAGAGAGCTGCCCTTGGTCTTTCCGCGTTTGACGCCGCGCACCCGCTCGCGGTGGATGATGAACAGGCCCGACGCACAAATCAGGGCTGCGCCGACGAACACGTTCCACGCCGGCACCGTGCCGAAGGCCAGAAACCCGAACAGCATCGCCCAGACCATGGCGGTGTAGTCGAACGGCGCGATCACCGACGGCGGGGCGAGACGGAAGGCTTCGGTCATGAAGATCTGCGCCACGCCGCCGAGCAGGCCGATGCTCAGGAGGATCACGAGCTCGGTCGCGGTCGGCGTCACCCATTGGCCCGGCATCGAGAGCAGGCTGACGACACCGCCGGCGAGGGTGAAGTAGAACACGGTCGCCGCCGACTTGTCGGTCGCGCCGAGCTTGCGCATGGCGATCATGGCGATGCCGTAGCCGAAGGCGGATCCGAGCGCGAACAGCGCCACCGGGTCGAGCGACCCCGACAGCGGCCCCAGCGTGAACACCGCACCCGCGAACCCGACCGCGACGGCGCCGAGCCGCCACACACCGACCCGCTCGCCGAGCAGTGGTATCGAGAGCAGCGTGCCGAACAGCGGCGCGGTGAACGAGATCGCCACGAAGTCCGCCATCGCCATCTGCGAGATCGCGAAGAACCCGACATACATGGAGGCGAGCCCCGCGCCGGTTCGCACCAGGTGCCAGCCCGGACGCCGGGTCTTGAGCGCCGACCATCCGCCCTGCATCGGCAGGTACAGCAGCAGCGGGATCAGCGCTGGCCAGCAGCGGAACAGGATGATCTCGGAGGTCGGGATGCGGCCGTCCAGCAGCTTGATCAGCAGCGCCATCACGGAAAAGCCGGCGACTGCGATCAACTGCATCGCGATGCCGCGCGCCAGCGACCCTCCGTCGCTCTGCGACAGTGACCCGCCGCCGGCTTGCGACGGGGTCAGGGCACGCGCGGCGGACGCGGGTTCGGTTTCGGCTGACATCGGAAAATCTCGGCTGGCCACCGGCGCGATCGCGCCGACGCTCGGGCCAAGATGCGCTCTGATCGTCCGATTGCGATGCGCGAAAATCGGAACGGAGCCATGCGGTTAACGCGGGTCAGGTAACCAGCCCGTTAACCGCGGTCGACAAGCGCTCAATTATTGTATAGCCTATGCATATGCTGAATGCCAATCACCTGACCGCCTTGTCCGTTCTGCTGTCGGACGCGCTGGAGGCATCCTTGGGAGATCTCTCGCCCAGCGCCGCCGCCCTGCTCTCAACGCTGCAGCATTTCGACGGCTCGACCGTGAGCGAGCTCGCGGCCGTCGCCGGTGTTTCCCAGCCAACCGCGACCCGGGTGCTGGACGGGCTGGTGCGACAGGGGTTGATCAGGCGTGAGACGAAGACCGGGCGGCAGACGCCGCTGCGCCTGACCGGCACAGGGCGGGCACGGGCGTCGCGACTGACCGCCGCCCGCGCCGAGGCGATGCAGCGGCTTCTCGACATGCTGCCCACCGAGCAACGCCGGAGCTTCATCGACGCGGCGGAGACACTGCTCGCGAAGGCGACGACCTCGCGCGCCTTCGCCCGCACCACCTGCCGCCACTGCAATCACGGTCTCTGCAACGGCCCGGCCTGTCCCGTCGGAACGCGGGCCAGCGAACTCGAACCCGCCCGCTGACCGGGCCAGGATGCACCCATGCTCGTCGAACACAACGGAACGGCACCGACGATCGACCCAGCCGCCTGGGTCGCCCCGGACGCGACGGTCTGCGGGGATGTCACGATCGGACCGGGCACGCGGGTGCTGCCGGGCGCGCGCGTCGTCGCCGAGGGCGGCGGCGCCATCCGCATCGGCGCCACCTGCATCGTGATGGAGAACGCGGTGGTCCGGGCGACGGCCCGCCACGGCTGCGCGGTCGGCGACCATTGTCTGATCGGCCCCGGCGCCCATGTGGTCGGCGCCGAGATCGGTGCGCAGGTCTTCATCGCCACCGGCGCCGCGGTGTTTCACGGCGCCCGGCTGGAAATGGGTTGCGAGGTCCGGATCCACGCCACCGTCCATCTCCGTACCCGGCTGACCGCCGGAGTGATGGTGCCGATCGGCTGGGTGGCGGTAGGCGACCCGGCGGAGATCCTGCCGCCCGACCGACACGACGCGATCTGGGCCCGGCAGGCGCCCCTGGACTTCCCGCGGTTCGTCTACGGCGTGGACCGGTCGGCCCCGGACACCATGGTCGCCGTCACCGAGCGGCTGAGCGCATCCCTGTCCGGCCACGCATCGGACAGGGTTGTCGGCTGATCCGTCAGCCCATCGCCTCCAGCTCGTCGATCATGCCCTCGATCACCTCGAGCCCCTTGCCCCAGAAGGCCGGGTCGGAGGCGTCGAGGCCGAACGGCGCCAGCAGCTCCTTGTGGCGCAAGGTGCCGCCGGCCTTGAGCATGGCGAGGTATTTCTCGGCGAAGCCCTGCTCGGCGTCCTGGTAGACGGCGTAGAGCGAGTTCACCAGGCAGTCGCCGAACGCATAGGCGTAGACGTAGAACGGCGAATGGATGAAGTGCGGGATGTAGGCCCAGAAGCTCCGGTACTCGGCCTCCAGGTCGAAGGCCGGGCCCAGCGCCTCGCGCTGTGTCTCCATCCAGATGTCGCCCAGCTGGTTGGCGGTCAGCTCGGCGGTGCGGCGCTCGTCGTGGACCCTGTCCTCGAAGGTATGGAACGCGATCTGACGGACCACGGTGTTCAGCATGTCCTCGACCTTGCCGGCCAGCATGACCCGGCGCTGGGCGGGATCGGTCCGCGCCGCCAGCAGCGATCGGAAGGTCAGCATCTCGCCGAACACGCTGGCCGTCTCCGCCAGGGTCAGCGGGGTATCGGCCATCAGGTGCCCCTGCGGGCCGGCCAGGACCTGGTGAACCCCATGGCCGAGTTCATGGGCCAGGGTCATCACGTCCCGGGTCTTGCCCTGGTAGTTCAGCAGCAGGTAGGGGTGCGCCGCCGGCACCGTCGGATGGGCGAAGGCACCGGAGGCCTTGCCCGGCCGTGTCGGCGCGTCGATCCAGGCGTTGTCGAAGAACTTCTTGCCCACCGCCGCCAGGTCCGGCGAGAACGCGGCATAGGCGTTCAGCACCGTCTCGCGCGCCGTGTCCCAGGAGATCGACGTGTCGTCGTCGTCGGGCAGCGGCGCGTTGCGGTCCCAGTAGTCCAGCTTGTCGGCGCCGAACCACTTAGCCTTGATCGCGTAGTAGCGGTGGGACAGCCGGGGATAGGCACCCCGCACCGCCTCGACCAGGGCGGAGACGACCTCGTCCTCGACGGCGTTCGACAGGTTGCGGGCCGAGATCGGGCGCGGGTACTGCCGCCACTTGTCCTCGATCGCCTTGTCCTTGGCGAGCGTGTTAGTGATCAGCGCGAACAGCGACACGTTCTCGCCCAACACCCCCGACAGGCTCTCCGCCGCCGTCTTGCGCACCGCCCCGTCACGGTGGCTGAGCCGGTCGAGGACTTCCGAGGTCGTCAGCGTCTCGCCGTCGACCGGGAAGCGCAGCCGCGCCATGGTCTCGTCGAACAGCCGGGTCCAGGCGGCGCGGCCGGCGACGTATTTCTCGTGCAGCATCTGCTCCAACTCGTCCGAGAGCTGGTGGTCGCGGAACGCCCGCACCTCGCGCAGCCACGGCGCATAGCGGGACAGCGCCGGATCCGCTTGCTTGCCCTGGATCTCGTCCTCGGCGATCCGGTTGATCTCCAGGGTGAAGAACAGCAGCTCGGTGGAGATCGCGTTCACCCGTTCCTGCATCGACTGATAGAACTTGCCGATCTCCGGGTCCGACATGTCGCCAGCGTAGCGGAGATGCGCGAAGGACATCACGCGGCCCAGGACCTCCTCGATGCGCTCGTACTCGACGATCGCCGCACCGAGATCGGCGCCCGAGAGCGTCGCGACCTTGCCCTCGAGGGAGGCGCGGAACGATTTCGCCGCCTCAAGCGAGCGGTCGAGATCGCCGGTGATCTCGGGTCCGTCCGGGCTCGGATAAAGGTCGGCGAGGTCCCATTGCGGCAAGGGGCCCAGGGTGGCGGCGTCCGGCATCGGAAGGATCCTTCGGGTCGGATTTCGGGAAGGGAGGATGAACGCCGACTTGGCATCGCCACCCCGTAACGCGATATAGAGGTCCGGACCGGTATCGCCAAGCACCCGGCCGAAAACGCCCTGACCTCCCCTCGCGCGCGACGCCGCGGCGAGGGACGGACAAGGGGCCGCGGGTCGGACAAGGGGGAACTGCATGGACTACGCCGCCGTCGCAAACCTGCCGTCGATGTTCTTCGCCAGGGCGCAGGACTTCAGTGCCAAGCCGTTCCTGTGGGCCAAGGCCGACGGGGACTGGCGGTCCAACACCTTCGGCGATACCCGCGCGCAGGTGATCGACCTCGCCCGCGGCCTTCTGAAGCTCGGCATCAAGGCGGGTGACCGGGTGGTGATCGTCTCCGAGAACCGGCCGGAATGGGCGATCGCCGACCTGGCCGTCATGGCGATCGGCGCCATCAGCGTGCCGGCCTACACCACCAACACCACCGACGACCATCTGTACATCCTCGACCACTCCGGGGCCGCCGCCGCGATCGTCAGCACGTCCCGCCTGGCCCGCCGGGTGATCCCGGCCGCCAGCAGCTCGGAGGCGTGCAGCACGGTCATCACGATCGAGTCGCCGACCGACACGGCCGCCGGCGGCGTCCAGATGCATGGCTGGGACGAGGTGATGGCGCTGGGCGCCGGTGACGACACCGACATCGTCGCCAGGGCCGCCGGCATCGACCGGGGCGAGACCGCCTGCTTCATCTACACCTCCGGTACCGGTGGACGGCCGAAGGGGGTGATGCTGACCCACGCGTCGATCCTGGCCAATTGCGACAGCGCCAGCGACCTGCTGCTGCAGCTCGGTCTGGGAGACGAGGTGTTCCTCTCGCTCTTGCCGCTCTCGCATTCCTACGAACACACGGCCGGACTGTTCTTCCCGATCTCCATCGGCGCCCAGATCTACTACTGCGAGGGCCCCGACCAGCTGGCCGCCAACCTGCAGGAGGTGCGGCCGACCATCATGACCGCCGTGCCCCGGCTCTACGAGGTGCTGCACGATCGCATCGTGCGCGGCGTCGACCGCCAGGGCGGCAAGAAAGCCGACCTGTTCCGCGACGCCGTGCGCCTCGGCATCAAGCGCTACGAGGACGCAAGCAGTCTGTCGCTTGGCGAGCGGGCCTATGACTGGTTGCTCGGCAAGCTGGTCCGCAAGAAGGTCGCCCAACGCTTCGGCGGCCGGCTGAAGGCGTTCGTTTCCGGTGGGGCCGCCCTGAACCCCGATATCGGGAAGTTCTTCCTCGCCCTCGACGTCCGGCTGCTGCAGGGCTACGGCCAGACCGAGGCGTCGCCGGTGGTGTCCGCCAACCCGCCGGGCCGGATCAAGATCCACACCGTCGGCCCGCCGCTGAAGGGCGTGCAGGTCCGGATCGCCGAGGACGGCGAGATCCTGGTCGCCGGCGACCTGCTGATGAAGGGCTACTGGCGCGATCCGGACACCACGGCGACGACCATCGTCGACAACTGGCTGCACACGGGGGACATCGGGCATATCGACGACGATGGCTACATCGTCATCACCGACCGCAAGAAGGACATCATCGTCAATTCCGGTGGCGACAACATCTCGCCGGCCCGCCTGGAGAGCAAGCTGACGCTTCAAAGCGAGCTGGCCCAGGCGATGATCTACGGCGACAAGCGCCCCTACCTGGTCGCGGTGATCGTCCCGGAGGAGACCTTCGTCGAGGAGTGGGCCTCGGCCAACGGCAAGACCGCGAACCTGTCGGTGCTCTGCGACGACGAGGGCTTCCGCAAGGCGGTCGCCGCCGTCGTCGAACGGGTCAACCAGGACCTGGCGCAGATCGAGAAGGTCCGCCGCTTCGTTGTCGCCAAGGAAGCTTTCACCACCGACAACGGCATGATGACGCCGACCCTGAAGATCCGCCGCCACAAGATCCGCGAGGCCTATTACGAGCGGCTGGACGCGCTCTACGGCCGTGGCTAGAGCAAATCACGGCCTAACGCGATCGCCGGCGATCGCGAAGATGCACGTGAATCTGCTCTATCATATTGAGTTAGAGCATAATTCACCTCCAAGCCGGCATCGCGAAGCGATTCCGTCCTGGACGATTATGCTCTAGGGTCGCCGGGCACCATCAATTCGCGTAATGGACGACGCAGTGTTCGACCAGCAGCAAGCCGATCCAATCTTCCTCAGTATGATCAGCCGGTCGCCGCCGAACGTGGTCGAGACCGTGGCCGGGGCGGTGAAGGCGCTCCTGGCGAACGACGCGAGCGCCGCGCTGTCCCATCTGACAGCCGGCCGCGCCGTCCTGCCCCGCGGCCATCCAGGCCATCGACTGCTCTCGACATTCCAGGTCACGGTCGACGCGGTGGATCGTCTCCGATCTCTCGGTGTGGACGCGACATTCGAGCAAATCTGGAACAAGCCGGCGCCGTTGCGGACGCAGCGCAAGGGGCCGCGTGAGGTCTCGGTCAGCCGCGCCACACAGGGTGCGATTCTCGATGAAATCCGTCGGCAACTGGCATCAAGCGCAGGCGCGACCGCATGCCCGTCATGTGGAGCGATGCTCCCGCCCGCCAACGCGGTGGCCCCGTTGGTGTCGCACGACGGCACACTGGGCCACCTGCGCATGTATTTGGACATGTCCGCGATCCTGGTGCTGCTGCGCCAGGATCCGGGGGCCGCGGAGGTTGATGCTGAGGGCGCGGATCAGATTGCCACGCAACTGGTGAAGCAGGCGGGTATCCACCTGCCGGTCTCCACCTGCGGCGCGTGCGAGACGATTGCGCTGGCGCACCCGCTGGACCAGGAGCGTATCGCGCGCTTCTACGCTGACGCGGAGTACCACGCATCCTCTGCGGTCAACGCGACGGACCGGACGGCGGGGTCGGCCGAGTCCTTCCCGCTTGCCTACACCAAGTCGCTTTTTCCATGCTGGTTGCTTGATCGTCTAGGGCTCGGAACCGGCCACCGGGTTTTCGATTTCGGTTGCGGCGAAGGCACGATGCTTCGGCACGCTGAAACAGCCGGCGCGTCCGTCGCGGGGCTGGATCTCGACCGGGAACGGGTGTCCTACGCCCGCCGTGTGCTCGGTCTTTCCGACGTCACCGCGACCCTCGATGACCTCCAGGCCAAACCCCAGGGCAGTTTCGACCTGGTCATGACCTATCACACGCTCGAGCATGTGACGCATCTTGACCGGATCTTCTCTTCCCTCTGCCGGCTGGTGACCCAAGGCGGCCACGTGGCAGTGGCTGTGCCAAATGGCGAAAACGCAATCCGCAAGGACGCCAACTCCCCGCCGGTCTATCCGATGCTTGGAGGCGACCACATCCTCGCTCTCACTCCTGCGGGCCTGGGCAACCGGTTGACCAAGGCGGAGTTTGAGGTGGTCGAGGTCTGCCGCAGCCCGAGCGACCTGCGGGACATAAATTTCGGACCCGAGAAGCGCGACCCGTTGTCGGGGATGCCTGTTTGGTCGAGCAAGCTCGGCGACTGTATCGTCATCGCTCGAAAGCGTTGACGAGTTCACCACGACCTGTCGCTTCTGGCCTGCATTCCTGAGTGTTTCGCCAACGGCCCACTCCGATGTAGCCCTTGTTGACCGTCCTGGACTCCTTGATCCGCTTCGATCTGCAACCGCCGCCTTCGCATGACAAACGACCGTAAAATGCCGCAAAAGATCGCCTGCATCCTGCCGCCACCGGACCACGGCACACAGGAGCATCCGACCTGGCGCAGCGTGAGCGTGCGCGTGCGCTGCACGGAAATCGCGCAGTGGCTCGGCCGGCTGGGCACCCAGGTGCACCTGGTGATCGACCACACGGTTCCGCCGCGCCTGCGCGACGGATCGCTGGACGGGATCGAGCTGTTCATCGTCCTGCAGACCCTGAGCGACCATTCCGCCCTGGTCGACGCGCTGCTCGCCGCCGGGAAATGCGTGGTGACCGATGTCTGCGACGACGTCAGCCGCTACGGGGGCGTGCTGGCAACCACCTGGACCAACGCCCAGCGCGCCGCGGCGATCACCGTTCCGACGCAATGGCTCGCCGACCGGCTCGGCCCGCAGACGGATCGGCCCGTCCACATCATCCACGACGCGGTCGAGGGCCCGCCGAGAACGGCGCGCGCGCCGCGCACCGCCGGGCCGCTGCGGCTGTTCTGGTACGGCTGGCAGCACAAGGTCGGCGTCGTGCTGCGCCGCCTGGAACGGCTCCGCGCCTTTGCCCACGAGCGTCGGCCGGTCGCGTTGACGGTGATGTCGGACATCTTCGAGGTCCGCGAGGAGATGGCGCGGCTGCTCGCCGCCGGCGACGACCGGCTTTCGATCGATGCGGTGAACTGGTCGCAGCAGGGATTCGACGAGCAGATGGAGCGAACCGACATCGCCCTGATCCCGTTCGATTCACAGATCGACTTCTCCGGCCGCTCCCCCCTCAAGCTGATGCAGGCGCTGTGGCAAGGCCGGCTGGCGGTCTCCGAGGACCTGGAAAGCTACCCGGATTTCGCGCCGTTCGGCGTCCTGCACGGCGACATCGTCGAGGGGATCGACCGGCTGACCGCCGATCCGCGGCGAGCGCTCACCAATCTCCAGCGGGCCCAAAGATACATTCACGACACCTACATGCCATCGGTGCTCGCGCACCGCTGGCAGGCGGCATTGGCCGATATCCTGGCGGCGCATCACGAAGACTGAAGGCGCACGGACCGATCGCGAGACTGAGCGTGCCAGGGACCTGCGATCGATGCGTCGTGGGACACCGGCCGGTGGACACGCGCCGCCTCTCGGACGGCCCGCTGCGCGAGCAGCGCAGGTGGATCGGCAAGCTGCCGCCGGCGTGACCGGCTTATCCGCCGCGACCACGATCGACTCGAGCATGATCGTCTAAGACGGAATCGCTTCGCGATGTCGACGTAGACGTGAATCATGCTCTTCTTCAATAAGATAGAGAAAATTCACATGCATCGTCGCGATCGCTGGCGATCGCGTCCAGGCATGATTTGCTCTAGGCTGCCGGCGCCCTCAACCCGGAGCCCACCATGACCTGGATCAAGACCGTTCCCTACCAAGACGCGACCGGCCGGCTGAAGACCCTGTACGACCGGGTCAAAGGGCCCGGGGACAACGTCGACAACATCATGATGGCGCATTCGCTCCGGCCGCACTCGATGGAGGGGCATATGCACCTCTACAAGTACGTCCTGCACCACTCCGCCAACACGGTGCCGAAACACTTCCTGGAGACCATCGGGGTGCTGGTCAGCGTGCTGAACGGTTGCTCCTACTGCGTCGAGCACCACTTCCAGGGCCTGCGCCGGCTGCTCGGCGATGACGACCGTGCCAACGCCATCCGCGCGGCGATCGAGTCCGGGGACGCGGCCCCGGCCTTCGATACCAAGCACGCCGCCGCGCTCGACTATGCCGCCGCGCTCACCCGCGATCCGGCGACCCTGACCGCGGAGGCCGTCGAGCGCCTGCGCGCCGCGGGCTGGGACGACGGCGAGATCCTGGAAGTCAACCAGGTGACGGCGTATTTCGGTTATGCCAACCGCACCGTCCTTGGCCTCGGCGTCAGCACCGAGGGCGACATCATGGGCCTGTCGCCCGGCGACAACGACGACCCGGCCAACTGGAGCCATGGGTAGGCTGGCGGCAGCGCACTACCGACCCAGCGACTCTATGATCTCCAGCGCGCGCGCCGAACCGTCCTCGGCGCGGATGCGCGCGCCGACGGCCTCGGCGTTGCGGCGGTAGTCCGGATTGCCGACCAGATCCGTCAGCGCCGCCGCCATCGTCTCCGGCGTCAGTTTCTCCATCATCACCGCCCGCGGCCCGCAGCCGAGTTGCCGCACCCGCTTGGCCCAGAAGAACTGGTCGAAACCGAACGGACAGATCATGGTCGGGCGCCCGGCCCGCAGACCGGCGGCGGTGGTCCCGGCCCCTCCGTGATGGACGACGCCGGCCACGTGCCGGAATAGGATGTCGTGCGGCGCCCCCGGGGTCTCGAAGATCGTCTCCGGCAGGTCGAGATCCGCCATCGCTCCCCAGCCGGTCGAGACGATCGCCCGCACGCCGGCCTTCCGCACGCCGTCGACGACCGCACGGGCCACCTTCGCCGGGTTCTTCCCCGTCATCGAGCCGAAGCCGATATAGACCGGCGGATCGCCCGCCTCCAGAAACGCCGTCAGATCGTCCGGCGGCGCCCAGGCGGTGTCGCTGTCCAGGAACCAGTAGCCGCACATATGCGCCTGCGCCGGCCAATCGCGCGGACGCGGCACCACGCTCGACGACACCGCGCAGAGGTCGTGACGCGGCCGGCCGCCAGGGGCGGTTCGGGGCACCAGGCGCGGCCCCGGCGCCGTCAGGCCGAGCGTCTCCACCCGCCACGCGTCCAGGTACGTTCGGTACATGAACCGCGACAGCCGGGGCAGCGTGTAGCTGCGCCGGTTGAGGAACCCGCCGAGGTTGACGCTCAGCATCGTGATCGGGAACTCCGCCGTCGGCGTGGCGGGGGCGAGACACGCCGTCACCAGATGCGCGCCGGTCACCTCGGCGATGTCGTATACCCCGCGGATCTCGGGGTGGTAGACGATGACGTCGCTGTCGCGGCAGGTCGCCCAGATCGAGTCCAGCGTGGGGCGGATCAACGGGCGCAGCACGTCGCGCATGACCGCGCGGCCGGCGGCGACGTCGCCAGCCATCGCCCGGCGCGCCAGCTCCGATTTCATGAACTCGGCCATGTCGTAGGGCAGTGGGTCGAACGGCACGCCGACCTCGTCCTCCGACCAGGCGCGGAAGTTGCTGGGACCGGACAGCGTGACGTCGTGGCCGGCGTCCACCAGCCGGCGGCCGAAGGCAAGAAAGGGCTGAACGTCGCCGCGGGTCCCCGTCGTGAGAACGCTGATCTTCATGGCATACCCCCCAGGACGCCGGCGTCTCCCCTACGCGGCGACGGGAAACATGCCGGCAAGCCCGGCGCTACGCCAGCACCTCCTCCAAGGCCGCCAGCAAGGCGTCGGTATCCTCGGCGCGGCCGGTGGTGATTCGGATGTAGTCCTCGAAGCCGGGCGCCATCAGGCGGCCGATCATGATGGCCCGTGCCTCCAGCGCGGCGACCACCTCCCCCGCCGGTTTCGGGGTTCTGGCGGTCAGGTAGTTCCCGACGCTCGGGAACGCCTCGCAGCCGAGCCGGGCGAGCCCGGCCTCGATGCGCTCGCGCTCGATCCGGGTGCGCTCGACGATGGAGGTCATGTGCGCGCGGTCCGTCAGGGCCGCCAGGGCGCCCGCCTGGGCGACCGCGTTCACGTTGAACACGCTGCGCACCTTCTGGAACCAGCCGGCGACCTCGTCGGAGCCGCACAGGGTGTAGCCGATCCGCATGCCGGCGAGACCGTAGGCCTTGGAAAAGGTGCGGAAGGCGACCCAGGGCGCGGCGATACCGGCGAGCGCCGCCAGGTGGTCGCTGCCGCCGGCATGGATGCCGTACTCGTAATACGCCTCGTCCAGGACCAGCAGCGTCGAGGCCGGCAGGGCGGCGGCGAAGGCGGCGACCTCCCCGGTCGTCAGCATCGCGCCGGTCGGGTTGTTCGGCGTCGCGAGGAAGACGATGCGGGTCTTCGCCGTCACCGCCGCCAGCATGCCGTCGGTGTCGCAGGCGCCATCCTGGCGCACCCGGACCGGCACCAGCGTCGCGCCGTTCACCGCCGCGCATTTGGCGTAGCCAGGGAAGGACGGCACCGGCACCACCACCTCGTCGCCTGGCTCCAGCGCGATGCGCCCGGCGGCGACGATCAGCTCGTCCGAGCCGTGGCCGACGACGATTCGTTCCTGCGGGTGACCGGTCTGGGTGGCCAACGCCGCCGTCAGGTCGCGCCAGCGCGGGTCCGGGTAGTAGTTCACCCGGGTCACCGCGTCCTGCATCGCCGCAATCGCCCCAGGTGACGGCGGGAACGGGGATTCGTTCAGGTTCATACGCCGGATCTTGGCCGGATCGATCCCCGAGCTCGAATCCCTCTGGGTCGGCGGCACGCCGGCCGTGAGCGCGCGGATGTGGGGCTTCGCGACGGCGAGCGCGGGATCGGTATCGGCCATTGTCGGATCTCCTGGAGAGGCGGGCGCGAGAGAGTAGCGCCGGCGCGGGCGCGCCGTCAGCCCTCTCATTCGCGATCGCCATCCGGTCAAAGGGCATCTCGTTCTCGCGACGGCGGCCCGCTAAGCTCGCGCCATGACCGCCGAACCCCTCGACGATCCCGCCGACGCCGCCCGCCCCGACGCTTTCACCCGGTCGATGATCCTGGCGACGCTGACGACCGTGACCGCGCTCTACGCGATGACGGTGACGATCGCCAACGTGTCGCTGCCGCAGATGCAGGGGGCGCTGTCGGCGACGACGGATCAGATCGCCCTGGTCGTCACCTTCAACATCATCGCCACCGCCGTCGCCACGCCGATGACCGGCTGGCTGGCCGCCCGGTTCTCGCGGCGCACGATCCTGATCTGGGGCGTGACGGGCTTCACCGTCTCCTCGCTGGCCTGCGGCATGGCGCCGTCGCTGGAGCTGCTGGTGGTGGCGCGGATCTTCCAGGGGGCGTTCGGCGCGCCGCTGGTGCCGCTCAGCCAGGCCATCGTCATGGACAACTACCCCAAGCACCAGCAGGGCTCGGCGATCGCCGTGTTCGGCATGGGCGTGGTGCTCGGGCCGGTGCTGGCGCCGACCGTCGGCGGCTACCTGTCGGAGCTGTACAACTGGCGCTGGGTGTTCTTCATGATCGTGCCCTGCGGCCTGGTCGCGCTGACCGGCGTGCTGATCTACATCCAGGACCGCTCGAAGGCCGGATCGAACTACCTGGACTGGACCGGGTTCCTCACGCTCTCGGTCTTCATCGCGGCGTTCCAGTTCATGCTGGACCGCGGCGAGCGCCTAGACTGGTTCGACAGCAGCACGATCCTGCTCTGCGCCGCCGTCGCCGGGCTCGCCTTCTATCTGTTCATCGCCCATTCCCTGACGGCGGACCGGCCATTCCTGAACCCCAAGCTGCTGCTCGACCGCAACTACACGGTCGGACTGCTGCTGGTGTTCGTCTTTGGCATGCTGAACTTCACGCCGATGACGCTGCTGCCCGCCCTGCTCCAGGGGGTGCGGGGCTATCCGGACTCGATCATCGGCCTGGTCCTCGGCGCGCGCGGTCTCGGCACGTTGGCCGGCTTCGTGTTCATGTTCTGGGGCAACAAGCTCGACCCGCGGCCGATGCTGGCGCTCGGCTTCGGCCTGCAGGGGCTGGCCGGCTGGTACATGTCGCAGTTCAGCATCAACCTGACCACCTGGGACGTGCTGTGGACCAGTTGTCTGCAGGGCCTCGGCGTCGGGCTGATCTGGGTGCCGCTGACGGTGGTGTCGTTCAACACCCTGCCGCGGCAGGCGACCGCCGAGGCGACCGCGATCTTCCACCTGGTCCGCAATTTCGGCAGTTCGGTCTACATCTCGATCGCCATCGCCATCGCGCTGAACGGCGCCCAGGTGAACTACGCCGAGATGACCGCGGCAACCAGCCCGACCAACCAGGCCCTGCAGTTCCAGGACTCGCTGTTCCGGGTCTGGTCGCTGGACAGCACCGGGGCGCTGGCGGGGCTGTCCGGCGAGATCGCGCGGCAGGCGATCATGATCGGCTACCTGAACTCGTTCCTGGTCTTCGCGATCACGTCCTTCGCGATCCTGCCGCTGCTCCTGGTGATCCGGCTGCGGCGATGATCAGGTCCGCCACGGCCCGAGGCGGAGGGCGGCGGCGATGAACACGCCGTAGACCGCCATCGCCCCCGCCACCACCGCGAAGACCGCCTCGGGGCTCGCCGCGCCGGCCAGAACCAGCGCGGCGCCGCCGACCAGCACGAGCACGAGTCGCAGCAGCGTGCCGAGGACCGGCCAGACCAGCGAATCCAGGCCCTGGCTGGCGAAGTAGAGGCAGAGCCCGAGGCCGAAGAACGCGTAGAACGGCCCGACGATGGCGAGGTAGACGCCGACCGCGTGCAGCGTCGCCGGGTCGTCGGTGAACAGCCGGCCCCACAGGTCCGGGGCAAGCGCGCCGATCAGCCCGATCGCGCCGACCAGGCAGGCCGCCACCGCGCCGCCGGTCCAGGCGATGCGGATCGCGCGCTCCCGCCGCCCGGCGCCGGCATTGACCCCGACCATGGCGATCAGCGCGCCGCCGACCCCGAAGATGATCGGGATCATCAGAAACTCGAGCCGCACGCCGATGCCGTAGCCGGCGAGCCAGTGGGTTCCCAAGCGGCCGATGATCGCGGTCACGATCAGCGCCATGGCGACGGTCAGGGTCGACTGCATCGCCGCCAGCGCACCCTGGCGCAACAGGGGCCGGGCGACGGCGAGCGGCACCTTTCCCAGCCGCGCCGCCACCGCCGCCCGTCCGGTCAGCAGCCACAGCGCCAGGCCCGCGGCGCCGACGGCATAGGCGATCGGCAGGGCGAGGCCGGCGCCGGCGATCCCCAGTTCCAATCCGAAGATCAGCCACCAGCCAACCCCCGCGTGCACGGCCAGCACGACGCCGATCCCGATCGCCGGGCGCACGGTGTCGCCGGAGCCGCGCAGAACGCTTGCCATCATGTTGAACAGCCAGAGCGCGGCGATGCCGGCGAACAGCCGGTCGCCATAGGCCTCGGCCGCGTCGAGCACCGGTCCGTCGCCGCCCAGCAGGGCGAAGAGCGGCCGGCCGAAGCCGAGAATCAGTGCCGCCATCAGGCCGGCCATGACCAGCGCGATCAGGATCGCCGCGCGCAGGATCGCCTCGGCCCGGGCGTCGTCTCCGGCCCCGAGCGCGCGCGCCGTCGTCCCCGCGACCGCGCCACCGATGGCGCCGGCCGACAGCATCGTGGTCAGCATGAACAGCGGGAACACCAGGGCCACGCCGGCCAGCTCGACCGTCCCGAGCATGCCGAGATAGGCACCCTCGACGATGCTCATCGCCGACTGCAGGAACGAGGCCGCGATGTTGGGGGTGGCAAGAGCCGCCAGCGTCGTCAGGATTGGTCCGTCGAGCAGCCGGGCCCGCCGGGCGTCGCTCACCGGCCGGTCGCCTTGAACGCCTTCTCCAGCGCCCGGAAGGTCAGGAGGATGGAGGTGTGGCGGTTGCCGAAGGCCCGCGCCGGCTCCAGCGCCGCCAGCGCCGCGAAGCGCCCGCCGGGGGCCGGCCCGCCGCGCTTCAGCATCGCCTCCATCGCCCGGGCCGCCGCGCGCACCTCGTCGACCGTCGCGCCGATGACCGCCGCGCCCACCGCCGAGGCGGCGGCGGAGCCGAGCGCGCAGGCCTCCACCCGCTGGCCGTAATCGGAGATCGTCCCGCCCTCGAACCGGACCTGGATCGCCACCCGGCTGCCGCAGGCACGGCTGACCGCCGTCGTCTCGGCGTCCGGCGCGGCGACGGTGTGGCCGTCGCGCGCGATCGGGTCGGCGAGCGCCAGCAGGCGATCCTGGTAGACGGCGTCGAGCGTGGGCGCAGGGGCGTTCACGGCCGTGCCCCTAGGCCGCGTCGAGTTCGGCCCGCGCCCGCTCCTTGATCGCCTTGAGCATGGCGCCGAGGCCGTTCTTGCGGGTCGGGGACAGGTGCGCGTCGAGGCCGATGGCCGGGATGAAGTCCGGCTCCGTCGCGACGATCTCGCCCGGCGTGCGGTTGGAGTACACCCGCAGCAGCAGGGCGATGATCCCGGAGACGATGGCGGCGTCGCTGATGGCGTGGAACACGAGGCGCTCGCCCCGCTTCTCGCCGACCAGCCAGACCTGACTCTGGCAGCCCTTGAGCTTGAACTCGTCGCGCCGGTAGGCGACGTCCAGCGGCGGCAGCTTGCGGCCGAGGTCGATCAGATACTCGTAGCGCTGCATCCAGTCGTCGAAGAAGGCGAACTCGTCGATGAGCTCTTCCTGCTCCTCGTCGATCGGGCGCTCGGGGCTCTCTGGCGTCATCTGGTTCATGGCTCAGGATTTGGCGCGTCGAAGGACGGCTGTCAACGCGGCAACGCTCACGTCAGCGCCCCGCGGGCGGCCACCGGCCACAGGCACTCGACCACGCCCTCGTCCAGGCCGCCGCGCACACCGACATACCAGTCGTGCAGGTTCACGGTGGGATCGACATGGCCCGGCACCAGCCACACCCGGTCGCCGAGGCCGAGCGGCGAGGCGGCGGCGCTCAGCGACAGCTTGCCGTGCTCGTCGGAGGCGGAGACGAAGTCGGTGTCCCGGCGCTGCCATACTGTGGGCAGGCCGCTGTCGATGGCCGAAGCCTTGTGGCCGGCATCGACGACCGCCCGGCCGGGCGCCGCGGCGCTCATCACCGTCGAGGCGACGAACAGCGCATGCTCGAACTCCAGCCCCTCGCTGCCGTCGTCGCGCAGGTTGCGGGCGTAGTCGGCATCCATGAAGCAGTATGAACCGGGCTGCAGCTCGTTCCACAGCCCGGTCTCGGTCTCGAACCGGAAGCTGCCGGTGCCGGCGCCGCCGATCGTGCGACACTCGATCCCGTCGGCGGCCAGCGCGTCGACCGTGCGCTCGACCGCCTCGCCGGCGGCGTCGATCGCCGCCCGGCGCTCCAGGAACCCCCGGATGTGCTGGGCCGAGCCGTGATAGGCCTGGACCCCGTCGAAGCTCAGCCCCTCGGCGGCGACGATGCGTTTCGCCAGATCCACGGCGGGCGCCCCGGCAGCCACGCCACAGCGCGCGGCGCCGACATCGATCTCGACCAGGACATGCAGGGTGGTGCCGAACCGTCGCGCCGCGGCGGCATAGGCCTCGACCTGGGCCGGATCGTCGGCGCAGACGCCGATCCGCGCCCGCCGGGCCAGCGCCGCCAGCCGCGCCACCTTGGCCGGGCCCACGACCTGATTGGAGACCAGCACATCGGAGATCCCGGCATCGACCAGCACCTCGGCCTCGCCGACCTTCTGGCAGCACTGGCCGACCGCGCCCCGCTCGATCTGCAGCCACGCGACCATCGGCGACTTATGGGTCTTGGCGTGCGGCCGAACGCGCACGCCGGTTTCCTTGGCGAAGGCCGCCATGCGGTCGAGATTGCGTTCGAAGGCGTCGAGATCGATCACCAGCGCGGGCGTGTCGATCGCGTCGGCCGGGTCCCCGACGCGGGCGGGCGGCGGTGTGGTCATGCTGGCGGCTCCCTGCGGTTCGCGGTCAGGGTAGACCAGTTTCCGCCGGGGCGTCCCCTACTCGCGAATGACGGTCGGCGGCGACGGCGGCGGATAGGTGCGCGGATGCGGCGCCGGACGGCCTTCCGGCGGTTTCGGGTCGCCCCGCTTGCCGCAGGCGGCGGGACCCGCGAAGGCGATGGCCGCGATGGCGAGGATCAGCGTCCGGCGGCTCTCGTCCATCCTCATCCTCCGTTCAGGAAGCGGTC
>JGI12316J15310_10000042_pt3 | contig 42524 bp, 41 predicted proteins | sample MarCyaLeptolynsp_FD_15310 | JGI IMG/M metagenome (IMG submission 15310) | reverse complement strand
GCACAACCACACGTTCGTCAGCAAAGGCTAACGCTTCCAGACATGCCGTGAGATTGTGTGCTTCATTGTGAGCAACCGTAAGCGTCGAGAGGCGCGGAGGTGTCGCTTGCGCCAGCTGCCTCACCTTGGCATCAAGATCCTGTGCGGCGTTGTAGGCTGCGTCCACGCTGAGATCTGTCATTTCGCTCTTGGTGGAGCGGAAGTCATATGACGGGTCGGAGATGATCTCTTCAAAACTACGCGGCCCACGGACACTTGCGCATCTGGCTCCCCAGGGGCCGTATCTGGCCTCCGGGCTGGGCCCGAACAGACCCAATGTCGGCAGGCCAACAGCGGCAGCCATATGCATGGGGCCTGAATCATTGCCTATGTAGAAGTCTGCGCGTTCGAGGCACGCGGCTGTCTGCGGGAGATCGGTTTTGCCAACCAGGTCGATCCGGCGTTCAGGCGGCACGGACTCGATGACCGGAAGTGCTGCGTCCCTCTCAGCAGCGGCTCCAATGATCATCACGCGCGCATCCGGCAGGAAGCCCCCGGGTCCGGTGACGCGTTTTATGAGCTCGACAAACCTGTCTGCAGGCCATGCCTTGCCTGCCCAGTTTGCCGTCGGACCCACAGCCAGGATGGGAGACCCGTCCGGTGCCAGCTCACGCGCCGATGCGCGGGCGGTCTCACCGGTGGCAAGACGCGGCGGAGGTGGCGGTGTCAAACCCAGGATAGATGCAATGTGCGGAACGCGGTGAAGCTTTGTGTCCTGTCGGAGCACATGCCGTGACCTGGCGCGCAGGAGATAGGACAGCAGCGACGCACGGAGGTCGACCACCATGTCCCACCGGGTGCCCACAGTTTGAGTCCACAAGGACCACCAGTGACCCGTACGCTTCCTTTTCGTCATCTCGATAATGCGGACCACGCCAGGCTGATCGCGAAACAGTGTTGCTGTTGCCGGGCCGCAGGCCACCGTGATTTCGGCGTCCGGGTACCTGTCAGCCAGCCACGACAGAACGCCACTGGAAAGAACGGCATCGCCGATGCGGTTGTATGTGACGAAGAGAATCTGCTTCATCTTGGGCGGCTGGCTCGCAAATGGATGGCGGCTGGCGGGAGTTTGGCTCCACGCCTTATAGGTTGGCACGCGATGGAATGCCAATGGGCCTCGCCTGCCGGGCCGCAAGGCGGTACAAATGGGAAACATTTCCCTTGAAGGTTCGCCCTTCCACCCCACCATTTTCAGGGAACCCTAAAGCCATAACGCCCGCCATTTAGTCAGCGGGCCCGAATTGAGAACTGAGTTTGTGATGAGTAACGCTTTTCATGCCGTACTGGACGACCGTGCTGTCCTTCGTGCCCACGGGCCTGACATGTATGACCTGCTGCAGCGGCTTGTGACCGGCAATCTTGATCAGGTCACACCGGGCAATTCTGTCTATTCCCTGCTGCTGACCCCTCAGGGGAAGTTTCTTTTCGACTTTTTTATGGTGCGTGATCCCGATCAGGAGGACGCGCTTCTGCTGGATTGTGCACGTTCCCGTGCGGGGGAGCTGCAAAAACGTCTCACCATGTACAAGCTACGGGCTGATGCAGCCTTTGATGACGTCAGCAGTGACTTTGCGGTGGCGGCTCAGTGGGGTGAGGAAGCTGCGCCGCTTCAGGGTAGCGCATCCTATGTCGACCCGCGCGGCGCTTTTCTGGGGAGCCGCTCGATTGTTGCAGCCAATGATGTCGAGGCGGTGATTGGCAAGGCAGCCGGTGAGACGGCGACCGTTGCTGACTATCGGGCATTCTGTGTGAGCCAGGGTGTGCCGGACGGGGCTTTGGACATCGGCGCCGACAAGGCCTTTCCCATTGAGAGCAATCTGGATCTGCTTAACGGCATTGACTTCCAGAAAGGGTGCTTTGTCGGGCAGGAAGTGGCTTCACGTACCCATCGTAAAGGCAAAGCCCGCAAGCGGCTGGTTGTTGCCTCTCTTGATGGATCGCCCCCGGAGGCCGGTTCAGACGTGACAATCGGCGATGCAAAAGTCGGCAGCGTTGCGGGAAGTGCAGGCGACAACGTTCTGGCACTGGTGTTTACCGACCGGGTGGCCAAAGCCCAAAGCACCACTGCCAGCGCAGGGGGCAGCACCCTCACGCTTAAAGTACCGGGATATGCTGCATTTTCACTGGAAGGCTCCCCGGAATGAGCGCGAAGCAAGCCAAGACATACGAACGCTGCGGGTGGTGCGGCGATGATCCGGTCTACGTGGCCTATCACGACGAAGAGTGGGGCGTGCCTGAATATGACGACCGTGCCCTGTTTGAAAAACTTATTCTGGACGGGTTTCAGGCCGGCCTTGCGTGGATCACAATCCTTCGCAAGCGGGACAATTTTCGCAAGGCGTTCCATGGTTTCAGGCCCGAGAAAATAGCGCGGTACACGGACAAAGATGTGGAGCGCCTGCTGGGCAATGAAGGCATCATTCGCCACCGCGGCAAGATAGAAGCGACCATAGGCAATGCACGGGCCTATCTCGACATCATGGATACTGAGCCAGGCGGTTTTTCAGGCTATTTGTGGAACCATGTCGACGGGACACCATTGGTTTCCACGTCGAAGAACTGGAGGGACATGCCCGCCTCTACTTCCATGAGCGAGGCCCTGTCAAAAGACCTGAAGAAGCGTGGCTTCAAATTCTGCGGTCCGACGATTGTTTACGCCTTCGCGCAGGCCGTGGGCATGGTGAATGACCATCAGACCACTTGCCCCCGCCACAAGGCGTGTCAGGACCTTGCGCGCTAGGCGCGAGTTTGCTTCCACTCAAGGAATGACCCAGCTTCTTGTGCCCGCCACATAGTCGAAGACGGCACGGCGATGGCCCTTGCTGTCCAGGTAGAGCCAGTCCAGCGCCTCCACATGAAACAGAATAATGGCGAAGTTCTCGAGGCCTACCTCCAACTTGTCATTGGTGACCCGCTGCCCCTGGTCGGCGAAGTCCGGCAGACCCGATGTGGGTCTGTCATGCGGTGAGCCCGGTGCGCCCTGAGCCAGATAGCATACCTTGCTGCCGGGTGCCGATGCCGCCCACGCGCCGTTGCGCTGGTTGCCGTCAGTCAGGATTTCCGCCCTTGCGGTTACCCTGATCTGCACTTTGACGTCGACATCGTAGAAGAGAAGCTGGACACGCGAATCGGCGGCCAGTTGCCGGGCCTTGGGTGCGCGCTGGTCCGTATTTCCTCGCAATATACGTGTTCCCCGGTCTGCCTCGCGCATGACGATTGTCCGGGCCTGGGGGGCGCCCTCTTCGTTAACGGTGGCCAATACCGGTGTGTGGAACGGTTGTTTGAACGACTTTGCCCCGTTTTCCAGCAGGTCCCATGCCGTAATTTCCGCTGCGTCAAGCTGGGAATAATGGTCCGGCATGCCACTATCCTGGATGGTTTTATCAGCAGCTGTGCCGTCTGAAATCGTCGTATCCGTCACGGGGTTTCCTTATCTGGCTGGGACCGGCAGGTGAGGCAATGACGGTTCTTCACCATTTAGCGTCGGTTGCACTGGTGTGGCGTGCATCGTTCCCCTAAATTATCTCATTAATCAGCGCTGGACACTGCGTTCTGAAGGCAGAAGTCCGGCGTGTGAGGAAACAGATCAGTCATGAAGCGCCCTTGAGCCCGGTTGTATGGGCCCGCGCATGACAAACTCGGGTGGTAGGGTTGACCAAAGTCGTCATCAGCGGAACCGGCGTTTTCACGCCAGAAGAAACAATCACAAACGAAGAGCTTGTTGAAGCCTTCAACGCTTACGTGGCGAAGTTCAACGCGGACAACAAGGACGCGATCGAGCGCGGTGAAGTGGAGGCACTGACTGAGTCGAGTGTGCCGTTCATCGAAAAGGCATCCGGCATCCATCGGCGCCATGTGATGAACAAGTCGGGTATTCTGGACCCGGACATCATGACGCCCCGCCTGCGCCAGCGTTCCAATGAGGAGCCGTCTATTCTGGCCGAGATGGCTGTAACAGCAGCCAGAGACGCCATGAAACAGGCCGGCAAGACAGCGGCAGACATCGATGCGGTGATCGTTGCGTGCTCAAACCTTGAGCGTGCCTACCCCGCTATTGCCATTGAGGTGCAGGACCTTCTGGGTATTGACGGGTTTGCCTTTGACATGAATGTCGCCTGTTCGTCCGCCACATTCGGTATCCAGCAGGGCTACGACATGGTGCGGTCTGGCTCAGCAAAATGCGTGCTGGTGACGGACCCCGAAATCTGCACCGGTCACCTCAACTTCCGCGACCGGGATAGCCATTTCATTTTTGGCGATGTGGCAACGGCCATCATTCTGGAAGCCAAGGACACGGCGACGGCAGAACACCCGTTTGAGATCATCGGCACGCGTCTCAAGACCGAGTTCTCCAACAACATCCGGAACAATTTCGGTTTCCTCAACCGTGCGACGCCCGAAGGCGTCGGCGCCAAGGACAAGCTGTTTGTTCAGGAAGGCCGGAAGGTCTTCAAGGAAGTGGTTCCGATGGTGTCCCAGATGATCCTTGAGCACATGGCGGAAGAGAACATTGGCAACAACAGCCTGAAGCGCATGTGGCTGCACCAGGCGAACGCCAACATGAACGACCTCATTGGCAAGAAGGTCATGGGCCGCCCACCTTCAGAGGCCGAACAGCCAAATATTCTCAAAGAATATGCAAATACGAGTTCTGCAGGCTCAATTATTGCGTTCAACCAGTACAGCGAAGACCTGGAGCCGGGCGATGTCGGGGTGATCTGCTCGTTTGGGGCAGGATACTCGGCAGGCAGTGTATTGGTGCGGCGGGTATAACCAGGAGTGCTCGTGCGATAGAAAAGGCCCCGGACAACCAGTCCGGGGCCTATGTCGTTCTGGACGTCATGCACGCCCTACGGATAAGGGCGCACGGCCATGACCTTGAACGTATGCATCTCGCCATCGCTCTCGGTGATGGAGACGTATTCGCCTTCCGCCAACTTGTGACGGTCAAGCTTGAACAAAAGCTCATCATCTTCGTCGTCAGAGGCGTCGTAGTCGAACTTCCAGCCTTTGCCGACATGGCGCAGGTGGCCGCGCAGATCATCTTCATCTTCCCAGAAGCGATGAACGGTGCAGTCTTCCTTGTGGTTTTTCCAAGCCTGGGGGTCGAGCTGCATATCGCCATCAAGGGGAACCACAAACTCGTAGCCGCATTCTGAGGAACCGGAAGGGTATTGCTCGGATCGCGCAACGTTGAGATGCACACGATAAAGCGCCATGAATTTCCATCCTTTGTCGTTGGAAGGTAGGGCAGGTATCCCTGCAGAAAATCAGTGAGCCATCAAAACCGGGATGGTCGCGTGAGACCGGATATGACGGGTTACGCCGCCAAGCACAAGCTCACGTAAGCGGGAATGGCTGTAGCCGCCCATCACCAGAAGATCGGACTTGAGGCCAGCCGCTTCTTCCAGGAGAACCTCACCGGTATTGCGGTTGTCTTCCGGCACAAGATGGATGTCGGCGGTGATGCCGTGAAGCGACAGATACTCGGCCAGAGCACGCGCGCCAGGTGCATCGCTGATGCCGTCTTCATCCACACACACGATGGTGACTTTGTCAGCACCCGTGAGGAACGGCATTGCCGCGGTAACTGCATTTGCAGCTTCGCCGCTTTCGTCCCAGCCGATGGCGACACTGGACCCGACGCTTGTGGTGGCCTGCGCCGGTGAGAGCAGCACGGGACGGCCTTCCGCCAGCATGCAGGTCTCAAGCGCGTTTGGGCCGGATGTCTGATCACGCGCAGAAGCATCCGCCACGATTACGAGGTCTGCCAGGCGGCTTTCAGCGGCAATGACTTCGGCCGCGCGGCCTGACTTGATGCGGATACGGGCTGTTGCACCATCCGGCTTTGTCTCGTCAGACAGCGGAATGCCTGCTTCTTCTGCGGCCTTGCCGGCAGCAGCGCGGCACTGGGCCTCGGACTCGTCAGCGGCCTTGCGCGCTGTCTCAATGATGTCCTCTACGACAGGCCCCGAAATTCCCTCACCGAGATAGGGCAATGCATCTGTCGGATTGGGGCGCACGAACAGAATGTCTGCCTGGGCACCAAACCGCCTTGTCAGGGCCAGGCCCGTGTTCAGGGCAGCCGTGTCAGATGGTGAGCCATAGAGCGGGCACAAAATTCGTTTAATGGACATGTCGGATCCGTTTCGCTGCGGGTTCAAATGCGGTTGATTTCAATACAATGCAGCACTGTACCAAATCTGAGCTGGATGCGGCAGATGAGACTATGATTTGGGTCAACTTCCCTGCCGCCACAGCCAGATCCGGCTGCGACATAGTAGCATCGACAATCTGTCCTTGAGCCTCTACTCGTTGCCCTGTACCGGCCAACGCTGCCCTGCCCCACCATCGCGCATACGGAGACGTCTTCTGCCTTCTTCCGGACCTATCAATCCAACGCCAAGGGCCTGGCAGCGCATGCTGAGCGGGCGCAGGCTTGATCTCATCAACCCATCCGCGCTCGATGTTGAAATCGAAGACATCGCTCATGGACTGGCCCGCGTCGCCCGCTGGAACGGGCAAACGACCGGTGATCATGCCTATAGCGTCGCCCAGCACTCGCTGCTGGTAACAGACCTTGCACAGGCATTTGCGCCAGACTGGGATCAGACAAAGCTCCTGGCAGCGTTGCTGCATGACGCGCCCGAATATGTCATCGGCGACATGATCAGCCCGTTCAAGACGGCGCTTGGGGTCGACTACAGGGATTTCGAGGGACGGCTTGAGGCTGCAATCCATGTCCGGTTCGGCATTCCGGTTGAAACGCCGAAACATGTCGAACGCACCATCAAGCGGGCAGACAGGGTCTCGGCCTATCTGGAAGCGATTGAGCTGGCGGGGTTTGAGCTCGACGAAGCGGCCAAGATCTTCGGCCGCCCCCGGCTGACGCCGGCGCAATCCAGGGCAGCCCGGCGATGGATCAGGCCCATGCCCGCGGGTGAAGCCCAGGCGGCCTATCTCAAGCGATTTGCGACACTCGCAACAGCCTGAGCAGCTGTTGCAGAGTGGCAAATTGCCTTTCAGAATCAATGCCCTCATAATGCTGAAGTTGAGCAAAAGGGGTGTCTCGGTCATCGCCCCACTGCTGACACGTGACCTGATTTACGATCGACGGAGACAAGGACTGCATGGCTGCATCATCGGGACACTTGAACCCAAAGAGACAGGCATCGTTCGATGATACGTCGACCGCAGTCGTTGTTGGTCTCAACGCAGCCATTGTGACTGTTGCGGACCAGGAGCCGCGCACGCTCATTGTGCGTGCACCCGGTCCACAGTCTGCTCCCAATTCAGACCAGTGGGATGCGCTGCCGTTCGGCCCGTTTGACCCTCTTTCGCACCGAACAATGGCCGCCGGTCTGCATGCCTGGGTGCATGAGCAGACCGGCCTTGATCTTGGTTATGTCGAGCAGCTCTACACATTCGGCGACCGGGGCCGCAATCGCTTGCCGGACGATATCGGGCCGCACATCATTTCGGTTGGCTATCTTGCTCTCGTCAGCGCTGATGACCTGGGACAGGATGCCGCTGCTCCTGAAAGCGGCTGGCGCGGCTGGTACAGCTACTTCCCTTGGGAGGATTGGCGGCAGTCGCGGCCGCGTATCATTGATGATGCCATTGCGCCATTGGTGATCGAATGGGCTGACAGCGCCGATACGCCCGCAGCAGCTGCGCAACGCAAGCAGCGCCTGAATCTGTGTTTCGGGCTCGGCGGTGTTTCGTGGGACGAGGAAAAGGTCCTCGAGCGATTTGAGCTTCTCTATGAAGCCGGGCTTGTTGATGAAGCGGCCCGCGACGGTCGCCGCAATGCGCGCCGCAAGCTGGATGCGCCTGAAGGTGAGCAGGAGGTGCCACCGCTTGGCGACCCCATGCAGCATGACCATCGACGCATTCTGGCAACTGCCATGGGCCGCCTGCGGGCAAAGCTGAAATACAGGCCTGTCGTCTTTGAACTGGTCGAAGAGGAATTCACCCTGACGGAGCTTCAACGGACCGTTGAGGCGGTGATGGGGGTCAAGCTGCACAAGCAGAATTTTCGCAGACTCGTGGAAAAGGCAGGCCTTGTGGAGCGGACCGGCCGGATGACGACCAACACCGGCGGACGCCCAGCGGAGCAGTTCCGTTTCCGCCGCGAAGTCGTGACGGAAAGCGCAGCGCCTGGCGTCCGTGTGGCCGCCCCTCGCCGCAGCACCCGAAGTGCACCAGCAGGCTAAGTGTCGCGTGGCGGGTCCTTCGGCAGCACGGCTGCATCTGCAAAAGCCTTCAGCACAGCCTTTGTTCTCAAGTGACCGAAGAAGGCCATCATACGGTTGATGGCCTCAAGTGCCATGTCGGCCGCGTCCTCCGCTCCCACTTTCCCATCAATGGCCTCCAGGAAGTTGCTGACCTCAGCACGCCCAAGGTCGTTGGCGCCGGTTACATAGAATTTCAGAAGATCGATGTTGAAGCCGTTGGCTTCGGTGAATCCTGCTGCCCGCATCTCGCCCCAGATCGCGACAATTTCTGCGTCAGTGCGGCTCAGCATTGTCTGACCTTCCTGGTGCTCGACTTTGACTGCGCCGATCTTTTGAAGACCCACAGCATCCTCATCCGCATCAGGATTACGGGCCAGGATGGACTCGATCGGGACCAATGCATCAAAGCGATCCAAGCGCGCGGCCACCAACTGCTCCAGATGCGGAAAGGCGCCAATGCCGATGGTTGCGTCTGTCAGTTCACCGGACAGAGCCCGCCTGATCTGGGGAATGGTCAGGCCTTCTTCCTTGTGCAGGCGGCGGATCAGCCTGATGCCATCAACATGGGCCTGCTCATAGTCGGCCACGTTGGGTTTTGACCGCTTGGGCTCCGGCAGCAGTCCATGGCGCAGATACACCCGGATTGTTTCGCGGTTGACACCCGTAGCCTGTTCCAGATCACGCATTTTCATAGGCTCTGGATATCTCATCATTGCGTATATACATAACGCATTTTTGCGTATAGTTTATACGTAAAAATGGAGACATAGATGGGAGACGGGGGCATGAGCCAAGCGTCAAAGAACACAGCTGATTTTCTCGCGGATCTGGTGGCACCGGTTTTCAATCCGGCGAGTTTTTCAAAGCGGGAGAATGTGGAGGCGATCTTTTCAACCCTGCGCCGGGATTACCCGCTCGCGTGTGTCGAGGTGCCTGGATATGACCCGCACTGGATGGTCACGAAGTACGCTGACGTAAAGGAAATCACGCGCCAGGATACGCTGTTTCATTCCGGTGACCGTCCCAAAATTCTTCATAGCCAGGCCGGCGAGGCGCTTGCGCGTTCCTATACCGGCGGCTCCCCCAATCTCTTCCAGTCTCTCGTGCAGCTTGATCCACCGGAGCACACGGCATACCGCAACGTCCTGCAGGGTGAGTTCATGCCTGGCAGCATCGCCAAGATGAAGGAGGGTGTGGCGCAGACGGCTGAGGAGTTCGTATCACGCATGGCATCAATGGCGCCGGAATGTGACTTCGCGGACGACGTTGCCATGAACTATCCGCTGCAGGTGGTTCTGGACATTGTTGGTGTTCCTCGGGAGCATCACCCCAAGATGCTGCAACTGACCCAGTGGCTCTTCTCGTATGCTGACCCGGACCTCAAACGTCCCGGGTCGGATGTGACGGATCCGGAGGAAATCATCAAGACCTGGAACATCGTGTTCACACAGTTCCACGACTTTTTCATGCCGCTTGTTGAAGCACGCCGCGCGGAGCCGCAGGCTGACATCGCCTCTCTCATTGCGAATGCAAAGATTGAAGGTGAGAGCCTGGAAGAGCGCAAGATGATCTCCTATTTCGCGATACTTGCCACGGCGGGGCATGACACTACCTCCGCGACGACGGCACTGGGCATGCAGATGCTGGCGGAAAATCCGGACATGCTTGCGCGGCTTAAGGATAACCCTGACCTGATCCCGAGCTTTGTCGAAGAGTGCATTCGCTGGGGATCGCCGGTTCAACACTTCATTCGATCGGCGACACAGGACTACGCGCTGCGTGATCAGACGATCCGCAAAGGTGACTTGCTGTACATTTCATATTTGTCAGCGAACCGCGATGAAGAGGAATTCGAGGACCCCTTCACCTTCAAGCTCGACAGGGCACCAAACCGCCATGTCGGGTTCGGGTTCGGCGGTCATGTGTGTCTTGGTCAACACCTTGCCAGACTAGAGATACGCACATTCTGGCAGACGCTTCTGCCCCGCCTGGAGCGGGTTGAGCTCACCGGACCTGTCAAATTGACCGAGTCGGAGTTTGTATGTGGCCCGAAGTCTGTTCCTATCCGCTTTCAGATGTCGTAGCCGGACGGGGAACGACCTGCCGCCGCATAAGGATTACCGCGAAGAACAAAAGGCAGGCCAAGCCGACAGCGGCGGGGAACAGTACCGTTGTCCACGAATAGTTTTCGAGCGCGATGACCACGAAGCCGTTGCGTACGGCACCCAATGCAAAGAACTGAGCGTTCTCCTCATACGGCAAGGACCATGATTTTCTGACCGAGGGACCAAAACCCAGAAGGTCCACGATTGTCAGCACAAGGACGGCCAGCAAAGGGTTCGATGTCGCAAACCACAGCGGCAATGCACTTAGGGCCAGAACAAGGAACACCCAGTCCATGGGCACAATGCTCTTGTCCGCGGATCGCGTGAGTGCCAGGACGGCAACCAGAAACGTGATGACGCCGGAAATGCCGATGGGCCAGGCGCCGATGCCGGCGCCATCCGACAATTGCGCGAAGAAGACAATGACGGTGCCGGCTGCCCAGATCATCCAGGAGAAGACATGCGGCCGCACCTCATCGCGCAGGATCGAGCGGATGTAGATGTAAAAGAGAACAAATGTCAGCAGCAATGCAGCGGCACTGAACACGGCCTTGATGGTGGGGATGTCTTCCATCGCCTGAGAAAAGCATAAACGCCAGCCTTCGGAGCAGGACCAAAAACGGATACCCCAGTTGCAGCAAGCAGTGGCCCACCCTTGACGCAGGCCTGTTCCGTGCCATTTACTCTACTTGACAGGAGTAATGCTCACTTGTAGCATTAGTCAGAAATTATTGGAGCGGAGTTGTATCCGCCTTTTTTGCGGCCCCCTATATGCTCTAAGTGAGTATAAGCCGCATACCAGCCCCAAGGGAGGCCTGGCTATGACGATTGTGTATGAACGCAGTGCGTATGACGTCAGCGCAAAAGACGGCAGCAAAAGCGCCAAGGCGAAGAAGCCAGCGGCAAAAAAACCCGCGCCGGACATCGAAGTGCCGGAATACACCCCGGGTCTGGCCAAGGAAATGGCGCCCATGTATGCGCGCCTCTCAAAGGTCATCCCTTCCGTGGAGTGGCCGTTCTTTGCGCCGTATATCCATGAAATCAATCGGCTGAAGAAGCAGAAGAACGCCGTCATCCTGGCGCATAACTACATGACGCCGGAGATCTTCCATGGCGTTGCAGACATTTCGGGCGACAGCCTGCAGCTGGCCATTGAGGCCACGAAGGTTGAAGAGCAGGTCATCGTTCAGTGTGGCGTGCACTTCATGGCCGAGACCTCAAAGCTGCTGAACCCGGAAAAGACGGTCATCATTCCTGACGAGATGGCCGGCTGTTCGCTGGCGTCATCCATCACGGGTGCGGACGTGCGTGCCATGCGCGAGGCCTATCCCGGCGTGCCGGTGGTGACATATGTGAACACCTCCGCCGAAGTTAAGGCGGAGACAGACATCTGCTGCACATCCTCAAACGCGCTCAAGGTTGTCGAGAGCCTCAACACGCCGCGCGTCATGTGTATTCCTGACGAATATCTTGCACGCAATGTGCAGAAGGACACGGACGTCGAGATCATTACCTACAAGGGCTCCTGCGAAGTGCATGAGCGCTTCACGCCGGAAGAGCTGCGCGAGTACCGGGAGAATGATCCGGGCATCAAGATCATCGCGCACCCTGAATGCCCGCCGAATGTTCTGGACGAGGCCGATTTCTCCGGGTCCACGTCTGCCATGATCAACTGGGTGAAAGACAACCAGCCCAGCAAGGTGATGATGGTCACCGAGTGCTCGATGTCGGACAATGTGGCGGTGGAAAACCCCAATGTGGATTTCATCCGCCCGTGCAACCTGTGCCCGCATATGAAGCGGATCACTCTGCCGAAGATTCTGGCATCCCTGCACACCATGCAGGACGAAGTTCTGGTTGACCCGGCGATTGCCGAGCGTGCCCGGCTGCCGATTGAACGCATGATCGCGCTCAACAACTAGCCCGATCCAAACTGCGGAAGGCCTCCAAGCCGATGGCACAGGCCACCTTCTCAAACAATGAGCACCTGGCCGGCGACGCACTTGTCGCCGGTGCGGGGCTTGCAGGTCTGTTCACGGCCTTGAAGCTGGCCGATGCCGGTCGTCAGGTCACTGTGCTTGCCGGCATCCCCCGCAAGGGTGGCGCGACATCCACCTGGGCGCAGGGCGGTATTGCTGCCGCACTTGGACCCGACGACACGCCCGACCTTCATGTGGCTGACACGCTTGCCGCCGGTGACGGGCTTGTCGATGAAGCGGTCGCCCGCGCTCTGGCGGAAGATGCCCCTGCCCGCATTGCCGATCTGGAAGGGCTGGGTATTGCCTTCGATAGGCAGGCGGACGGGTCGTATTCTCTTGGCCGTGAGGGTGCCCATTCGCGTAACCGCATCGTGCATGTGGGCGGCGATGGCGCCGGCGCCGCTATTATGGCGGCACTTGGTAAAGCCGCCTCGGCACACGCAAACATTCACATCGTATCCGGCTGGCATGCTGCAGACCTGTTTGTTGAAGGCGGTGTTGTCTCTGGTCTTGTCACGCGCGGCGGTGTCGAACCGGATGCCCCGACGCTCATCTTTCGGGCCGAGGCGACAATCCTGGCGACAGGCGGTGTGGGCGCCCTCTACGCGGTGACCACAAACCCGGCCGGCTCACGCGGCCATGGCATCGGGCTCGCTGCCCGGGCAGGTGCGCTGGTCAGTGATGTTGAGTTTGTTCAGTTTCACCCGACAGCCATTGCCTGTTCGGAGGACCCCGCCCCTCTTGCAACCGAAGCGTTGCGAGGCGAAGGCGCGACGCTCCTGAGGGCAGATGGCACGCGTTTGCTGGAGGGGGTCCACCCTGACCTGGAACTGGCTCCGCGGGACATTGTGGCTCGGGAGATTGCGACCGAGATCGCACGCGGTGGCAGCGTATTGCTTGATTGCCGTGAGGCTGTGGGTGATCGCTTCCCGGATAGATTTCCAGCGGTTTATTCAGCCTGCCAGCGCAACGGCATTAACCCGGTGACGGGTACCATTCCGGTTGCCCCGGCTGCGCACTATCACATGGGCGGCATTGTCAGCGACCTTACCGGGGCGGCAAGCCTTCCCGGACTTTATGTGTGCGGCGAAGTTGCCCGAACGGGAGCCCATGGCGCCAACCGGCTTGCGTCCAACTCCCTTCTTGAATCCATCGTGTTCGGCGCGCGCATTGCAGACGCCATTGCAACCAACAATGCCACTGCACATAGGCCGAAAAGCGCCCCAAGGGGCGGCACTGCACCCACCGGTCCGGACCCCCACGCCAGGCAGATCAAAACACTACGCGAAAGCATGAGCCGGAATGTCGGGGTCGCCCGCGACACCAGTTCACTGGAAGAAACGTTGTCATTGATACGCGACCTGGAGGCTCAGGCACTGCCGGAAGCAAGCGGCTACCGCAACATGCTGGCCGCCGCGCATCTGATTGTTGCGGCCGCCTATCGCCGCCACGAGAGCCGAGGCGGCCACAGCCGCCTCGACTATCCGCAGACGGATGCTGCATTGTCGCACCCCATTCCCCTTACACTGGCGGAGGCATTTTCGACATGTGCTGCACCCGCCACAAAAACGGCCTGAGTACATGACCAAGACCAGCCTGCCTCCAATGCCCCGCCTCATTGTCGAGCGTGCCGTGCGCAACGCACTCGAAGAAGATATTGGCCGCGCAGGCGACATCACCACTGACTATGTAGTGCCGGCGGAAACGCGTGCGCAGGCCCGCATAGCCGCCAGGGCCTCCGGTGTTGTCTCCGGGCTTGACGCGGCGCGCGCTGCATTCCGGATGGTTGATCCCGAGTTGATGATCGGCATTGAGCGGCGCGATGGTGACGCCATAGAGCCGGGGGATACGATCTGCCATCTGGATGGCAAGGCGCGGTCTATTCTCACCGGCGAAAGGGTCGCTCTCAACTTCCTCGGCCACATGTCAGGTATCGCGACCGCGGCCGACGGCATGGCCAAGCTCATCGCGCACACCAAAGCCAAGGTGACCTGCACCCGCAAGACGACGCCCGGGCTGCGCGCTTTTGAAAAGCATGCGGTGCGTAGCGGCGGCGGGGCCAATCACCGGTTTGGGCTGGATGACGGCCTGCTTATCAAGGACAACCACATTGCTGTCGCAGGTGGCGTGACTGCGGCGATTGACGCCGCGAAATCTCAGGCCGGGCATATGGTCAAGATCGAGTGCGAAGTGGATACGCTTGAGCAGTTGGCAGAAGCCCTTGAAGCCGGTGCGGAGGCAATTCTGCTCGACAATATGCCGCCCGCCGTTCTGGCAGAGGCCGTTGCGATCAATGACGGTCGTGCAACACTGGAAGCATCCGGCGGCATTACAGCTGAGACAATTGCGGCCGTTGCTGAAAGCGGCGTTGATCTCATCTCCGTTGGCTGGCTGACCCATTCCGCGCCCTCGCTGGATCTGGGGCTGGATATCGATTTCGGGGACTGATCGCCCTACACTCTTCTCCAGAAAAGAAATTCAGGGAGAAAGAGCATGTCCAAATTGAACGGGCGCAAATCCATTTTCATCACAGGGGCCGCCAGCGGCATGGGGCTCGCGACAGCTCAGCTCTTTGCAGGCAAGGGTTGGTTTGTTGGTGCAACGGACGTCAATGAGGCAGGACTGAAAGCGCTTGAAAGTGAAATCGGCGCGGACAATTGCTTTATTTCCACGTTGGATGTGACCAATGGCGACCAGTATGCCGACGTGCTCAAGGCGTTTGCGGCAGACACGGACGGGACGCTCGACCTGCTCTTCAACAATGCAGGCATAGGGGCTGGCGGTTTTTTCGATGAAATGACCTTTGATGACGTCATGGCGGTTGTGAACGTCAACTTCGTCGGCGTCATGCGTGGCATCCACCTTGCCTACCCGCTTCTCAGGGCCACACCTAATTCCCTATGCTTCACCACATCATCCTCTTCGGCAACGTTCGGCATGCCGGGCATTGCAGTGTACTCGGCAACCAAACATGCGGTGAAGGGTCTGACGGAAGCCCTGTCGATCGAGTTTGCCCGTCATGGTGTGCGTGCGGCGGATGTTCTGCCAGGGTTGATTGACACGCCGATCCTGCCCGAAGGGACGCAGGACAATGCACCAACCGAAGGGACGTTCAGGCTGATGCCGGCATCATCCGTTGCGGACAGCGTCTGGGACGCTTACCACACGCCGGAGAAACTGCACTGGTACGTGCCTGAGGAGATCGGCGATCTGGACAAGGCGGCGGGCAATACGCCGGAACTGGTCCGTGAACAGATTAAAAGCACTGGACCACTTGCGGCCGTTATTCGGGAAATGGAAGAGCAGGCCGCTGCTGGCGAATAGCACGCTGCTCCACGAAAAAAGCCAGGCACATTGCCTGGCTTTTTGACTGATGGTCCCCTGCTTGTCTTAGCTTTCCTGGGGTGCGTGCCGGTTTACCCAGCGGTAGAAAATGTGCTTGCCGACTGTTGTGGTCTCACGAAGCGTCGGTGCCCAGTAAGGTGATACATAGTCTGCGTGATAGTGCGTTGCCTTGCCCGTTACTTCTTCCCACTCAACATCGAGCATGACGTAGCTGGCGAGGTTCCTGGACTTTTCCCAGGCGCCTGCTTCCGCCGCGACATCCCGCAGGCCGTCACAGGTCCAGGAGAACTGGCAGCCTGTTGCAAGGTGTGAGCCCTGATAGACCACGCCGCAAATCGTGCCCGGGTAACGCCAGTCGTCGACCCGCGTCAGCACAACCTCAGCGACTGCCAGCTTGCCTTTGGCGCCTTCGCTACGCGCCTCGAAATAAATGGCTTCTGCGAGACACTTGTGCTCACGCTCAAGCTGCTTCGGTGAGAGGCCTGCAAATTTCTCAGCAAGGCGGTCACCGCCGGCGATCTGAACTGCGTTTTCCACAACCGCATAGAATGTCGGGTCACTCATGGATTTGGTGACGGCCGGAAGCGTCATGACCGGCGCGCTCAGGCGGCCACCGGCGACGCGGGAGCGTGCCTTGGCGCTCACAGCGCGTACGGTTGGCGTGTCACTGATGCTTGCCGTTTCAGTGGCTGCTGAGAATACACCGGAAATGCCCGGCACAGCGCCCATGGCCACGGCGCCAAGCGCCACAAAAAGCGCTGCTGCGGTTGATGCGGCAGCAATACGGCGGGTGCTTTGCTCTGCGACAAAGGCCCGAATGGTCGTCAAAACGGTGTCGAAGCTCTTAGGCATCGTCCTGTCTCCAAACTTCCATGTCCTGCCCGGCTTCCCGGACAAGTGGCGTGAACGAGGCCGGGGTGCACATTTCTGCGCCTCCCTCACAAACCGTCTTCACGCCCCCAAAATCAAACAGGCTTACGTGCCTGCAATCTCACTTCGGCACGTCATCTTCTGACCTGTGCCGATCTGGGCCTGGAAATCGGAATAATCGGCGGAAAAGCTTCCCTAGCCTCGCCTGTCCATCCAGCCCGTTCTCATATCAGGCAATCCGCGTGCCACCCTTGTTCTGGGTGATGGATGCCTGACCGGAAACTCGTGTCGCGTTCCTTTTTGTTACAGGAATGTAAACAGGAACACTGTGATGCGGGAGATAGCATTCAGGTTTGGCTGCTTCAACCCGGTTCAGGTCACGCCCACGTGAATTCGTATAAGTTTTTGTAATTAAAGGGAAATCGGCGTGCAACTCCGCCATGCGCGAGGCGCAGGGCGTTCACTATTTGTTGCGCCGCACAATCATACATACGCAGGTTTCTGCGATATTTGGTGCAGTGCAGCAATTGCGGTCGGTCAGACGCGAATCAGGCCTGAAGTGCTGCCTGGGCTGCCGCAAGACGGGCGATCGGCACCCGGTAGGGGGAGCAGGACACATAGTCGAGGCCGACCCCTTCGCAGAAGCGGACGGACTCAGGATCGCCACCATGCTCGCCGCATATGCCCAGCTTGATATCGCCACGGGTGGACCGGCCGCGCTCGGCGCCGATCTTCACCAGTTCACCCACCCCATCAGGGTCGAGAGACACGAACGGGTCCTGCTCGATGAGGCCCTGGTCCTGATAGGTCTTGAGGAACATGGCCGCGTCGTCGCGGGAGATGCCATAGGTGGTCTGGGTCAGGTCGTTTGTGCCGAAGGAGAAGAACTCGGCAGTTTCGGCAATGTGGTTGGCCTGCAGAGCGGCGCGGGGCAGCTCGATCATGGTGCCGACCAGATAGTTCAGTTTCTTGCCGGTCTCTTTTTCCACATCACCTGCAATGGCCACGATGCGGGCCTTGAGGGTGTCGAGCTCCTGCTTCATGGCCACAAGCGGGATCATGATTTCCGGGGTTACCGGGGCGCCGGTCTTTTCGGCCGCCGCGATGGACGCTTCGAAGATGGCGCGGGCCTGCATCTCGTAGATTTCCGGGTAGGAAATGCCCAGGCGGCATCCGCGATGGCCGAGCATGGGATTGAACTCATGCAGCTCGTGCGCCCGCTGCTTCAGCTTTGCGGCATCGATACCGGAAGCCGCTGCCACCTCGTCCATCTCATCATCCGTCTGCGGAAGGAACTCGTGTAGCGGCGGATCGAGCAGACGGATCGTTACCGGCAAACCGGACATGATCTCGAACAGATCCGTAAAGTCCTTGCGCTGCATGGGCAGGATCTTGTCGAGCGCTGTCTTGCGGCCGGCCTTGTCGTGCTCATCTGCCAAAATCATCTCACGGACGGCGACAATGCGCTCGGCTTCAAAGAACATGTGCTCGGTGCGGCACAGGCCGATACCTTCCGCGCCGAACTTGCGGGCGGTTTCCGCATCTGCCGGTGTTTCCGCATTGGTGCGCACTTTCATGCGGCGTGCTTCGTCGGCCCAGACCATGAGCTTGGCAAAGTCGCCGGACAGTTCCGGCTGCAGTGTTGGCACCTCGCCGAGGATCACCTGCCCCTTTGAGCCGTCGATGGTGATGACATCGCCTTCCTTGACTGTCTCACCGTTCACGGTGAACGTCTTGCCGTCATAATCAACACGCACAGAGCCCGCGCCGGAGACACAGGGACGCCCCATGCCGCGCGCAACCACAGCCGCGTGGCTGGTCATGCCGCCGCGCGTCGTCAGAATGCCTTCCGCAGCGTGCATGCCGTGAATGTCTTCCGGGCTTGTCTCGATGCGCACGAGGATGACGCGCTTGCCCTCCTGCATGCATTCAACGGCGTGCTCAGCCGTGAACACCACAGCGCCGGAGGCAGCGCCGGGAGACGCGGGCAAGCCCGTTGCGATCACGTTGCGCGGCGCGTCGGGATCAAGGGTTGGGTGCAGCAGCTGATCAAGCGACGCCGGGTCAACACGCAGCACGGCCTCGTTCGAGGTGATGAGACCTTCATCCACCATATCGCAGGCGATCTTCAGCGCGGCCTTGGCGGTGCGTTTGCCGTTGCGGGTCTGCAGCATCCACAGCTTGCCCTGCTGGACCGTGAACTCGATGTCCTGCATGTCGCGGTAGTGGCCTTCGAGCTTCTTGTAGATGTCCACAAGCTGGCCGAAGACATCCGGCATGGCTTCTTCCATGCTGGGTTCGCTGGCGCCTGCTTCCACGCGGGACTGCTTGGTGAGGTTCTGCGGCGTGCGGATACCGGCCACCACATCCTCGCCCTGGGCGTTGATGAGAAACTCGCCGTAGAACTGCTTGGCGCCGGTGGACGGGTCGCGGGTAAAGGCCACGCCTGTCGCCGAGGTATCGCCCATATTGCCGAACACCATGGCCTGCACGTTGACGGCGGTTCCCCAGCTTTCCGGGATATTGTGCAGCTTGCGGTAAGTGTTCGCGCGGTCGTTACGCCAGGAGCCGAACACGGCAGAGATCGCGCCCCAGAGCTGGTCGCGCACATCCTGCGGGAAGGGCTGGCCCAGTTCGCGTTCAACAGCCGCCTTGTAGTGGCTGATGATCTCTTTCCAGTTGTCGGCAGTCAGCTCCGTATCGAGCGTCAATTCATTGTCTTCCTTGAAGGTCTCAAGGATTTCCTCGAAATGATAATGGTCAACACCCAGCACCACGTCGGAATACATCTGGATGAATCGGCGGTAGCTATCGAGTGCAAAACGCTCGTCGCCGGACAGCTTGGCCAGTGCGCCGATGGTCTCATCATTGAGGCCGAGGTTCAGCACCGTATCCATCATGCCGGGCATGGAGGCGCGGGCGCCGGAGCGCACGGACACGAGCAGCGGGTTGGCCGTGTCGCCGAACTTGGCGCCGACGAGTGAGCCCACATGTTCAAGCGCTGCATCCACCTGGCCGGACAGATCGTCCGGGTAATGACGGTTGTTGTCGTAATAGGCCGTGCAAAGCTCGGTGGTGATGGTAAAGCCCGGCGGCACCGGCAGCCCGAGATTGGACATCTCGGCAAGGTTCGCGCCCTTGCCGCCCAGAAGGTTGCGGTCGCTGGCGGAGCCTTCCGCCTTGCCGTCGCCGAAGCTGTACACCCACTTTGTCATGGTTACTCGCCTGTCTTGCGGTGTGGTTTGAGGTTGTGAATGAAGAGGAGCGGTTTGCGTGGCTCAGGCGTTGATGCCGGCCTTGACGCCACTGCCGTGTGGATTGTCCGGTTGAATCGAACAATGGCGGCGGGTGTTTGATGGTGGACCCATTTTATCACGCCATCCTCCGGCTTAACCGGCGTATCCATGGGCATCGCATCCAACTCAATGACGTCGGCCATTGCCTAACCCTCTACCTTGGAAAAGTCTGCCACCGTATGCAGCGCATCGCGGATTTGTGCGAGCAGCTTCAGGCGGTTTTCACGCAGGGCTGCATCATCCGCGTTGACGGTCACCCCATCAAAGAACAGATCAACGGGCCCGCGCAGCTTCGCCAGCGCCGCCATGGCCCCGGCGAAGTCTTCCTTCGCCACCGCCTCGCGCGCAATGCCGTTTGCCGCATCAATGGCCGCATAAAGATCACTCTCGGCCTTCTCGGCAAACAGTTCCGTGTTGGCCGCGCCGGACACAGACTTGCCGTCCTTCTTTTCCTCGATGCGCAGAATGTTTGCCGCCCGTTTGTAGCCCGCCAGCAGGTTGGCGCCGTCATCGGTTGCCAAGAAGTCCGACAGCGCATTGACGCGCTGGACGATCAGCCAGAGGTCGTTCTGACCTTCCATAGCGAACACGGCGTCTGCCAGATCATGGCGCGCTCCCCGGTCGCGAAGATAGACTTTCAGGCGGTCTGCGAAGAATAAAAGGCTATCCGAAACAACATCCGCTATCGGTACAGGCTGCCAGTGAGAGGCATGTACTGAGATATTGCTACCGTGAATAATACTCATGGCATAAATGGTGACTTCGGCATCAGACGGCCACGAGCAAATAACGGTCCAAGCATTCCGCTCGACGACGGAAGGAAATTCAAACGTTCCCTGCGCCAGCTCCTCTGGATACGGAACTCTTCCGCTGTCTAGAGGAAGGATTTGTACTTTTTCTGGGCCAAACAGTTGGTAGTTGCTGCAATAGGTGCCCATTAGACACCGCCATGCGTGAGAGAGAGCCTCAGACAATTCAATTCTTACTTCGCTAGAAAGAAGAATGCGTATCACGCCCAGTGCCGCCCTCCGAAGTGCGTAAGGGTCTTTCGACCCGGTGGGTTTCTCGTCGATCGCCCAGAAGCCAGTAAGAATGTCGAGCTTGTCCGCAAGCGCCACGGCAACCGAGGTTGGCGCCGTCGGCACATCATCATCCGGCCCCTGCGGCGCATAGTGATCGCGCACGGCATCAGCAACTTCAGCGTCCTCGCCGTCTTCGAGCGCGTAGTAGCGGCCCATGATGCCCTGCAGGTCCGGGAATTCGTAGACCATACCGGTGGAGAGGTCGGCTTTTGCCAGACGCGCAGCGCGTTCGGCTTTGTCCGGATCGGCACCGACTTTGGGAGCCAGTTCGCGGGCGAGCTTTGCCACGCGCTCTGACTTGTCGTGCACGGTGCCAAGCTTGGCGTGGAAAACGATCTTCTTGAGGTCGTCGATGCGGCTGTCAAGGCGGCGCTTCTTGTCCTCGTCCCAGAAGAAACGCGCGTCAGAGAAGCGGGCGCGCAGGACGCGGCCGTTGCCGTCGGCGATGGCCTTACCGCCGTCTTCAGCTTCCACATTGGCGACGCAGATGAATTTAGCCGCCATCTTGCCGGTGGCAGCGTCGCGCACGGCAAAATATTTCTGGTTGGTGCGCATGGTGCTGGTGAGCACTTCCGGCGGCACGTCCAGGAAGCTTTCGTCAAACTCGCCCAAGAGCGGCACGGGCCATTCGACAAGGCCCGCAACTTCCGCCAGCAGGGCTTCATCCTCGACCAGTTCAAGGCCCTGCGCCTGACACAGGGTTTTGGCGTCGGCCAGAATGCTCTGCATACGGACGTCCGCATCCACCATCACTTTGGCGCGCTCAAGGCTGACTTCATAGTCTTCGAGCCGGTGCACGGTGATGGCGTCAGGCGCCATGAAGCGATGGCCGTAAGTGGTGTTGCCACTTTTAATGCCGTCGATCTCAAAGGGCACCACTTCACCATCAAACGTGCAGACGATGGAATGCAGCGGGCGCACCCAGCGCAGGGAGCCCGAGCCCCAGCGCATGGACTTGGGCCACGGGAACTTGCGGATTGTGTCGGGAATGATGTCGGCCAGCAGGTCAGGCACCGGGCGGCCCGGCTTTTCAATCACGGCGACGTAAAACGCGCCCTTCTTGTCTTCGCGCTGCTCGCACTCATCAATGCTGGAAAGCCCGGCGGACTTCAAAAAGCCTTCAAGCGCCTTTTCCGGCGCGCCAACGCGAGGACCCTTGCGCTCTTCCTTGCGGTCGGGCGCGGCACCGGGCAGGCCGCCGAGGGCCAGCATCAGGCGGCGCGGGCCGTAGTGGATGCGGGCCCATTCATAGGTCACACCGGCATCCACAAGATCGCCCGTCACCATGCGCTGCAGATCTTCCGCTGCGCGCTTCTGCATGCGGGCCGGGATTTCCTCGCAGAAAATTTCAATGAGCGCTTCAGGCATCGGACGCCTCAAGCTGGGTGGCCAGGTAGGCTTCGCAGCAGCCCTTGGCGAGATTGCGGACACGGCCAATGTATGCCTGTCGCTCGGTCACGGAGATGACGCCGCGGGCATCCAGCAGATTGAAGCGATGGGATGCTTTCAACACCTGATCATAGGCCGGTAGCGGAAGTGCAGGTGAATGGTTCAACAGCCGCTCACACTCTTTTTCCGCGTCTTCAAACTGGCGGAACAGGGCTTCTGTGTCCGCCGCGTTGAAGTTGTGATGGGAATATTCGACTTCCGCCTGATGGAATACGTCGCCATAGGTGACTTTCCTGTGGCCCTCAGCGCCGTTGAAGTCCAGCTCGAAGCCGTTATCCACGCCCTGCACATACATGGCGAGGCGCTCCAGTCCATAGGTCAGTTCGCCGGAGACCGGTGAGCAGTCGATGCCGCCGACCTGCTGGAAGTATGTGAACTGGGAAACTTCCATGCCGTCGCACCAGACTTCCCAGCCAAGGCCCCAGGCGCCCAGTGTCGGGCTTTCCCAGTCGTCTTCTACAAAGCGGATGTCGTGCAGCTTGGGGTCGATTCCCAGCGCGTACAGGCTTTGCAGATAGAGCTCCTGAATGTTTTCCGGGCTCGGCTTCAGGATCACCTGAAACTGGTAGTAGTGCTGGAAGCGGTTGGGGTTCTCGCCATAGCGGCCGTCGGTTGGGCGGCGGGAGGGCTGCACATAGGCCGCGTTCCAGTGCTTGGGCCCCAGCGCACGCAGGGTGGTCGCGGGGTGAAACGTGCCCGCGCCCATTTCCATGTCATAGGGTTGCAACAGCACACAGCCCTGATCCGCCCAGAAGCGCTGAAGGGTCAGGATGAGGCCCTGAAAAGATGTGTCGGCCTGGGGCCGTGACGCGGTCATGGAGGCGGGTGTGCTTTACCGGAAACGAGGTCTAAATCGATACCGACATCGGCATCAACACGCATCGCCGCTTGGCAGGCAGAATCGACAAGAAAGCTGCCATTCGACGGGGGCGCGGCGGAACCTAGCCGCGCGGGTCCGGTGGGGTCAAGGCAAGGCTTGCGGGAGGCCGTTTCCCGCATTTAGCGGGGCGTTTTGTCCTTCGGGCGGTAGACGCCGTCCTGGCCTGCTTCGAGGGTCTGAGCATCTGATTTCCCGGCCATATGCTCGGTTGCCCGGCGGGCGGCCTCCTCTACTGAGGAGCGGCGGCCAACGCCCTTGTCCTTCAGCGTCTTCCAGGCTGCGTAGGCGGCCACCACCAGAAGGGCGGTGAGAATCATGTTCCCCATGAGATTTTTCCTCTCATTTGTCTTCTAGAGGCCGAAGCGCGACCACAGGGCGCGGGTTTCCAGCGTGTTCAGCGCGTTATCGACCAGGTTTGTATCCAGTGACAGTGACGAAGATGAGGCGTCACCTGAGACTTCCGCTGCGTTCTTGTGGCGGCGGAAGAAACCGCCGGTTGTGTGGACCAGCTTCAGCTTGGTCTTTTCACCGAACTTGTCCTTCATAATGGCGCGCATGTCGCCCAGATCATCGACAAGGCCCAAGGACTTTGCCTTGGCCCCGGTCCAGAAGGAGCCGGTGAAGAGATCACCTTCCGGTGTCGTCAGCTTGCCTTCGCGGCGGTCGCGGACCATCTGCTTGAAGCTTTCATGGACTTCCGCCTGCAGCCCCTTGAGATGTTCCACATCCTTGGGGTCTTCCGCCTTGAACGGGTCCAGCATCGCCTTGCTCTCGCCAGCCGTGTAGACCCGGCGCTCGATGCCCACGCGGTCGATCAGCTGCTTGAAGCCGAAGCCCGCGGAGACCACACCGATGGAGCCAACGACGGAGTTTTCATCCGCGTAGATCTCGTCGCCTGCCAGGGCCAGCATGTAACCACCGGACGCGCCCACATCCTCAATGAAGGCAAAGACGGGGATTTCCTTTTCCGCCGACAGGGCGCGGATGCGCTTCATGATCAGCGCTGACTGCACCGGTGAACCACCGGGCGAGTTGATAGCAAGCGCCACGGCCTTTGCGGACTTGTCCGAAAACGCCGCTTCCAGGTCAGCAGCGACCGACGTCAGGGTCAGGGGCGGATTGAACATGTTCGGTTGTCCGCCGATGACGCCGTTGAGGCGCACCACGTTGACCAGGGGCTCGGGGTCGCTGAAGAGCCGTTTTGCCAGCGGGCCGATGAGGGGCTGGTCGCGCAGGCTGCGCAGATTGTCTTTTATTCCCATGGGGTGAGACATAGGCATTCAGGCCGGTTGGCACAAGCTGGCCTCATATGTTGATTTCCCTGCCTTTTCTGAGGATATCCCACGCCTTATCGGCGATGAGACCGCCCCTCCCGTGCAGTTCGAGGCCGGGGAGGATCTGCAGCGGCGCGCGGCTGCCCTTGGTGGCCTGCACAATGATCCGCGTTGCCGCCTTGCCGGAGCTGCGCGGTGCCGGCCACAGAGGATAGACCTTTGTGCCCCCTGCCCGGCCTTCAAGGGCTGCCAGCAGGTCGGCCAGCTTGTCCGCGCGATGGACGAAAGTGAGGGTGCCGCCGGGCTTCACCATGCGGGTGGCGCATTTGACCCAGGCGGCCAGAAGATCTGCGGGACCTGCCAGCGCCCGGGCGCGGACATCGCCGGGCGGCGTTGTCGCCTCGCCCTCGGTCAGAAACGGCGGATTGCCGATGGCGTGGTCGCAGCTCTCCGGCACAAGTCCAAGACCTTCCAGCACGCTGCCCTTGGCCGTGACATCCGCCTTGATGAAGGTCACAGCATTTGACAGCTCATTGCGCTCGGCATTGCGGCGAGCAAGATCGAGAGGCTCATCTTCAATTTCGACGCCCAGCACAAGCGCGCCGGTGCGTTTGGCAAGGCACAGGGCCGCTACACCGGGGCCACAGCCCAGCTCGATCACGCGCTCGCCTTCGCTGGCGGGACACGCCGCGGCGAGCATTACCGTATCAACACCGGCCCTGAACCCGTTGCGCGGCTGCAGGCATTTGATCTGGCCGCTGAGGAAATCATCGTCCGAGGTTTCAAGCTCGGCTCTTGTCGCCTGATCGCCTGTCACCCGCGGCTCTCCCCGACGGGCGGGACATCGATGCCGGCGTCCACAAGGAGGGTTCGGGCAGCAGCCGCATCATCCTCATGGACGGCCAGGCGGCGCGGCAAAATGCCCAGTGAGCCTTCAACAATGCTCATATGAACGTCAAGAACGTCGAAGCGCAGGCCGGCGTCACGCAGCAAGGCTTGCGCAAAAGAGACAAGAACCGGGTCATTTGTGCGCAAAAGCTCGATCATGACGTGTAAATCAATGTCCTGATTGCAGATGTGGAATGCGCGGCAGCGGGCCGCACGGGAGTTGACTTGACCGTTTGTGCACCGCACTTAGACTTCGCATTAACGGGCTGGGTCATGACTTTAACCTTGCCCACCCTATCACGCGAAGGAGCGTCCTTCAGTAAGGGCGTTGAAGGCATGGGCGTAGTCGTACCTCTTGAAAGTGACCGTGGCGAAGGCAGCGATGCCGTTGAGCGGCTGACGGAACTCGTCGGCGGTGACATGGAGCGTGTGACAGACCTCATCCTGTCGCGGCTGGCCTCGCAGGTCGAGATGGTGCCCGAACTTGCCGGTCACATTGTTGAGAGCGGCGGCAAGCGCCTGCGCCCGATGATGACCCTCGCGGCAGCCAATATCGTCGGCTATCAGGGTACGGACCATGTAAAGCTGGCTGCTGCGGTTGAGCTGATGCACACGGCGACCCTACTGCATGACGACGTGGTGGATGAAAGCGATCTGCGCCGCGGCAAGGAAGCAGCCCGCAAGATCTGGGGCAATCAGGCGAGTGTGCTTGTCGGCGACTTCCTGCTCGGCCGTGCCTTTAAGATGATGGTGGAAGTCGGCTCGCTGAAGGCGCTTGATATTCTTTCCACCTCCGCCTGCGTGATCGCAGAAGGCGAAGTGCTGCAGCTGGCCACAACAAAAGACACGCGCACGACGGAAGACGCCTATCTTCAGGTCGTCAACGCCAAGACGGCAGCCCTGTTTGCAGCGGCGACCGAAGTCGGCGCTGTCATTGCTGACCGTCCGGACTCCGAACAGGCGGCGCTTGCCTCCTATGGCCGCAATCTCGGCATCGCGTTCCAGCTTGTGGACGACGCGCTGGATTACTCGGGCCGTCAGGCCACGCTCGGCAAGACGGTTGGAGATGATTTCCGCGAAGGCAAGTTGACACTGCCGGTGGTGCTCGCCTATCGCCGCGGCACAGCGGATGAGCGCCAGTTCTGGGAGCGCACGCTGCGCGATGGCGACCAGAAAGACGGCGACATGGATCAGGCCATTGCCATCATGGAAGCCCATGGCTGCCTTGACGACACCATTGGCCGGGCGCGCCACTACGGCGCCATCGCGTGCGATGCGCTGGCGATCTTCCCGGAAAGCGACATGCGCGATGTGCTGATCAGCCTGGTGCATTTCTGCGTCAACCGCAGCTACTAGAGCAGCGCCATTTTTGAACTTGGATGTCTCACATGATATCTAGGTTCATATGTCAAACTCAGATAAATCGATCACCCCTGCTCAGCCCCGGATCAGCCGGACACCGGTTGCCAAGGAAGACTGCTCCATGGCCCGCGCCACCGACCTTTTCGGGGACCGGTGGACCCTGCTCATTCTGCGCGAAGCACTCTACGGCGTGACGCGTTTTGAGGATCTGCGGGCCGACCTCGGCATTCCCCGTGCCGCGCTGAGCCAGCGGCTCGACCGCATGGTCTCCGCCGGTCTCCTGTCGCGGCATCCCTACCGGGAGGGCTCAAGCCGCACCCGGCACGAATACCGGATGACCGACACAGGCCGGGACGCGGTGATTGTTCTGGTGGCACTGATGGACTGGGGTGACAAATATCTCAGGGACGACACGTCGCCGATTGACGTGGTTGAAGCGGCAACCGGAGAGAAACTGTCGATAGTACTGGCAACAGGCGATGGGCGCGTGGTGCCTCTGCAGGAGGCCAAGATGAACATTCTGCGGCGGCGGGCAGAGTAACTCTGATCAAGTCAGAACGCGCGCCGCCTCGACCCACCAGCCGTCACGCCTGAGTTCTACCGCTGCTGCAGATGCCGCCCCTTCATCCGTATACAGACCAAAGCAGGTTGCGCCGGAGCCTGACATGCGGGCCATGAGGCATTCGTTGGTGGCGGCGATGGCGCGAATGGTCTCGCCGACTTCTGGAACCATCGTGCGTGCAGGCGGTTCGAGATCATTGCGGCAGGTCATCATGAAGCGCGTGGCAGCTTTGGCATCGGAGAAACCACCGGGCCAGAACGTGTCACTTTCAGCAGTGGTGGGTTGTGCATTCAGCGCCTTGAACACAGGCCCGGTAGCGACGGGAACACCGGGATTCACGAGCACACACCACATTTGCGGCATTGCAGGTGCGCGGCCAATCTTTTCGCCAATGCCCGACATCACGCAGGGTCGTGGTGCCTGAACACAGACCGGCACGTCCGCTCCAAGGTCCAGCCCCAGCGCACCTAGGGCAGCCAGATCGTGACCAAGGCCCCACAATGTGTTGAGAGCACGCAGGGCGGCGGCGCAATCCGCAGAGCCACCACCGATACCGGCAGCCACAGGCAAATGCTTGTCCAGGGTGATACTTGCGCCGCGCCCAGCCCCGGCATCCAGCAGGCGGGCGGCCCTGAGAACCAGATTGTCTGCATCCGGCGTATCCGCCAGCGCGGCTGCATTGGGGCCGGTCACATGAAATGACAGATCATCCGCGGCTTCGACTGTGAGGGTGTCGCCGGTGTTCGCGAACACCACCAGACTTTCAAGCAGATGGTACCCGTCGCTGCGCTTGCCGAGCACGTGCAGGGTCAGGTTGATCTTGGCGGGTGCAAATTCGGTAATCGCAGTCACGGCAGAAGGCCCAGCTCTTTTTGTTTCTTCTTCGACAGGCCTGCGGCGATCATGTCGTAGGACTGTTTGATGTAGTCCTTGAGTTCATCATCGGTGAGACCGGGGCTTGCATAGTGCTGCACCCATTTGAGGCCACGTGACGCCATGTAAGGAGCAGGACGAATACCCGGCTGCTGGGGCAGGACTTCAAAGCCGATCTCCGTAACCTTGAAGGTGAAGGCCGGTTCCTTGTCTTCCCAGCCACCAATCGCAAACACCTTGCCGCCCACCTTCCAGACATGGGCATTGCCCCACTGCACCACGTGGGTGGTTGCCTTGAGGCTCTTGCAATAGGTGTTGAATTCGTCCCCGGTCATCGCAATGCCGACCGTCTCTCAGGAGCCCGCTGCAGGTGTTTCGGCCTCTGCTGCCTCAACAGCATCAAGACCTTTCTCGAGCTTGCGGACGATACGGTCTGCCCTGTCTTCTTCCGGGTCGTTGTCGAGGGCGTGCTGCCACTGGAAGCGCGCCTCCGTGCGGCGTCCGACTTTCCAGAATGCGTCGCCCAGATGATCGTTGATTGTCGCGTCATTGGGGTCGAGCTCAACGGCCCGCTCCAGCTGCTCCACGGCTTCTTCGTACCGGCCCTGCTGATAGAAGGCCCATCCAAGGCTATCAACGATGAACCCGTCATTGGGCCGCTGATCGACTGCCTTCTGGATCATCTCAAGGGCCTGATCCAGATTGATATCCTGCTCAAGCCATGAGTAGGCCAGGTAGTTCAGCACGTATGGCTGGTCCGGTTCCAACTCCAGTGCCTTGAGAAAATCCGCTTCTGCGATATCCCATTTGCCCTGCCGTTCACGGGAGACACCACGGGCGTAGTACAGGGTCCACAGGCGATTGGACTGGAACTGTGACTGGGACTGCAACAGGCCGAGCGCATGGGTGTAGCGCTCTTCCGCCTCTTCAAACCGCTCCGTTGACCGGTAAAGGTCTGCCAACGCTATTGCCACGTCCGCATTGGCTGCAGCGGTCGGGCGCTCGCCCAGCGACTTCAGGGCATCAATTGCATCATCAACCCGACCAATGCGCTCCAGAAGAAGGGCCCGTTCAATGCGCGCCGTGGTGGCAAGCGCAGAACCAGATGACACGTTGTCATAGGCCTCAGCAGCTGCTGCCAGATCGCCCGAACTTGAGAGAAGCTCAGCCAGCAGGACCTGGGCTACATCGAGGTCAGGATCCACGTAAAGCGCAAGCTGCAGATACAGAATGGATACGTCCACGCCCTGGTCCCGCGACAAGGCACTGCCGATGCCATAGAGTGCTTCCGCCGCGCCGGCGCGTGTTGTGTCCACCAGCAGACCGGGCTCATCACCACGGCGGGCGCGGTCCAGCGCAGCGCTAATGATCGGATGGGACGGGGACAGCGCCAGATATCCCGAATAGATCACGATTGCGTCTTCGGTCTGTCCGGTACGTTCGAGAAAGCGGCCGTAAGCATCAACAATACGGACAGACCCACCGCCGGACGATGACATGGCTGTCTCATAGGCGCTGCGGGCACGGTCCGTGTCGCCTGCCAGTTCGGCAATCAGTGCCGCATGGTAGGAGCTGAAAAGCGTATGCCCTGGACCGTCGGCATCCAGTTCAAGGCTTTCAAAGGCCTGAGTGTAGTTTCCTTCGCCGACATAGGACCATGCGGTAAGCAGGCCCGATACCAGACGTGTAAACGGCCCGGCAGCCGCATTGTCGAAGTGGCTGCGCGCTTTGGCATATTGTCCGGCTTCGATGTCGTGCACGCCCAGCACAAGGCGTGCGGTCCGATCGCCAGGGTCCTGGGCAATGACTTTTTCGGCAAGAGTTGCTGCGCGGGAGATGTTGCCGGCTGTGACCTGCAGCAGGAACGCACGGTCCAGAATCACTTCGTTGGTGGGGTCTTCAGACAGCACCTGATCGTAGAAGACGGCCGCCGCATCGCGGTCACGCAGGTTGGTGGCGTGGCGCGCAGCGAGATAATTGCCAAGCTTGGTTTCGACATTGCGACCCGCACTGTCGATGCGCAAGTTCTTGCCAACAGTGCTGTTGTCGAAGTCCCTGGCGTCCAGACCGCCAAACCCGGCACAACCGGCCAGCAGACCTGCTGTGAGACTGACAATACCTATCCGGGACACGCCGCGTGCCATTTCAGTCAATGCGCCAACTACCTGCACTATCGTACGCTCCACCGGCTTCAACCTCATGCGAATGCGCACCATAGCCGAGCGCACACAAATACGCCCATCAAATCCACATTGGGGATTTAGGTTTCATTTTAAGCATCATCGGTCCACATGGCTCATCGCCAGGGCCACACCTGAGCCGACCAGCAGACTACCCGTCAGACGGTTTCGATAATGGGCAAAGCGACCGACAACCGGGCGTGCAGCTGCGGCAAATGCTGCCCAAACCAGGTCACCAACAAACAGCACTGTCAGATAGACGCCTGCGACTAGTGCCAGTTCCGGCAGTCCGGGCTGGGAGCTCATGAACTGGGGCAGGAACGCCACATTGAACAGGAGCGTTTTCGGGTTAATGACCGCAACCAGGAATCCCTGGGCGAGTAGATGCATCAGGCTGCCCGTGTCGGGCTTTAGGGAGGTATCTGTCGCAACGGGTTCGCGCCAGGTCCTGATGCCGAGGTAAATCAGATAAGCGACGCCGAGCCACTTCACCCAGATGAACAATTCAGCGATCAGGGTGATGAGTGCATTCAGCCCGGCAACCACCAGCACCAGCTGGGCGGTGATGCCAATGGTGGTCCCCACCACTGTGCTTGCTCCGGCACGAAGCCCTCCGTGGAGGGCGTTCGCTATGATGAGGACGACATTCGGTCCCGGAATGGCGACAAGCAAGCCCGTTGCAACGACCAGGGCGAGGATCAGCTCCATGCGGCAAGCCTACATGTTGACGTAGATCGGGCCGCCGCCACCTTCCGGCACAACCCAGTTGATGTTCTGGCTGGGGTCCTTGATGTCACAGGTTTTGCAGTGAACGCAGTTCTGGGCGTTGATCTGGAATTTCGGATCGCTGCCGTCATCATTGCTCACGACTTCATACACACCAGCTGGACAGAAACGCTGTGCAGGTTCTGCCCAGGTCGGCAGATTGGTCTCGATGGGAATGTTCGGATCACCAAGCGTCAGGTGAGCTGGCTGGTCTTCCTCATGGTTGGTGGAAGACAGGAACACCGACGACAGCTTGTCGAAAGACACTTCACCATCGGGCTTGGGGTATTCGATGGGCTTGAACTTGGCGGCCGGCTTAAGCGACGCCGCATCCGTCTTGCCGTGCTTCAGGGTGAACGGCAGGCCGATGCCCAGATTGTTCATCCACATGTCGATGCCACCCAGGCCGACACCGATCAGCGTGCCGAACTTTGACCAGAGCGGCTTCACGTTGCGGACGCGCTTCAGGTCCTTGGCGACGTGGCTGGTTTCATAGGCTGCTTCGTAGGCTGTGAGTTCATCAGCCGCACGGCCGTCACGCACTGCTTCGAACGCAGCTTCCGCCGCCATCATGCCGGTGGCCATGGCGTTGTGGCTGCCCTTGATGCGCGGCACGTTGACGAAACCGGCTGAGCAGCCGACCAGCGCACCGCCGGGGAATGCCAGCTTGGGGACGGACTGGAAGCCGCCTTCGGTGATGGCGCGGGCGCCATATGACAGGCGCTTGCCGCCTTCGAAAGTCGGGCGGATGGACGGATGGGTCTTGAAACGCTGGAACTCGTCAAACGGTGACAGATACGGGTTCGAGTAGTTCAGGTGCACCACGAAGCCGACGGCGACGAGGTTTTCGTCGAAGTGATAGAGGAACGACCCGCCGCCGGTCTTGATGCCGAGCGGCCAGCCGAAGGAGTGCTGCACCAGGCCCTTCTTGTGCTTGGCCGGGTCAATCTCCCACACTTCCTTGATGCCGATGCCGAATTTCTGAGGCTCGCTGTCGGCATCGAGATCGAATTTCTTGATGACGTGCTTGGAAAGCGAGCCACGCACACCTTCCGCGAAGAACGTGTATTTCCCCAGCAGTTCCATGCCCGGCATGTAGCCGTCTTTGGGTTCGCCGTTCTTGCCGACGCCCATGTCGCCGGTAGCCACGCCTTTGACGGAGCCGTCTTCGTTGTAGAGAACTTCGGCGGCTGCAAAGCCCGGGTAGATTTCCACGCCCAGCGCTTCTGCCTTTTCGGCGAGCCATTTGCAGACATTACCGAGGCTGGCGATGTAGTTGCCGTGATTGTTCATCAGCGGCGGCATCATGAAGTTCGGCAGGCGGATGGAGCCGGACGGCCCGAGGACCATGAAGTGGTCTGCCTTCACTTCGGTTTTCACCGGGCAGGTTTCATCAGTGCGCCAGTCGGGAATCAGTTCGTCCAGGGCAATCGGGTCGATCACAGCGCCGGACAGGATGTGCGCGCCAACTTCAGCGCCCTTTTCGAGCACGCAGACGGAAATTTCGAAATCCTGTTCGGCGGCAAGTTCCTTGAGCCGGATCGACGCAGCCAGACCCGCAGGGCCGGCGCCGACGATCACAACGTCATATTCCATCGCTTCGCGCTGCTCGGGGTGCAGAATGAACCCCTGCGTCGCGTTGACTTCGCTGGCCTTCTTGAGGGCGTCTGACACAAGAACCTCCTAGGTCGAATTTCGTGCCCGGTGCGCACGGGGCGTTGATAGCGGCACCGGATACCAGATGCCGGGCGGCTGGCATAAGATGCTCTAAACTTTCGCGGAATTCCGCCATACCCGGCATGACGGACCGCGTTTATGGGGCCAAGGCCCGCAGCGGGTCAAGCGCGCTTGTTTTGCCCATTCTGGACCCTGCGTCGCTCATTTGATGCCTGTCATTAAGACGCACCGGTCTTGGCACCTGTGACCATGTAGGGAGAGCAGGTGTGACTCACGCACCATCCCCCCTTAAAACTAGCGCCCATGACTGATCTTTCCACACAGGGCGACGACCACAGCCAGCTTGCAGACCTGCTGCGATGGTTTGCGGAGGCCGGGGCTGATGAAGCCATCGGCGACGAGCCAGTCGACCGGCTGGCGGCCGCAGCACAGCCGGAACGGGCGGCCGCAGGCGCAAAGCCGCCATTGCCCGGGGTTTCGCAGGCAGCGCGCCCGCAGGCGCCACAGGCAGAGTTGGCGGACGACAAAGCTGCCATTGATGACGCACGGGCGCTGGCTGCCGCTGCGTCAACGCTGGACGAATTGCGCGCGGCTATGGCGGGATTTTCGGGCTGCCCACTGAAGGCCACGGCAAAGAATCTCGTGTTTGCGGACGGCAGTCCACAGGCAAAGATCATGCTGGTGGGGGAGGCGCCGGGGCGCGACGAGGACATTCAGGGCCTGCCATTTGTCGGCCGCTCCGGGCAGCTGCTTGACCGCATGCTGGCGTCAATCGGTCTCAGCCGGGAAAATGTCTACATTTCCAACGTGCTGCCGTGGCGCCCGCCGGGCAATCGCACGCCGACGCCGGCGGAAACAGCCATGTGCCTGCCGTTCATTCTGCGACATATCGAACTGGTGGGGCCAAAAGTGCTGGTCTGCGTCGGCGGGGTGTCGGCCAAGGAGCTGTTTGGCACAAAGACCGGCATCACCCGGCTGCGCGGCCAGTGGAAGACATTTGACCCTGCAGCGATCGGCGGGCCAGCGGGCCAAACAGTGCCGGCCATTGCCATGCTGCATCCAGCCTATCTGCTGCGGCAACCGGCCCAGAAGCGCCTGGCATGGCGCGATCTGCTGAGCCTCAAGGACAAGATGGCAGAACTGGGTCTTGAGAGCGGCGGTTAACGCTATTCACGGTATGGGAATGGCACGGGACTCGCATCCTTTACCACCGACCGTTAGATTGTTCCTGAACTGAGACAAGCACACCAAATATGGTGTGCCTTCAAACTAGACACATTGCCGGGGGGCGATGTGCCCGGGGGGCCTTAATGCCACGCCGTTCCAATTCGACTGTTGCCGCAGCACAGGCCGATGCCCTGCATCGCTCCGCGGCGCACCGTATCCAGCTGTTGGCGAGCACCATGCTGGTTGTGCTGGCGCTGCTTGCGACGGCTCTTGCAGGCGCGGCAAAGGCGGCGCCCCAGCCGTCGGTCCTCACCGACGCGGACAAGGCGCGCTACATTGAGATTTTCCGTCTGCAGGAAGCGGGCAAGCTCACGCAGGCTGACAAACTGATTGCCAAGGTCGAAGACAAGGTGCTGATGGGCCATGTGCTGCAGCAGCGCTACATGCACCCGACCGCCTATCGCTCCAAATACTCAGAGTTGCGTGGGTGGCTGGCAAAGTATGCTGACCATCCGGGTGCGGATAAAGTCCACAAGCTGGCCATGAAGCGGCGCGGCGGCGCCAGCGTGCCGGTACGGCCCGTGCGCCGGACGTTCCGCCCCACAGCCTATCACTCGATCTATGCCGTCAGCGGGTCCAGTGCGGAAGGCCGCTCGGCCTATGGACGCACGATCTCCAAGAAGGTCAGGTCGCTCATATCGCGCGAGCGCCCGACACAGGCACTGAACCTGCTGGACTCGGCAAAGGTCCGCAACCGGCTGGATGCCGAAGAACGTGCCGCCATCAAGGCGCGCGTTGCCTGGTCCTATTATGTTGAAGGCAAGATCGAGAAGGCTTTCGACCTTGCCTCGACGATATCCTCGTCTCATCGCCGGGCTGCGCCGCTGGCGGACTGGTACGCCGGACTTTCTGCCTGGCGCATGGACAAGCCGGATGTCGCGGCGCCTCACTTCGAGGCCCTCGCAGGCAATATCAGCGTGTCAGACTGGACGCGGTCGGCAGCAGCCTTCTGGGCAGCGCGGTCATACTTCGCCGTTCGCGAACCTGCAAAGGCCGTGACCCTGCTTGAAACAGCTGCCGGCACCGGCATGACATTCTACGGTCTTCTGGCCCAACGGCAGCTTGGCCGCGAGCCGCGCGTCATGTGGTCCGACCCGGCGATGGATACGGACAGCCGGACGGCGCTGCTGGCCATTGAACAGGTTCGGCGCGGTGCGGCCCTTGCGGAGATCGGCAAGCGCGACCTTGCCGAAGCGGAACTCCGCCGGGCCCACGGCCGGCTTGACCCATCTCTTGATCTGGAACTTGCCACCCTCGCCCGCGATCTGGACCTTCCGGCCACACAACTGGCTGTTGCCATGGCGAGCCCGCAACCGATGGGGGCTGCGCTGTTTCCCGTGCCGGACATCACTCCGGAGGGTGGCTATCAGGTAGACCGGGCGCTGCTGCTTGCCGTCGCCCGTCAGGAGAGCCGGTTCATCTCAGGCGCAACCAGCCGCGTTGGGGCCGCAGGGCTCATGCAGATCATGCCGGGCACCGCCTACCACATCACCAAGGATGCCAGCTACCGGCGCGGCAAGCGCGACCGGCTAGAGGACCCTGCGCACAATCTGGCACTCGGCCAGACCTATCTGCAGGAACTCATGGGCTACGGGGAACCATACGGAAACCTGTTCCATATGGCCGTCGCCTACAATGCGGGGCCGGGCAACCTCAACCGCTGGAGCAACCAGATCGGCGATGCCGCGCAAGACCCGCTGACGTTCATCGAGAGCATGCCGTCTGCTGAAACGCGCGGCTATGTGGAGCGTGTCCTGACCAATCTATGGCTCTATCGCCTGCGGCTGGGCCAACCGTCACCGTCGCTTGATCAAGCGGCAGCAGGGGGATGGCCGGTCTATGCGCCGGTGGAACGTGGCGGGGCTGTGCGGAACGCGTCGCGCTTGTAAAACACCGAACGATCAGACGGTACGAATTACTTTCTTGTCCGAACCACATTTCGTGCAAGTATCCTTGACGCGTTCAAACGTAGACCGCTGCGCAAGTTCACGAGTTTTGTGGTTGGCGTGTTGGCGAACGGATAAGTCCAATACGCCAGCGATACAGTCGTCACACACGGCGTTGCCTTTCTGTCGCCAGACAAACAACTCAACTTGATCCAGAATTGTCATTGATCTCGGCCTCGGCATCACACGTTAGAGGGTACACAATGCTATGAACAATTCCACAGCTTTGCAATTTCACTTAACGATCCAAACTCCTGCGCCTGAGCCATCGCGCATGGTCATGACCATTGTCTACGTCTGATAGTTCTCCCAGCATCGCAACGCGGGCATCCCCAAAATTTGCGACGGTCTGATCTCGCTCCCTTCCGCTTGACCATTCCACGTTCCCGAAGGGCTCAAGAATTCTCGGCATGCGTTTTTGACCCACGAGCCAGTATCCTCCGTCTGCGGAGGGCCCCAGGACAGCGTCGCTGCTGCCCAGTGCCGAAAACGCCTGAACGATATGGCGGGATGAGATATCCGGGATGTCGCTGCCGACAATGACAACCGGTCCCGGTGGCGCCAGGTCAAAGACCCGCTGCATGCGCGCGCCCAGGTCGCCGTCTCCCTGAGGAACCACGGCATCTGCGTCCTGGAGCCACGACGCATGGGGCACGGCGTGGGTGTCGGGACTTGCGGCTATCAGCGTTGTCCAGCGCGGATCTTTCCCAAGCCGGCGGATCAGACGGGCCAGTGCCACACGGTAGAAGCGCGTCGCCTCGACGGCACCAACATCCATTGCAAGCCGTGTCTTGACGCGCCCCATGGCGGGCGCCTTTGCCATAATGGCGAGGGTGTTTTGCATTGTGCCGCTTGTGCTGACTTGATTGGAATTGATTGCCGTCTACTGAACAAGACCTAGCACACCACACACCGCCACAGGCACGAACAACCAGCCTTGAGGCAGCACGCCATAGGAAATCTTCAATGCCGGTGCCATGGCGATGCCGAGCAATGCAAAACTTGCAGCGAACAGTGTTCCCGCTACAGCCAACACCTCCATGGAAGGCATGAGCGATGGGACTGCAAACAGTCCGACCTGAAACGCAATGCCGAGTGTGGCCAGGTGCCAGCAATAATACTGAACAAATCTGACCTCATCGGTGAGGCCTGGCGCTTCCAGCAGGGGCCGCGCGATTGAGCGGCCGCCCATGAATACATGGAGAGCAAGGTTGAACAGGCTCAGCCCCGCTGCAATGACGAGGAAGGTGTTCATGGCCATCTCTTCCCTACCAAATTTGTGATGTGAGTAACCACCACAGGGCTAAAGCGTAGTGGCCAAAAGTCTCCTGGGAAAAGGGGCATCTTGTCGCTGACTGATCAGCGTCGCGCATAAATGCGCGCGATGCGGTCTGGGTTCACGCCCAGATAGTAAAGCATCAGGCAGAACGCATTTCGCGATGACCGGGCGATGTAGCCATCATTGAGGTACCGCTCGGGGCTGGTGACGGCAGGCGACCGCAGAAAGACGAGCCGACGGCGGCCGATGCGGCGGACCATGTCGACGTCTTCCATGATTTGCAGCGGTCGGTATCCGCCGAGCTTGTCGTACAGCCGGCGCGAGACCAAGAGGCCTTGGTCGCCATAGGGCAGGCCGAACAGCCAGCAGCGCCAGGAGACGATGCGCTCCAGCATCCGGGCCCAGAATGAAAAATCATCAAGGGCGAATTTGAAGACGGCTGCGAAATCGAGACCTTTCTCGCCGCGCTTCTCGAGCCGCTCGAGAAGCGTTTCAACTTCCTCTTCCCAGCCGGGCTGCAAGACGGAATCAGCGTGCAGGAACAACAGCCATTGGCCGCGTGCCGCCTGGGCACCGGCAGCAAGCTGGGTGCCACGGCCCTTTGGCGCTTCAATGAACTTTGCACCGGATGTCTCAGCAATCTGCTCAGTGCCGTCCGTTGAGCCGCCGTCCACAATGATGACGTCCTTGATCAGTCCACGGACGGTGGGGCGGATCAGCGCCGCCAACACGCGTGTGAGGGACTTTTCGGCGTTCAAGGTTGGAATCACGACGCTCAGCATGCGCCGGACCTTAGCGCGGAATTGCTGCAACTGCGAAGGGAGCGTGGCGTTAACCTAAATGTTCTTTTTATGTTCCGTTGCGTGTAACTGTAGCCCCTTGCATGAACGCGTAAGAGGTCTGTTTGAAACTGATCAGGCCGGTGGGCGGTCACAACGGCCTGCCGCAATGGCCTTTTTGAGTTCGATAGTCGGTGGGTGAAAGTCCTGCGTCGCGTTTGAACGCGCGGGAGAAGTTGGCGGTATCGCGGTAGCCTAGCTTGTCGGCAATGCTTGCGACGGTTGCGCTGTCATCCATCAGCATTTGCTTTGCTGTTTCAATCCGATACTGGCTGATGAGTTCCCGGTATGACAGGTTTTCTCTACTTAGCCTGTTGCGCAATGTACGCGATGAGACTTTGAGCATATCTGCCACTTGCTCAAGCGATGGATAGTGTCTTTCGCACCCTTCCAGAAGTTGTCGAATAGATGCAGCGAGCGACCGAGACTCTTTCAACTGCCGGGCAAGATTTTCACAGGCAGTCACATAGAGCGCGTGTGTGGCCGGGTCGGCACTCAGGAGCGGTGCCTGAAGGTAACTGGCTGGATATTCGATAGAAAGGGACGAGCTATTGAACACCAGACTGTGTGGCAGCTGCTCACGATAGCCCTCTGATTCAGCAAAGGGCAGATGTATGAGGATGTCACGTGGAAGGTATCCCGTTGAGTCCTCCATAAGTTTCAGAGAACCGGCCAAAGTGACCTGCGAATGAAACTCCCTGTTCTTATCTATGCGGGGCGGAAAGCAGTAACTGACGCTGAACCTGCTCCCCTTCTGCTCAAAATCGAAACTTGCTGGAAAGAACATGTCGGCGAATTTTGTTGAAAGCGCGACAATGTCAGCAACCCGACTGCTGCTGCTTGCTGCTGCCCCCATAACACCATGGCTGATTGGGGATAACCTGCGACCAAACCGAAATCCGAGCCAGGGGTCGCCGCAAGCATCCAGGGCAATTTCACAAATTTCGGCGAACTGATCCAGACTGATAAATCCCTCTGGAAGCTCCGCAAGCGGCGCGCACAGCGCCTGGGCACGGGCGAGTTTTGCAGGCGCTACGCCATAGTCAGACTCCAGCATATCAACCAAGGCCTGGGTGTACCTTGCTGGCAGGCGTTGCGAGAAACTGCTCTTCATTGGGGCACGGTCATTTTTCCGGAAATGACAAGACTAACTACCGAAAGTGATATTCCGCAAACCCATGCTCCGCCCCTACCCTTTCATCAGATTAAGGAACTGGAGCATTGATCATGACCTTCCCGGCTTTCCCGCACAGATTACTGACCACTGAGGAGATTGAGGCCTACCGTCGAGACGGCGTGGTTATGGTGAAAGGGTTGTTGGACGAGAACTGGCTAAAGCTTGCCGAGGCGGGAGTAGAGGAAGCGATGAGGACGGCTTCCTTTATGGGGAAGGCCATGTCCGCAGGCATGGACGGATATCAGATGGACACGTTCCTGTGGAAGCGCATCGATGCTGTCCGTGATCTAGTCTACTACTCTCCTTTTGCGCGCTGGGCGAAGCAGTTGATGGGCAGCAAGGAGGTCCGGTTCTTTTACGACCAGATGTTTGTGAAAGAGCCTGGTGCTGATGCGCCAACACCCTGGCATCAGGACATGAGTTTCTGGCCTCTTGAGGGCAACCAGATTTGCTCTTTCTGGATTCCAATGGACCCGGTGACCCGAGAAAACAGTGGCCTGCAATACGTGAAAGGATCGCACCGCTGGAACAATCGTTTCAAAGCGATTTCACCTGACTACAACGCCGTCCTATTGGCGGATTCAGATCTGGAAGATGTGCCCGATATTAACGCACATCCGGACAAGTATGAGTCCACCAGCTGGGACATGGAGCCTGGGGACATTCTCATTTTCCATCCACTCACGCTGCACGGATCTTCAGGCAACATGACACGCGACAAGCGCAGACGGGCACTAGCTCTTCGCTGGTTGGGCGATGATGTGAGGTATGCGCCGGGTCACACACGCATGCCTATTCCCTATGCCCACAATTCAAAACCAGGCGGGCTCGTCAGTGGCGGCGCTTTCCCGCGCATCCTACCCGAATATGATCCGGCAGAGCGGGCAATTCGCGCAGCGGGGCCTGAACATGTTGGCGGAATGACCATTGGGAAAGGCATCTGGCATTCACTGCGCAGCACTCTCAAACAGAAGGCGCGCGGATTCGACAAAAAGGAAATGGAACAGACCTGGTAAAAGAGAAGTATGAAGCAGGCGCAGCTAACCGCCTGAAGTTACCGCGATACTCTGTGGCCACGAAAAATTTGGTGACGAAAAATCTGTTTCGTTAATCTAAATGTTCTTGTCTTGTTCTTTTTGATATGATTATATTCCTCTCATGAACAGGACAGCGCACAGAGAGATTGTTGAGATTGGCTCGGGACGGGAGGTCGGGGCGGCAGACCCGGCATCCCGTCCCGCCCACGAGACAGCGCGCGCTGCGACCATGCCCGTGTTTCCACTGACCGCCCCCCAATCCGGTCAGCCAAAGACACGCGCTTCCATGCCCGGACATGCGGATGGGGAGATACGCCCTGCCCCAGGCCCCATTTCGCGTCCCATTTTCGGGCCGGGCAGCAGCCTCCCCTCCCCCCTTAAGGGTGGGCTGCACGAAGCACGCAAAGGTCGCGGCGCGCGTTCCAATCACTCCGGGCGCTATGAGCACCGGGCCGCGGAAGCGTTTGACGACGGATGGGACATTGCAGAGGACGAAAAACCTCTACGCACCCATGTCAGCGACGAAGCGGCCCGGACCATCATCACGCGTAACCAGTCACCGGACATTTCATTTGACCGGTCCATCAACCCCTACAGGGGCTGCGAGCATGGCTGTGTCTACTGCTTCGCCCGGCCGACCCACGCCTATATGGGGCTGTCGGCGGGCCTCGACTTTGAAAGCAAGCTGTTTGCCAAGCCCAATGCAGCAAAGCTGCTGCGGCGCGAGCTGGCAAAGCCCGGCTATGAGCCGCGCACAATTGCCATCGGCACCAATACAGACCCCTATCAGCCGATTGAGCGGGAACGGCGGATCACCCGCCAGATCCTGGAGGTGCTGGCCGAGCACAGGCACCCGGTAGGCATTGTCACCAAGTCCGCCATGGTGACCCGCGATATCGACATATTGAGCGAGATGGCGCGGGACGGTCTGGTGAAAGTGGCCCTCTCGGTCACGACGCTGGACGGCAAGCTGGCGCGGGCGATGGAGCCGCGCGCCTCAACCCCGGGACGGCGGCTGGATGCCATTCGCCAGCTCTCCGAAGCAGGCATTCCAACGGGTGTCATGGTGGCGCCGGTTATTCCCGCGCTCAACGATCATGAGATTGAGGCCATTCTGAAGGCAGTGGCCCGCATGGGTGCGCGCGAAGCGGGCTATGTCATGTTGCGGCTGCCGCTTGAGATCAAGGATCTGTTTGCGGAGTGGCTGGCGGATGTGACGCCGGACCGTGCCAAACGGGTGATGAAGATCGTGCGCGATATGCGCGGCGGCAAGGATTATGATGCTGAGTGGGGAAAACGCATGACAGGCGGCGGTCCTTACGCATGGACGATTTCCCGCCGCTTTGCCCTGGCGATGGAACGTCATGGTCTGTCACGACAGCGTTTGCCGCTGCGGACGGATCTGTTTGAAGCACCCAATGCGGGCCCCAGGCAGCTGGCGCTTCTGTAAGGTTCTGTTGCAAGGCGCTGCGCGTTTCGGTTTGACAGATGGCAGTTGTCAAAGGCTTGCTGTGCGCATGCTGTTTCGCCTGACACTCACCTCCACATTCGCCCACACAGTCGCCGCCGCTTTTCTTGCATTCTTCCTGCTTGGCCGCCCGGTGGCTGCGGATTTGACCGGCGACATTCCGGTTACGCTGCCGGTGCCCGCGGGAACGGTTGTGATGGGCGCGGACAATGGTGACCTAGCTGCCGGTGACGACGAGTTTCCACAAATCCGTCTTGCGATTGATCGGTCATTTGAGATGGGAGTATCGCCTGTTACCCGTGCGCAATACTCCGTCTTTGTTGAAGCGACCGGGACCGGCCCCGGCAATGGATGCTGGACACTGACCACCGAAGGCTGGCGCATTGACCCTAAGAGCAACTGGCAGGCACCGGGCTTTGCGCAGGACGATGACCATCCGGTTGTGTGCGTGACCCGCAATGATGCCATGGCCTACGCAGCCTGGCTGAGTGCGAGGACCGGCCACCGCTACAGCCTGCCTACGGAAGCGCAATGGGTTCATGCCGCGGGGCCCTCCGCGCTCGGGCGGGCATCCGAGGATTTGTGCACCCACGGCAACATCAATGACCTGACGGCCAAGAACAAGGTCGCAAAGGTCGCGGAACATTGCGACGACGGGTACCTCAATACTTCACCGGTTGCGCGGTTT
>JGI12316J15310_10000794_pt1 | contig 42671 bp, 43 predicted proteins | sample MarCyaLeptolynsp_FD_15310 | JGI IMG/M metagenome (IMG submission 15310) | reverse complement strand
TGTGGAAGCGGTTGCACGCGACACGTCACAGGGCTTTATTTGCGCCAATCGTTTTCGTCTGTCCCAAGCGGATCAAACGCGACATGCGATCGGTAGCGCCAATCCGGACCGGGCCGACAATGAACGATCATACTGACATGGATATCTTCGCGCGCGTCGTGACAGCAGGCAGCATGTCGGCGGCCGGACGGGAAATGGGCCTGTCTCCTGCCGTGGTCTCCAAGCGCCTGCGCCGCCTGGAGAACCGCCTGGGAACCCGGCTCCTGCAGCGGACGACGCGCCAGATCGCGCTGACGGAAGCGGGCCAAGGATATTTCGAGCGTGTTGTGGCGATCCTTGCTTCAATCGAGGAGGCGGAGTCTTTTGTGACCCGCCGCTCAGGGCTGGCCCGTGGCACGCTGAAGGTTACGGCGCCGACATCCTTCGGGCGTCTGCATATCGCACCGTTGCTCGGCACGTTTCTCGACAACAATCCCGACCTTTCGGTCAACCTCATGCTCTCGGACGATTTTGTCGATATTGTCGGCGATGGTTACGATCTGGCGATCCGGATCGCTGCGCTGTCGGATTCAAGTCTGGTGGCCCGCCGGCTTGCGCCAACGCACCGGGTGCTTTGCGCCGCTCCGAGCTATCTGCAAAAACATGGTGAACCCGGAACCATCGACGATCTCCAGGACCATGTCTGCCTGGCCACGATGGGTCAGGACCCATGGCGCCTTGAAGGACCGCAGGAACCGGTCGTGGTGCACGCAACCGGGCCCTTGCAGACCAATTCAAACGAGGTTGTTCGCGAGGCCGCGTTGGCCGGCATGGGCATCGCACTGCGCTCGACATGGGATGTCGGGCCGGAATTATCCGAGGGCCGGTTGCAGATCGTCTTGCCGGAATATCATGCTTCGCCGAATGTTGGCGTCTACGGAGTTTATCCGTCGCGGCGCTTCCTGCCGGCCAAGGTCCGCGTCTTCATCGACTACCTGGCGAGTTGCTACGGACCGGAACCCTATTGGGACAAGGGTTTGAACGTCTTTTCCGATAGCCGGACCAATGCGGCGGAATAGATCCGTCCCCGTTTCCCGTGGCGCTACACATCCCCGTGGCGACGTCGAATTCGACGTACGATCCACCATATTCCGGCGATGACGACCGGAACCGCCAACGCCACCACCAGTTTGTCCTCGACAGGCAAACCAAGACTTTTCAGCCCCTTGGCAGAATAGCCGATCAGACCGACAACATAATAGGAAATGGCGGCGACGGAGAGACCTTCAACCGTCTGCTGCAGCCGCAATTGCAGCCGGGCCCGCTTGTTCATCGATTCAAGCAGGACCCGGTTTTGTTCCTCCAACTCGACATCGACGCGGGTGCGCAGCAGGCTCGCCGCCCGCGACAGCCGCATCGACAAGGTCTCCAACCGCCGTTCGGTGGCCTGACAGGTGCGCATGGCCGGGGCCAGCCTGCGAGCGAGAAATGTCGCCCAGGTCGAGTATCCAGGCTCCATCTCCTCGTCGATGGCCCGCAAACGCAAGGCGACGATTTCATCATAGGCGCGGGTCGCACCGAAGCGAAACGCCGACGCAGCGGCGATCGCTTCAACCGAGGTGGCCAACCGGGACAATTGATGCAACAGATCCCGATTGGCCGAAATGTTCTTTGTTTCGGGCAATTGCGCCGAAATCGCTGTCAACGTCTCTTCGATCTCCAGAATCTCCGGTCCGCATTCATGCGCCTGCGGCAATCCGAGCAGGGCCAGGGTCCGATAGGTTTCGATCTCCAGCAATCTCATGACCAGGGCGCCGGCTGCCTGTTGACCCATGCCATTGTCCAGCACAAGCACCCGCGTCCGTCCGTCGCCATCCTGCTTGAAATCGGTCACGATACGGGCGGTGCCAGTCTCAGTCCTGGAGACACACAGGCTTATCGGATCGAAAAGGGCATAGACTGTCTCGGGAACCACCGGTTGCGCGCGCAATTCCAGGCGAATGGCGGCGATCAACGGGCCCGGCGCCCGAAACGCCTCTCCGAACGGTGTATCTGCCATATCGCCGCCAAAGAACTCGCTCTCCGGTGCAATCGGGCTGTCCCATGTATATGTGGAAAATTCAGAGTGCCCCTCCCAGCGCAGAATTCCGCGACCGAACGGAACCTGATGAAAACGGGCCGTCGGCGACACTGCCGGCGCACCGCGCGCTTCGCAAAGCGCGTTCAGCCAGGCCCGTTCGTCCCCATTGCTCTTGCCGTTGGTCATGAACGCAAGGTGCAAAAACCCGCGCGGCGCTTCGGTCAGATAAAACGGTCTGGCGTGCACTTCGCCTAGCACGGTCGCCCGCAACGGATGTTCCTGGAACTGGGTGCCGGAAACGGTACCGGATTCCGATTGGCTCATGGGATGGTTCCATTTCAATTGGGGGATGGTTCCGTCTCAATCAGGCTGCGGACGGGAGGTCCGGAGCCAGCCGGACATGCTTATCGCGTATGCTTACGCCATTTCTATTGCGCATATTGTCTTTGCAGCCCCTGTTCATTCGCCGATCCGCGACGCGATCTGGAATATCGCACAGAACCTGTGATACAAGCCCTGCGGTCAAATCAAACCGGATCCCTTCATGGAAAAATCACCGCGCGTCGCCCTGTTCGTAACCTGTCTGGTGGACCTTTTTCGTCCGTCTGTCGCGTTCTCCGCCATCAAATTGCTGCAGGATGCAGGTTGCGAGATAGATGTTCCCGACGCCCAGACGTGCTGTGGCCAGCCGGCTTTCAATTCCGGCGACAGAAAATCAACGACCGATATCGCCAGGCAGGTCATAGAGGCGTTTGACGGCTATGATTACGTCGTGGTTCCGTCCGGATCGTGTGCCGGCATGATTAAAAAACACTACACGGAGTTGTTTGAAGCGGAGCCCGACTGGCGGGATCGGGCCGACGCCCTGTCCGCCAAAACCTTCGAACTGGTAAGCTTTCTGGTCGACGTCCTTGATGTCACCTTGCCGGATCTCACCCATACTGTGCGCGCGACCTATCACGATTCCTGTTCCGGCCTGCGCGAACTGGGTATCCAGTCACAGCCGCGCAAGCTTCTGGCGGGCGTTGACGGTCTCGACCTGTGCGAGATGGAAGGATCGGATATCTGCTGCGGATTCGGCGGTACGTTCTGTGTCAAATACGGCGAGATTTCCAATGCGATCGTCGAGAAGAAGACCGCATCGATCGAAGCGACCGGCGCCGACCTTCTTCTTGCCGGCGACCTCGGCTGCCTCATGAACATGGCCGGCAAACTGAAACGCCAGGGATCAGCGGTCCAGGCCCGGCACATCGCCGAGGTCCTGGCCGGGGACCTGTCCAGCCCGGCGATCGGCGAAGACGGATAGAACTGCCGACAGAAAGCCTCGCAATCCGGTCAAAGCGCGTCCGAGCAAACCTGTACGGCTCTAAAAACTGCCGTCACCGAGAACCAATCCGCCGTCGATATAAAGCAACGCCCCGGTGACATAGCGGGCTGCATCGCTGGCCAGATAAAGACAGCCATCGGCAATGTCGCGCGGCTGCCCGAATGCACGGAGCGCAACCCTGTTTTTAACGGCTTGCTCGGCTTCAGGCGTTGGCGCCAGTCTCCGCATGCCCTCCGTATCGGCGATCGGACCCGGCGAAATCGCATTCACGCGAACACCGAGAGGTCCCCATTCCAGCGCCAGACATTTGGTGAGCATGTTTACGCCGGCCTTGGCCGCACAGACGTGCGACTGCAACGTATAGGCGCGCTCGCCCTGCGGCGCGGACATGGCAACGAGGCTTGCACCCGGCTTGCGCAAGTGGGCAAAGCTGGCCCGGAATACGTTGTAGGAACCGAGCACGTCGATATCCATGACCGTCTTGAAAGCATTGCTGGACATTTCGGCGGCAGCCGCGGGAAAATTGCCCGCCGCACCGGCGAGGACAAAATCCAACGGTCCGAAGCGGTCCGCCGCATCCGCGACAGCCGCTTCCACAGATTCGTAGTCGCGGACATCCGCGGGTTTGCCCGCCGCGGCAGCGCCAAGCGCTGTCAGTTTATCCACAGTCGATGACACTTTGGCCGGATCGCGACTGATGACATAGACCTTGGCTCCCTCCTCAGCGAACCGTTCCGCCACGCCAAGATTGATTCCGCTTGTCGCTCCAGCAAGGAACACGGTGCGTCCGGACATACAGTCCGGTTTGAATGCGCTCTCCACAACACTTCACCTATAGTTGTTTTTTGCGATATTTTGAACTGGAACTGTCCACAGACCTGCATATTGAAAGGCAAATTCGCAAGAAACAGACTTTGCCTGCGCAGATCGTTCGTTAGTATGTGTCCTCAACAGCTCATCAGTTTGACAATTCACCGGGGGCCTGCAGCAATGCCTGCCTTCGTCTTGTCTTCTCCCGTCAGTACATGCTCGAAAACCAGATGTCGAAAACCAACGATCCCCGATCAGCGCCCCAATCCGGGTCCGGCACATTGCCTCTGCCAAACACGATAACACGGCCGGAACTGCTGGTTAACGATAGAGATGACCAGTTTCGGCAGATGATACAGGATCTGGCGTCGCTGTGCGGTCGCCTTGACCAAGTCAGGACGAAATTCGCCAAGCGGCTCGGCATCAGCGGCCCGCAATACAGTGTTTTTGTGTTCGTCGCACACAATCAGGGCGACGACGGCATTACCGTGTCCAAGGTCGCGGACGGCCTGCTGGTGACCGGCGCCTATGTGACCAAGGAAGTCAACCATCTCATCGCAATGGGCTTTATGACAAAAACGCCCAATCCGGACGATGGACGCAGCGTCCTGTTGCAGGTTTCCGACCATGGCGCGCAATCCCTGTCTGATCTTTCCTCGGCCCTGCAAAGCGTCAATGACGAGATATTCAGGTCCCTGGATCAGGAACGCTTCCAAATGGTTTCCCGAACCATGCATCAGATTGTCGCAGATGCGGAGCGGACCGCAAAAAAAGTATCTTACTATCTCGACGACTGATCGGAATTTCTCACAACCTACACGGTATGCCTGCAAGAATCCGCGATGGAGCAGTCAATTCTTCAATACTTCTGTAAAGAGAGGCTGATAAAGCATCCTGCATTTACGTTGAGGTATATCCTGCGTGCCGAAGGTAGTTCCAGCACTCTTGCGGTGAGAACATGTCACAAATGTCTCCTACAGCTTGGATCAGTTGGTCGAATGTTCGCGCGCCGATACGTTTGAGATGGGCTTTGAGCTTTGCGAACGCCATCTCAATCGGGTTGAGATCTGGGCTATAAGGCGGCAGGTACAAGAACCAGCATCCTCTCGCCTTGAGGGCCGCTGCTGCGCGGGTGTTTTTGTGGGTGCTCAGGTTATCGAGGATGACCACCGTGCCAGGCAGCAATTCCGGGGCGAGTTGGGTTTCGACATAGGTTGCAAAGGCATCACCGTTCATCGCGCCCTCGATAATCCACGGCGCGATCAGGGCGGCCGAGGTCAGGCCGGCAATGAAGGTCTGCGTCCGCCACTTGCCGAAGGGCGCGGTTGCGTTGAGGCGCTTGCCCTTCGCAGCGCGGCCCCTGGGCCGGGTCAAATTTGTCTTTACCGCGGTTTCATCGATGAAGACCAGCCTGTGTGGCTGTTGGCCCATGCGTGGCTGGCGATGCCTTACCCAGTCGCGCCTGGCATGCGCGACATCCTCTCGGCGTTGTTCAACCGCGACCAATGACTTTTTTTGTACGTGAAGCCGAGACGGCGGAGCGCGCGAGATAGCGATGTTTCATGCACCACAATGCCTTCGGCCTCGGCCAGCGCATCGCGAAGCTCCGGCATGGTTATGTCAGGGTCTTGCTCCACCACTTCGATGAGAAAGGCGTGATGGTCTCCAAGCCGCCCGTACCCTGTTGGGCGGCCACACTTGCGTGGCGCAAGTGTCTCGCCGACCCGCACCTTGGCGGCAAGGCGCGCTCCGGTCGCTGGCGAGATCAACAGTCGACGTGCGGCTTCACGTCCGCTCAAGCCTTCATGTATGTAGCGTTCGAACCGGCGGCGAATGTCCAAAGACAGTGGTGCAGGCATCTCGTGATCCTCCTCAAAAGGATGAATCACAAATTTCGGAAAATGGGAATCCCCGATTCAACATTAGCGCTCGATGCTTTAGTCCGACGCAAATCTCTGGATATACAGATTCAGATGCCATAATATTCGGTCAAACATATCACATCGCCTATTCGCCATCGTCGACACAAACCTTGCGGGCATCATGATTCTTTGTGGCACTAGCCCCTCTCGCTCAATTCGGTATCGACTGGAGCGATTGCGAAACCATTCGCGGAAGCAGACCAGCGAGCGAACTCCCCAATCCGCGGACGAGACGCGGAAACGCGGAATGGAGCCGGGCGTCGTGCCAACGAACCGCGCCGGTATTGGCCTCCCCGGCAACACAAACCCGGACATTTCTCTCATGCAAACACGGTTTACCGCCAGGCCGCGAGCGATCCTTTCGGCGCTCGCTCTCGGATTTGTCTGCGTTGCATGCTCCAGCAACGAATTCGACGTTTCCGGAACGGGATCCGGAAAAATCTCCGGAAAGTTTCCCGGCGCCGGTTATTCGGCACCCAATTTCGGCGACGCGGATCCAGTCAACATCAAGGGCAAGAAGCCGAGCGCCTACAAGATTCACGGCGTCGACGTGTCCTGGTACAATCAGACCATCGACTGGCCGGCCGTCAAGGCGGGCGGGATCGAGTTCGCCTTCATCAAGGCAACCGAAGGAAAGGATGACGGGGATTCCCGCTTCAAGCAAAACTGGGCGGGTGCCACCAATGCCGGCATCCCGCGTAGCGCCTATCACTTCTATTATTTCTGTGCGACACCCGAGGCTCAGGCGCAGAATTACATCAGAACCGTCCCGAAACGCTGGAATTCGCTGCCGCCGGTGCTCGATGTGGAATGGAATCCAAAATCCCCGACCTGCAAGAAGCGGCCCTCCAAAGCCAAGGTTGTGGACGTGCTCAAGCGCTATCTGGATATTGTTGAACGCCATTACGGACAAAAACCGATCATCTACACGACGGTGGATTTTCATGCCGACAATCTCGCCGATGGTGCATTGCCCGGCTATTCCTATTGGCTGCGCTCAGTGACGGCACAGCCCGTGTACAAATACGGCAACCGGCCCTGGACTTTCTGGCAATATACGGGGACCGGCCTCGCGCCAGGCTTCCAGGGAGAAGTGGACATCAACGTCTATAACGGGTCCAGATCCCAATGGCAGAAATGGCTGGTCGCGCATTCAAGATAGTGCGCAGCGGCCAAACCGTGTGTCAGGCGCACGCGGCTCAGACAGGTCGAAAACCGAAAAATTAACTGGACAAATGGGCCGGGCGTTGGAATTGATCTGAGATCCCGACGTCGAAAACCCTGTACTGCGGACATTCTGTCCGCCTTCCCGTAAAGCCCTCCGGAGCCCTCATGCAAATCACCTCGCCGCAATTCAAAGGCAATGCCACCGCGGCGCTGGGCGACAGGCAATTGCAGCGGGCGCTCGGCAATGTTGAAAAAGGCTTCATCGACAAACGCCAGATTGCCGCCGACGCACTGCCCGAGTTCGAAGACTTGCGCGACAAGGCCCGCGCGATCAAAAACCACACGTTGAAACATCTCGACCTCTACCTGGAAGCCTACGAAGACAAGGTGCGTGACAGCGGCGGCCACGTTCACTTTGCGGAAACCGCGGAAAACGCCCGCGACATCATTCTGCAGATCTGCCGGGACGCCGGTGCGCGCACCGTAACCAAGGGCAAATCGATGATCACCGAGGAAATCGGCCTGAACGATTTTCTCGATGAAAACGGCATCGAACCGGTCGAGACCGATCTTGGCGAATACATCATCCAGTTGCGCAACGAGCCGCCAAGCCACATCATCGCACCGGCCGTCCACGTCAACAAGGACCAGGTGGAGGAGGATTTTCGCCGGGTTCACACCCATCTCGACAGTCAACGAAATCTTGAGGAACCGAGCGCCCTCCTGGGCGAGGCCCGCGCGGTGCTTCGCAACAAGTTTCTCGCCGCCGATGTCGGCATTACCGGCGCGAACTTCCTGGTGGCGGAAACCGGAACCTCCATCATTGTCACCAATGAGGGCAACGGCGATCTGACCCAGACCCTGCCCAAGGTCCATATCGTGGTCGCCTCGATCGAAAAGATCACGCCGACGCTTGAAGATGTCAGCCAGATCCTGCGCGTCCTGGCGCGCTCGGCGACCGGACAGGACCTGTCGGTCTATACGACCTTTTCGACCGGCCCGCGCCGGGCCGCCGATGTCGATGGCCCGCAGGCCTATCATGTCGTCATTCTCGACAATGGCCGTTCGTCAATGCTGGGGACCGAATTCCAGGATATGCTGCGCTGTATTCGCTGTGGCGCCTGCATGAACCATTGCCCTGTCTATCATGCGGTCGGGGGTCACGCCTACGGCTGGGTCTATCCCGGGCCGATGGGCGCGGTGCTGACGCCGACCCTGATCGGGGTCGACAAGGGAGGGCACCTGCCAAATGCGTCGACGTTCTGCGGCCGATGCGAGAGCGTGTGCCCGATGCGCATTCCTCTGCCGAAAATGATGCGCCACTGGCGGGAACGCGAATTCGAACGCAATCTGTCGCCAGCGGCCGTTCGCACCGGACTGGGACTGTGGTCGTTTTTTGCAAGACGGCCTCGGCTCTATCGGTTCGCCACACGTATGGCCAACGCCACCCTTGGCGTCATCGGCCGGGGTCGCGGCCGGTTCCGGTCGCTTGCCTTTGCCGGTGGCTGGACCGCCCACCGTGACCTGCCCGCCCCCCAGGGCAGGACCTTCATGGATCAATGGCGGAGCGGACGCGGCAAACAGGGTGCAAAACCATGAGCGAGCGCGACGCAATCCTGTCGAAAATCCGACGCTCGCTCGGTGTTACCGGCACCGAAACCGAACGCCGCGCAACCGTCACGGACCGGTTGCAGCGAGCGCCGCGCGGACTGATTCCGGAACGCGGCCAGCTTGACGCGCCGGCGCAGAAGGCCCTGTTTGCCCGCATGGCGAAAAACGTGCAGGCCAGCGTTGCCGAAGTGTCGTCGGAAGACGATGTCCCCGAGGCTGTCGCGGATTATCTGCGGTCGCGCAACCTGCCGCAGAAGCTGAAAATGGGCGCGGATGAACGGCTTGACCGTCTGGACTTTGCCGGCAAAACACCCTCGCTTGAAGTGACGAGAGGGCCCAGCGACGGGTCCGATCTCGTCAGCCTGTCGCATGCCTTCGGCGGTGTCGCGGAAACGGGAACCCTGATCATGGAATCAGGCGCCGATAACCCGACCACGCTCAATTTTCTGCCAGACACCCATATCGTGGTCGTGAAGGCCGAAGACATTGCCGGCGACTATGAAAGTGTCTGGTCGAAAATCCGCGAAAAATACGGCAAGGGCGTGATGCCGCGAACGGTCAACATGATAACCGGCCCATCGCGGTCCGGCGATATCGAACAGGTTCTGCTATTAGGCGCCCATGGTCCGCGGGACCTGCATATTGTTGTTGTGGGATAGCCATCCCTATCCAAGGATTGCCCGCGCCGCGACAAGCACCGCCAGCGCCATCATGATCGACCAGATCATGGAAAACCGGAAGCACAGCAGAATCGCCGCGCCGGCGGCGATCACACCCGCAAGACCTTGTGAAAACACGCTTGGCGCAACCAGAGCGGCAATGACCGCACCCGGAACCGCATCGAGCCCGGCTTCGACCCTCGGGTGCAGGGCGCCGAACCGGGCGAGCAGGACGTGGCCGCCAAACCGGGTGGCGTAGGTGACCACGGCGAGCGCGACAATGACCAACAGGCTTTCCAGGCTCATGCTTTGCTCTCCCTGCCGCCCATGGCCGCGGCCAGGATGATGCCGGCAAATACACCGACCGCCACATGCCAGGGCGGGCCGACAAGCACGTGGAACCCGGTTCCGACCGCCGCACTCATCAGCACCACCGGGAGCCACCGCGGCCGCCCGCGAAACCCCATCAACAAGGCGAGAAAATAAACCGGAAGCAGAAAATCGAGACCGAAGGCGGCCGGGTCCTCGATCAATCGCCCGAACATGGCGCCGATGGCCGTCGACGCGACCCACGCACAATAGAGCGGGACGCCCATCCCGGCGTAAAACGCGATGGTCACGTCCTCGGTCTCCGCGCGTTTTTCCATCACCGCCCATTGCGGATCCGCCAGGCCGAAAAACGCGACCGATTTCTGCCACGGCGAGAAACGGTGCAGTTTGCGGCCAAGGGACGCGCTGTAAAGAATGTGGCGGAAATTGACCGCGAAGACAGACAGGATCATCGCCAGATAGGGAAAGGGTGTAACCCAGAATTCCAGGGCAACATACTGGCTGGCGCCGGCATAGACGAATGCCGACATCACGATGATCTCGACCGGTTGCAATCCCCGATCAACGGCAATCGCACCGAATACTGCGCCAAAGGGCGCCGCCGCGCCGATGACCGGCAGGCATTCACGAAGCCCTTCCAGAAACTCGGTGCGCGTGGTTTTAGGCACCGGAGCGACGGAACGGGTCTCGCCGCGTTCTTGCGGCGATGCCGCTTGCAGATCCGCCATGTCCGGCCTTGTTCCTTGTCTGGATCCTTCACGCCACAGGATCGGGGTTTGGAAACCGAGACTTCCTGCTTGTCAGTGTCCATCCTCCGCGATGACCGGACTGTGTCAAGACATGCTCCTGCATAGGTGCTATGTCTGCAGGGCGATGCGATACAATCGTTAAAGTGCCACCGCGCTCAGGAAGCCCACCCGGACCACCGCCACGCCCATGAGCCTGCAAAACAGAGTCGATCCCACCGGCAAGATCATGTGCGATCCGGCGCGCGGGCTTTTCATGGGAAATCGCGGCGGCCGGATTCACGATCCGCAAACACGGGCTCTGCTGCCGAAACGACGCTGGGCCAGCAGGGCCTGGATCTGCTGCGTCACACGGTTTCGCGAACGCCGGCGCATGGTCATGGGGCCGGGGTACACGCATCTGTTTTTCCTGGACGAAGTCACTGCCCTGTCGGCGGGACACCGTCCCTGTTACGAATGCCGCCGCGCCGACGCCGTCCGGTTCGCCGAAGCCTGGCAGACGGCGTTCGCGCTTGCGGCGCGTCCCCGGGCCGGAGAGATGGACGCCCGTCTGCATGCCGAGCGGCATGCGGTGACCCGAACAATGACGCGGTGGAATATCGACGATTTGCCGGATGGAGCCATTATTTCAGACGATTCGCAGGATGATCCGGTATTGCGGGCGGTCTGCGACGACAGGTTGCTGCGCTGGTCGCATACGGGATATTGCGAAGTCGCACAACGTCCTGCGACAGGCCCAGTCCTGACGGTCACGCCGCCGGCCATGATCGCAATTCTGAAAGAGGGTTTTCTGCCGGCCTGGCATCCATCCGCGGGAAAATCGAGTTAACGATTTGATTAAACTTAACTATTTTGCACTATCGTTGGCAGGCAATTCGTATCACAATGGCGTTGGAATCATGGAATTGCCACAATCTGGTGGATATACCAAGGCTCTGTCGGAACCGGTCCGCTGCTCGCAGAAACGTTCTGCCGATCGAAAGCGGGATCTGGGCATCAGCCGCCGGCAGGAACAGTAAGGAGATCAGTGTCATGCTCGCTCGAAAAGGCGTGATCCTTGTGGCGACGTCAATCGTCGCTCTCACATCCGGATTGCCCGCGCAATCGCAGACGCTCGGAAACTTTTTCGGCGCCTTTCCCGGCAGCTTCCGCGACCCTTCGCCCTATCGCGAGGCCCATCGGCGATATCGGGACCCGGGCTACAGGACCTACCGTCCGCGCTACCTGGAACCGGACTATGAGGTCGAGATCTATCGCGAACCCGGATACAGATCCGAAGTCTACAGAGATCCGGGCTACCGGTCCCAGACTTATCGTGGCCCCAGGGTCCGCGGAACCTCGAAGTCCCTTGCCGCCAAGGGTCGCCAGAGCGTGCAGCGGCGCCTCAATCAATTGGGCTACAATGCCGGACCGGTCGATGGGGTTTATGGCGACCTGACGCGGGCCGCAATGGCATCGTTTCAGCGCAGCCTTGGCGCCCGCGCGACAGGATATCTGACCAGTGAACAGGTCGCGGCCCTCTACGACAGCACAAACTCCGACCGCCTTGGCTACACACCGCAAAGTTCGGTTGAAGTGATCCCGGCACGCGCCGATCCGATCGTGACCGATACCGCTTCGAATAATGCCGACGATGCCCCCGCCGTCGGGCCTGTCTTCACGCCCGAGGGTCTCCCGGTCGGTGTGCAGGCAAAGAAGAACAGCACAAAAGACAAGAGCACTGAAGGGTCCGACGTGCGAACGATCATCGCCCAGCAGACCGCGGTCGCACCGGTCCCCAATATCGACGACGGTTTCGTGATCACCCTGCCGCCCGGGGCGTTGCCGCTGCCTTTGCCGCGCGCCCAGCCATCCGCCAACCCGTTCGGCAGCCGAAAATGGCAACCCAAGATTTTCGGCATCACCGCGGGCGACGGACGTTCGGATGTACGCAAGAAGCTGTCGGAAAACGGCTATCGGAACTGCTCCGAAGACGATTCCACCATGGTGTGTTCATCCGACAACCAGAGCATGTCGGACAAGATTTCAATCGCATTCTCCGTGGAGGAGGCCGAAAAGCCGGCCTATCTCATTCGCCGGGCGCTGACCTTCAAGAAACCGGTCAAGCGGGCGTTCCTTGAACGACAAATGGCCGGCCGATATCCGCAATTGCTGTCGGACGACGACGGTATCGTCTCTTCCTCGGAGGCCTGCAAGGACGCTGTCGGATTGACCCCGGGAAATGCCGACACCGATGCGCTGCAAACGCTTTTCAACCAGCAAAAGGCCAAGGCGGATATCGACTCCGCGACGCTTGACCTCCTGGAAGCCTGCCCGGATTTCTACGCGCTGGCCTTCGACGGGGACGAAACCGTCTCCCATGTCGAGATCGTGGTCTTCAATTCCGCAACGATGCGTACGAAACATCTGGCGGAACTGCGGCAGCGCAAGTTTGAACGTTCCAAGAATGGCGATGCCGAAGCCGGATCGACGCTGAAGTTCTGATCCAGCGGCTTCGATCAATCGGCAATGTTTCAACGGGCCCGGACTGCGGGCTCGTTTCCGTTTCAGGACATGCTGATACGGATCAGATCACCTTGGTCATCGTGATACTGGTCGGGCGATCATACCCCTTATGCGCCGTCTCCCCGGTCTTGACGTACCCGGCACGGGCAAACGCCCGATGATTTTCGGTCAACTCGATCCGGGTCTGCAGGGTCAGGGCCGGCAAGCCGCGGTCAATGGCCCGTCGCTCGGCTTCGGCCAGCAACAGTTTTCCGATCCCCTGGCCCTGACAGGACGGATCGACCGCAAGCTTGCCGACATACAGGGCATTGCCGTCGGGCTTCACGAAGGCGCAGCCGACCAGGACCTCGCCCGCAAATGCACCGATCAGTCCACCAGCTTTCGCATCGTCGCGGATGCGATCCACGGTCAAGCGGTGCAGCGAGGACGGCGGATCGATCCTTGCCTCCATATAGGCGAAGGCCCGATGCAGCAGGTCGAGCACGCTCTGCGGAAGGGAACTGTCGGCTTCAATTCCGCGAATCGAAAGATTTTCGAGCGGCGGTGCGGTCATGCGTTTCTCGTTTCTGAGTTTCGACAAACCGCTTTAGCCTCATCTTCTGCCAAGGTCCATGGTCGAGATTTGCACATCCATGCGGATTGCTCGTCTTGCCAATACGCCGAAGGCAGAGTTTATGGGACTGCCGCCGACGCGGCGATACTGCCTGCAAGCGGCAGGTCTCCGATGTCGTTCCCGGCGGGTTTGCAGGCAATGTGTTTGGGAGGCAATTGCACGTGACGGACAGGCTGGAAAACACGATTGAAATCCTCGAACGCCTGGTCGCCTTCGATAGCATTTCCGCAAAACCGAATCGCGATATCGTCGGCTACATAAAGGATGTCCTGTCCGATCACGGCATCGAGACCACGTTGAGCTTCGATGAAGCGGGGAAGCGGGCCAACGTGTTTGCGACCGTTGGGCCGGAGATCGACGGCGGCGTCGTCCTCAACGGCCATACCGACGTGGTGCCGGTCGCGGGACAGAAGTGGGACAGCGATCCGTTTACATTGACCCGAAGGGACGATCGACTGCATGGCCGCGGGGCGGTGGACATGAAAGGCTTTCTCGCCTGTGTTCTCGGTTCCGTGCCGACATTCATGGCGGCAAATCTCAAGAAACCGATCCATATCGCCTTTTCCTATGATGAGGAGATCGGCGGGCTCGGCATGCCGGTGCTGCTGGACCACATGGCCGGCAAAGCCTATCGTCCGGATATCGTCATTGTCGGCGAACCGACCGGAATGCAACTTATCACCGGGCACAAGGGCGGTTATGAAATGCGCGCCGAGATCACTGGATTTGACGTGCACTCCTGCGATCCGACCAAAGGGGTCAACGCCATTTCCGTGGCCTCGAAACTCATCGCCAAGATAGAAGAAATCGGAGCCCGACTGGCGGCCAGGCCCTATTCGGGTTCGCCGTTCGACCCGCCCTATTGTACCGTCAATGTGGGCACGATTGCGGGCGGAGCAGCGCGCAACGCCACGGCGGGCTGGTGCAATTTCGATTGGGAGTTTCGTCCGATGCCGGGAGAAGACGGTACACTGATCTGCGCCGAGGTCGAAGCCTATGCGGTGCGCGAACTGCTGCCCGCCATGCAGGCAATTAACGCCGACACCGACATCAAGATCATCACCGAGGCGCCGGTTCCCGCGCTTGACGATACCAATGCGGCCGCGGCTGCGGCATTCGTGAGCGACCTGACGGGTCTGAACAGCCGGGATGTCGTGTCCTTTGGCACAGATGCCGGCTATTTCAGCGACGCCGGATTTTCAACCGTCGTCTTCGGCCCCGGCAGCATCAGCCGTGCCCACCAGCCCAACGAATACATTGAGATCGGGGAATTGGCCCAGGGAATGGATTTCATGGACAAGGTGGCGCAGCGTTTGTCCGGAATGGCTTGAGCCCATTTATCCGAAACACAGTCTGAATTGGCGAAACTGCAATCTTACGGAGGTACCGTGCAATGATCGAACTCCCAGACCTCCTCACCGCCCGGAACATCGTTTACAGATCGATGCCGCCGACGCCGCAATATCGCTGGCCACTGCTCAGCGAACAAGTCGGTGCGGACCTCTGGGTCAAACATGAAAACCATACGCCGGCAGGTGCCTTCAAGGTGCGCGGCGGCCTGGTTTATCTCGACCGCCTGAGAACAAACGAACCGGGTGCAAAGGGGATCGTCTCCGCGACACGGGGCAATCACGGCCAGAGCCTGGCCTATGCCGCAACCAGACATGAGCTGCCCTGCCGCGTCGTCGTCCCGCATGGCAATTCTTCAGAAAAGAACGCCGCAATGCGGGCCTTCGGCGCGGACCTGATCGAACATGGTTCGGATTTCGACGACGCCAGACTGGAAGCAGAACGGCTGGCAGATGCCGAGGCGTTGCACATGGTGCCGTCGTTTCATCGAGACCTGGTGGCCGGTGTGGCGAGCTACGGGCTGGAATTGTTCGAGGCGGTTCCCGACCTTGATGTTGTCTATGCGCCGCTCGGCCTCGGCTCCGGCATCTGCGGCCTGATCGCGGCGCGCGACGCCCTCGGCCTTTCGACCCGGATCGTCGGTGTCGTTTCCGAAAACGCGGCCGCTTATGCCCTGTCCTGGCAGGCCGGGCGCGTCATAGAAGTGAACTCGGTTTCCACTTTCGCCGACGGGATTGCGGTGCGCATCCCAAGCGCAGAGGCCTTCGAAATCATCAGGGCCGGCGCCGATCGCATTGTCAGGGTGAGCGAGGACGATATCGCCGAAGCGGTCCGCCTGCTTTACCGCTCGACACACAATCTCGCGGAAGGCGCCGGCGGCGCCCCGCTTGCCGGCGCACTATCGGAAAAGGACGACCTGAAGGGTCAAAAGGTCGGCGTCATCCTGTCAGGACAGAACATCGATACGGACTGGTTTCAACAGATCCTCGGCGGAGGAACGCCAGAACCGCGGTGATGCGCCCTGCCCGGAGAGGAAGCGAAAGCAAGATCTCCCAAAGCGTTTCACGGAAACAGTGAAGCGCTCAAGCTCCCTATTTTCCGTATTTCTATCTGTTCAGACCAGTCCGTACGAACAGAAATGCCGGCAGGCGGGGCGGCAATCGATGGGCTCCTGCCGGGTGGACCGGCCTGTTTGAACAGACAGGTTCGATCAGAATAGGGAGCAGAAAAGCCCTGTGTTTTTCGGAAACAGAGAACTCTGCACGGCCGGGCTTCTTTATTGTATACAGGCGCCCCGCGCCGGGCCTGGTCGGAAAGGCCTGTCCGTTTAACCTCTTCCGCGCCAAACCATGCACACGCCCGGCGCGCCGACAGATGCGACGCGCGCTCACGGGGATCCTCCTGTTGAATACGCGGCAAGTTCGATATTGCTCGATTTGGCAAATTGATATATTAATACTTCACCAGTCAGGGAGGAGATAATGACGAGTGTCTTGAGCCAGTCACAACGCACCGATTACGATCGGGACGGGTACGTGATCGTGCGCAGCTTCTTTGATCCGGAGGAAGCGGGCCTGCTGCAATCCGCCATTGAGCAGGACCCGGCCATACGCGGCCACTTCTACAATCGCGGCGATGCGGAAGGTCTCACCACCAAGATGGCGACCTGGAATCATCCCGGCGACAGCGTCTACGGTCTCGCGGCCAGGTCGGCAAAAATGGTGGGCACGATGGAAGATCTGCTTGGCGGGGAGGTCTATCACTATCACTCCAAGATAACAGCCAAGGAGCCGCACGAGGGTGGCGCCTGGGAATGGCATCAGGATTACGGCTACTGGTACAATAACGGCTGCCTGTTCCCCTACATGGCATCGGCGATGACGGCCCTGGACCGATGCACGAAGGAGAACGGCTGCCTGCAGGTGCTCAAAGGGTCCCATCATCTCGGCCGAATCGATCATGGATTGCTTGACGGCGACCAGGTCGGCGCGGACCTGCGCCGGGTCGAGGAGGCGTCAAAACAGCTCGACCTGGTCTATTGCGAAATGGAACCGGGCGACGTCGTCTTCTTCCATTGCAATACTCTGCACCGATCCGACCAGAACCGTTCGCCAGACCGCCGATGGACACTGATCTGCTGTTACAATGCGGCGCGCAATAACCCGTACCTCGACCATCACCATCCGAGCTACACGCCGCTGGACAAGGTGCCAAACGATGCAATAAGGACGGCAGGGCTTAAATTTTCAGACGCCAGCCACGAAGGCGCGTTTCTGCAGAAGTCCGCCGCTCCCCCGGAATTGCAGAAGAAAGTCGGCAAGGTGTTCGTGCAGGATGACGCAATCAAATGACCAACTGACCGACCGCATGCCAGTCAAAAACAACACGGTCAATAAGCCTCGCACCGCTCCAGCCCCGGATGCCTGGCTGGTGCAAGCCACCGTGCAACGGGATCAGCCCCTGTCACCGCAGATCTACAGATTGCTGCGCCGGGTGATCGTCGAGGGTCGGCTCAAGCCGGGAGCAGCCCTCAAGGAACCTGCTCTCGCTGCTCATCTCCAGGTTTCGCGCACTCCCGTACGTGAGGCCTTTCTGCGCTTGCAACAGGACGGGTTGCTGGATCTTCGTCCTCAATCGGGAACCTTCGTTGCGCCGATCGATCGGACCCGCGTCGAGGAGGGCATGATCGTCCGCGAAGCTCTGGAGGTTCGCGCTGCCGCGATCGCCGCCGTAAAAATCTCCGAATCGGAGCTGACCATTCTGAGGCGGGAAACCGACCGGATGACGGATGCCGCGCGTTCCGGCGACAACCGGAGTTTCATTGAAGCCGACGACCGGTTTCATAGGGCACTTGTCGACGCAAGTGCATTTTCTCATATCGGCGTAATCATTGAACAGGTAAATGCGCAACTGGATCGTATCCGCTATCTCAGTGCAAATGTCCCCGAACGCCCGGAAGCATCCGTCGACGAACACTGGCAATTGATCGACCGGTTGGCCAACGGAGATGCGGACGGATCCGCCAACGCAGCACAGGCACATTTGACAGCATCCTGGGCGATCATCCGTGCAATTATGAGGAATTTGTAACAGTCGGCTCGAATCTTTTTCGAAAAAATTCATTTCCGATTTTCGCCAACATCTCTGATATTTATAACAATAAGTCTATCAAAAAATCAGGGAATTCAAATTCCACGAACAATAAAATGTACGGTCAAATAAACTAATTTTTCAAATTACGATTTCACCGAATACCAATTGAACCATATTCAATTACCGTCATTTTACCTACGTATAAGTCCTTACTTCAATTCGAATACATAGCTATTCCATTCCATTAGAATATTTTTAATAAAATTGGCGAAATAATTATCGAGAAACCGCAATAACGTCACATCGCAATTCCACAAATCAAAAGATCAACAAGCTCTTACGTTCCATTCTTATTTTGATGGACAGAGGTAATTAACATGAAAAGAGAAACATCCCTGACTGGCAACGAGCAGTTTTTCGAAGAAAACGAGCTCATCGTCAGTAAAACTGACCTCAAAGGTCGCCTGACTTACTGTAACGATGTTTTCCTACGAATTGCGGGCTATACGGAAAAAGAGTGCCTCGGTCAGCCGCATAACATGATCCGGCATCCCGAGATGCCCAGATGTGTCTTCGGATTGCTCTGGGAAACTATTCAGTCCGGCAACGAGATTTTCGCCTACGTCGTCAACAGGTGCAAAAACGGCGATCACTACTGGGTCAACGCTCACGTCACACCGAGCCGGAACGGTGCCGGGACCGTAACCGGATATCATTCCAACCGAAGGGTTCCGGACCGCAACATTCTCGAAACCCGGATTATCCCGCTTTACAAGGAACTGCTGGCCGAGGAGCGCCGCCAGGACAATCGTAAAGCCGGATTGGCCGCCTCCACCGGAATGATCACGGACATGCTGCGAAAAAACAACATGGAATACGACGAATTCATCGCCACGCTTTGAGCCCGTGCAGTCCCCATATCGCATAACCGTTGCAGACGCCCCGAATTGACATCAAGGAAATCAATCCCATGTTTTCGAACCCTTATAAATCGGCAGTCCAGAAAGCGATCGAGGTCTGCGAAGCCGCGGCCGACGGGAATTTTGAAGCGCGAATCATAAACATCACCGAATCCGGCGACGCCGCGCGACTGCAACATGCCATAAACCGGCTTATCGACCGCTCGGATGCCTATTTGCGCGAATCAAGGGCGTCACTGGAATACGTCGCCGCCAACAAATATTTTCGCCGCATTTCGGAAAAAGGCATGCCCGGCTCGTTTGGCGAGGCCAGTCGTACCCTCAATGCCTCGATGGATGGAATGCAAAAGAAAGTAGGAACATTCTCAAGCGTCGTTCAGGATTTTGAAAATCAGATGGGCGGTGTCGTCGATTCCGTTACGACAGCCGCGACAGAGCTTGAGGTTTCCGCGCAGACGATGGAAACCGCGGCGTCCTCCGCCGCTCAGCAATCAACGACGGTGGCTGCAGCCGCAGAGGAGGCCTCCGTCAATGTCGGTTCAGTTGCCGCCGCGACCGAACAATTGACCAACTCCGTGAGTGAAATCAATCAGCAGGTAACCCATTCCTCTCAAATCACGTCGAATGCAGTCACGCTCGTTCAGGAAACCAACAAGGACATCAGCGGCCTTTCGGAGGCGTCGGAAAAGATCGGCGAAGTCGTCTCGCTGATCAGCGATATTGCAAACCAGACCAACCTTCTGGCCCTGAACGCGACGATCGAGGCGGCACGTGCCGGCGAAGCCGGCAAGGGTTTTGCGGTTGTGGCTTCGGAAGTGAAGACACTGGCCAGTCAGACAGCAAAAGCGACGGAAGAAATCAGCTCCCAGATCGGCGACATTCAGGCCGCCAGCAATACCGCGGTTTCATCGATCAAAAATATCGGTGACACGGTTGCCAACGTCAATGAAATCGCGGCAACAATCGCCGCGGCTGTTGAAGAACAAAGCGCGGCCACATCCGAAATTGCCCGCAATATCGATCAGGCGGCCACAGGAACCACCGAAGTAAGCGAAAATATCGGCCAAATCAGCCAGGCCGTACAGGAGTCAGGCATAGCAGGGGCTCAGGTTCTTGGCGCGTCAAAAGAACTGTCCGACAAAGGCGATACGCTGCGCACAAGTGTGGCGAACTTCCTGGAAGAAGTTCGCAAGGCCATTTGATCCCGGGTCCGGGCATTCGTCACCCCGGTCCCATTCCGCACCGTTGCAGGTGTGGAGAACAAAACCCAAGGGCCCAGTTGAAGACGACGTTGTCAGATATCGCCTTTGAACCGCCTCCGATCGAACCACTGCGATCAGTGCAGAGAAGGGTTGGCGTGTCGATCGATTCCGATGCCATGCGACTGGTCGCGCCGGTCGGGTTGCGGGCGAAGGCGATCCCTGTCTGTTCGACATTCAGGCGTTCAGCGTCCCACCCAGCGCCAAGGTCTGCGAATTACGCAGATGCAGCTCAAGAGCGCGGCCGGCGCCGGCAATGTCGCCTCTTTTTAGCGCCTCCAAAAACGCCATGTGCTCTTTGAGGACGCGAACGGCATTGTCCGACGTCACCTGCAAACGTGCCTGGGTCGCCATTCTGACCTTGATCGCATTCACGCTGTAGACTGACGTGATCAGCCTGTTGCCAAGGGAATCGATCAAGTTCTGATGCAAGGCCCAGTCGACGGTCTGAACTCTGTCGGCCAGATCCCGGTTCGGGTTGCGGCCGATCTCTTCAAGCAGATCGAGATGCTCTGCTTCCCAGCGCGACAGCGTCGCCTTTCCGATCGTGTCCGGCGCGGCACGGATCGCCTCCATCTCCAGGATCCGGCGCAGGTGGTAGGCATTGCGGACGAAGGCGACATCGATGGTCGGCACCATCAGGCCGCGCTGTCGCAAGGGGATCAACAGACCTTCCGCCTCCAGCCGCGGGATGGCCTCGCGCACCCCGCCAAGCGAAGAGCCAGTGCTTTCAACCAGTTCGCGCTGACTGACAATTGTGCCCGGCGTCAGACGGCCGGCATTCAGCAGATCCGTTATTTTCCCATACGCTTCTTCCCGCAAAGTCGCCATGCTCCGATGGTCCCGGCTCAAGATCTAAACTGTCATTGACATGTTAGACACGGACGTATTGGATTGTGAAGGCTCGGGTCGAACTTGCACGTCAATGCGAAGGAACCTTTAGGCCGAACAGTACGTCATACGGGCGCCTTGCCGAGAATGTCCCAACCGGGCATCCGGCGCATTCGAAGACACATGGACCGGGAGGATATTCGATGAAGATTTTGCAGACGACTGTGATCGCTTTAGCGCTGGTGACCGCAGCGGCGACATCGGCACTTGCCGCCGACAAGATCAAACTGCGCATGTCGACACCGACAACGGAAACCGATTTTCGTGCACAGGGGCTGGCAACAATTTTTGCGGAGTCGGTCAAGGATTTCGCCGATTATGATCCGCACTACAATGACACCTTGTTCAAACAGGGTACCGAACTCGTCGCCATCGCCCGCGGCAACCTGGAAATGTCGATCACTTCGGCACAGGAACTGGCCAAACTCATTCCCGACTGGTCGATCTTCACCGCAGGCTATCTGATGCGGGATCCGGAACACCAGCGCAAAGTGTTCGAAGGCGATATCGGCAAGGAAATGTATCAGCTCGTCGAGGACAAGCTCGGCGTCAAGCTTCTGACCGTTACCTATTTCGGCACTCGGCAGCTCAACCTGCGTATAGACAAGAAAATCAACACGCCGGCCGATCTGGAAGGCGTCAATCTGCGCATGCCCGGCACCGACGCCTGGCAATTCCTCGGCCGGGCGCTGGGCGCCAATCCGACACCGATGGCCTTTACCGAAGTCTATACCGGTCTGCAAACCGGGGCGATCGACGGCCAGGACAATCCGCTGCCAACCAACAAGGACAAGAAATTCCATGAGGTGACCAAGCAGATCGTGCTCACCGGTCATCTGGTCGACATGAATTTTTATGCCTTTTCCAAGAAGGTCTGGGACAAGCTGACGCCGGAACAGCAGGCCGCCGTCGAAAAGGGCGCAAAAGATGCCGCGGCCTGGACGACCGCCCAGATCGTCGACAACGAAGCCAAACTGGTCGATTTCTTCAAGGGCGAGGGTCTTCAGGTCTACACCCCCGATGTCGCCGCGTTCCGCGACCGTGCGCAGAAGCTCTATCTGGAGTCCGATTTCTCCAAAGACTGGCCCAAGGGTCTGCTTGAGCGGATCAACGCCGTCCAGTGACCAATATCAATCAGGGCGCGCCGGCCGACGGGGCGCGCCTTAAGTCTTTTTCCACGGTCCGACCCAACCGCTGCCCGGCACCAGGCAGGTGTCATTCCCCGTGCCCGGCATGATGCGCTCGATCCTCTTGTGGCTGGCGCGACGCGCCGACAATGTTGCGGTCGGACTGCTTGCGGCAACGTTCATAATCTTCATTCTGCAGATCGTCAGTCGCTACATAATTCGCGACCCGCTGGGCTGGACACTCGAGGCCTGCCTCCTGTGCTGGCTGTGGCTGGTTTTCTGGTCCGGCGCATTCAATCTCAGGGACCAGGACCATGTGCGCTTCAACGTCCTTTCAGAAGCCGTCGGCCCACGCACAAGACGCGTGTTCGCAATCCTGTCCGCCCTCGCGATCATTGCAGCCCTCACCGCCTCGCTGCCGGCCACGGCCGACTTCATCAGCTTCATGGCCATCGAAAGGACGTCGCTCCTGAAAATCCGCTTTGATTATGTCTTTGCCATCTACCTGATCTTTGCGGTGGCGATCATCATTCGTTATGCGCACAGGATTTATGTTTCGCTTGGCCGCACCGATGAAAGCCGCGCACCATGAGCGTCGCTTTCCTCACCTGCCTTGCCGTCCTGTTCGCACTGGCCGCCATCGGCGCCCCCATCGCCCTTGCCATGATCGTCGCGGCAATCACCTACCTCGCGGTCGCCGGCCAGGATATTGCGCTTGCAGCCGAACAGATGCTGCAGGGGCTCTATACCAGCTTCATCCTGCTTGCCGTTCCTCTCTTCATTGTCGCGGCCAACATCATGAATGCCGGGACAATCAGCGATCGGCTTCTCAACTTTTGTGTCGCGGCAGTCGGGCGGTTCCGCGGCGGGCTCGGCCATGTCAACGTGTTTGCCAGCCTGATTTTTTCCGGCATGTCCGGATCCGCGATTGCCGATGCCGCCGGCCTTGGCAAGATCATCATCGAAATGATGACCAAGAACGGCCGCTATTCCCTCGGCTTCGCCGCGGCGATCACGGCTGCATCGGCGACCATCGGACCGATTATCCCACCATCCATTCCCATGGTCATGTATGCGCTGGTCGCCGACACGTCCGTCGGATACCTGTTTTTGGGTGGGATTTTGCCCGGCCTGCTGATGGGACTGGTGCTGATGACGATGATCGCGATCATCGCCAGGCGTCGCAACTTCGCCATGGAACCACCCACGCCACTGCGGCAATTGCCGGGCTTGACGGTGCGCGCGTTCCCGGCCCTGATGCTGCCGGTCATCCTGCTCTTCGGCATTTATGGCGGGGCGACCACACCCACCGAGGCCGCCGCGATCGCGGCGTCCTACGCGCTGCTCCTTGCAGCTCTCGTCTATCGAACGGTGAGCTGGCGCGCACTCTACGGGGTCATGTCCGACAGCGCCCGGTCTTCGGCGGCGGTCGGGCTGGTGATCGGCGGCGCTCTGATCTTCAACTACATCGTCGCCAGCGAGAACATTCCCAACACCCTGTCCGCGGTCCTGCAGGCAACGGACCTGTCTCCGGTCGCTTTTCTGCTGATTGTCAATGTGCTCCTGCTGGCGCTCGGCTGCGTTCTCGACGCGGCGACGATCCTCCTGGTTATCGTTCCCCTGTTTTTGCCGACATGCCGCGCGCTCGGCATCGATCTGGTCCATTTCGGGGTGGTGGTGGTGGTCAACACGATGATCGGCCTGATCACGCCTCCCTACGGGATCCTCCTGTTCGTGATCAATGCGACGACGGGTGCGCCGTTGCGTGACATGATCCGCGAGATCTGGCCGTTCCTGCTTGCTCTCATTGCGGCCCTGCTCACGATCACCCTGTTTCCGGACCTGGTTTTGTGGCTGCCGCGGCTGCTGGGATACCAGCACTGAATCCCGCTACGGTCGGCTTGCGGCAATCCGTGCGCGCAATCGATCAATGCGAGGGAAGCGGCAGCACACATTTGGGTTCCCAAAACGTCTCACCGTGTCGAATTTCGACCGGCAGGGCCAGCGCGATTGAAGCCGGCACCCACTTTGGAATTAGAATAATTATACATTGGAATTATTCTAAGATATTGAAATAAAACGCTTTTCAATTGACAATCCTGAATTCGGCGCTTTATGTGGGCGGATACCGGATGAATTCCGGTAGTCCTATTCCCATCAGGACCTTGACCCCTGACGCTGGAGATAAAAATGTCACTTCTTTCAAGACGCTCACTATGTGCGGCGGCTACCGCCGTAGCATTCAGCCTGCCGATCGTTCCTTCCGCATTCGCGGACGGTGTCGTCAATATCTATTCCTACAGACAGCCCGACCTGATCAAGCCGCTGCTCGAAGCATTCACGGCAGAAACAGGCATCAAAACCGAGGTGCTTTTCGCAAAGAAAGGCCTTGAAGAACGGATCGCTGCCGAAGGCGCCAATTCGCCGGCCGACGTGCTTCTGACCGTCGATATCGGGCGCCTTGACGCAGCAAAATCCAGCGGTGTCACGCAAGCCGTGGCTTCAGCCGCTATCGACGGGAACATTCCGGCGCAATTTCGCGATCCTGACGGCCATTGGTTCGGGATCACGTCACGCGCGCGCATCGTCTATGCATCACGGGATCGGGTTTCCCAGGACAGCATCAGCTACGAAGACCTCGCCGACCCGAAATGGAAGGGCAAGATCTGCACCCGCTCGGGCCAGCACGTCTACACGATCGGCCTGATCGCATCCATGATCGCGCATCACGGAGCGGAAAAGGCCGAAGCCTGGCTGGAAGGTGTCAAACAGAACCTTGCGCGCAAACCGACCGGCAACGACCGGGCGCAGGTCAAGGCGGTGTTCGCTGGCGAGTGCGACATTTCCCTGGGCAACACCTACTATATGGGCCGCATGGAAACCAACGAAAAGGATCCGGAACAAAAGGAATGGGCCGCCTCTGTGAAGCTGTTGTTTCCGAATGCCGGTGACCGTGGAACCCATGTCAACCTGTCCGGCATGGTGATGGCCAAACACGCACCGAACCGCGCCAACGCCGTCAAGCTGATGGAATTCCTGTCGACCGACAAGGCGCAGCAATTGTATGCCGAAGTGGTCTTTGAATACCCTCTCAAGGAAGGCGTCGCGGTTTCCGACCGTGTGAAGAGCTGGGGTGCATTGAAGCCCGACAGCCTCTCTCTCGCTGAAGTGGCCAAGGCCCGCAAGCAGGCGTCTGAGCTGGTCGACAAGGTCGGTTTCGACGACGGTCCTGCCAGTTAAACCAACTATATTGCGAACCGAGCGGGGCCGATGCCCCGCTCTTTTCGTTTCGGTGATATGCGAAAGAAAACGCTCCTTGCAGCCGCTGAGGCGGACATCCAGCTCAACGCTCCCGCAAAACCCATGGGCTATCGGGTGTTTTCGCTGCGCAGTTTAGGCATCCTGCTGGTTGCCGGGCTGATGGCGCTTCCGATCTTCGAACTGGTCTACCTTGCCTTAAAAACCGGGGCAAACGAGAACTGGCCGCATCTCTGGTCAACGGTCCTGCCGCGCTCGACCTGGATAACCCTGCAATTGCTGCTCGGGGTCGGTTTCCTGACTGCAATCATAGGGGTCGGCACGGCGTGGCTGACCACCATGTGCCAGTTTCCCGGTCGGACGCTCTTCCGTTGGGCCCTGCTGGTGCCGCTTGCGGTTCCGACCTACATCTCCGCGTTCGCCGCGGTCGAAGTGTTCGATTTTACCGGTCCCCTGCAATCAGGTCTGCGGGCATTGTTCGGCTTCACCTCAAGCCGCGACTACTGGTTTCCGGAAATCCGCTCCCTCGGCGGAGCAATCTTCATCCTGACCTTCGTTCTCTACCCCTATGTCTATCTCACCACGCGCGTGATGTTCCTGACCCAGTCGGTCAACATGCTCGACGTTTCACGCACGCTCGGCGCCGGCCCATGGAAAATGTTCTTGCGGGTTGCCCTTCCCCTGTGCCGGCCGGCAGCCGCAGTTGGCGTTACCCTGGTGCTGATGGAGTGCATCAACGATATCGGAGCGGTCGAGTTTTTCGGGGTTCGCACCCTGACGTTCGCCGTCTATGACACCTGGCTGAACCGCTCCAGTCTGTCGGGCGCGGCGCAACTGGCATGTGTGCTGTTGATATTCGTCCTCGGACTCATCGCACTGGAACGTTACGGCCGCAAGAAACAGCGCTTCCACTCAGCCGGCAAGGACACCTACGCGCGCCCGCGCCTGACCCTTTCTGGCCCCGCCACCGTGCTGGCATGGACCGCCTGCGCGACGCCCATCCTCATCGGGTTCGGATTGCCCGCCTATGTTCTCATGCGTTTCACCTTGCGTCGTCTTGAAGGTTTTCTCAATCCGGCACTTTATGAAGCGGCGGCCACCAGCTTCATCCTGGCCGCAATCACGGCTCTTGTGACGATCGTCATCGCCACGGGCCTCGCCTTTGCCGCCCGCAACCGCCCGTCCGCGGCAACACGCGCCGCCATCCGTTTTGCAACCATCGGATATGCGGTGCCGGGCACGGTCCTGGCGGTCGGCATCCTGATCCCGCTGGCCGGTTTCGACAATATGATCGACAGCCTGGCGCGCTCGATGTTTGACGTGAGTACAGGCCTGTTGCTGACCGGCTCCAGCTTTGCCCTGATTTACGCCTATTCCGCCCGGTTTCTGGCGGTGTCCTACGGGACAGTGGAAAGCGGCATGACCCGGATCTCGCCGCAATATACAATGGTGGCGCGCACGCTTGGCAGGTCGGAACTGGGTGCGTTGTGGCGGGTGCAATTGCCGCTCCTGCGCCCGGCCCTGTTGACCGCATCGCTGCTCGTCTTCGTCGATACGATGAAGGAACTTCCGGCCACGATCCTGTTGCGCCCGTTCGGACTGGAAACCCTGGCAACCATGGTTTACACGGCCGCCTCTGTCGAAGTGTTCGAGGAAGGCGCGATCGCCGCGCTCGCGATCGTCATGGTCGGGATCTTGCCGGTGGTGCTGTTGTCGCGCACGATTGAACGCCAGACTTGAACCCGATGCGGGATTACCCGAGCGCCCGGGTCCAATCGTGGAATGAACTGGCGACGAGGATCTTGTCTGAACCGATCACGAAGGTCGCGACACCATGCCCGCGCCATTCCTCCACCAGGTCACGGCATTCTCCGGGCTCCGGTGCGAAAACCGGCATCATCACACGATGTCCGGCATCAACGGCCCGGTCCACCATGTCCCGCACGGCAGACACAACGCGATCGTGCCGCCAATTGCCCTCCAGGCCCATGGAAACGGACAGGTCGAACGCACCAAACATGAATGCAGCAATATCAGTGTTGCGGCAGATCTCGGCAAAATTCTCGTGCCCCTGCCTGGTCTCGACAAGACCAACCACTCCGACACGAGCCTCTTCATCGGCAACGTAAGCCTTCCAGTTGCGGATGTAATGGCCGCCGGACCGGCAACAGGGGCATGCGCCGCGCAGGCCGTGCGGACCGAACCGTGTGGCGGATATGGCGCGTTCGGCCTCCTCCGCACTTGACAGGTTGGGCACGACCACGTGCCGAATACCGGCATCAAGGGCTTTCATAATGTCTACCGGATCGTTGCGCGGCACACGGACGAGCGATGCAATACCGGCGGCGTCAGCCGCCCGGGACAGGTTTTCGGCGACGTCGATGCCGAAATGACCGTGTTCGCAATCGATTATGGTGAATTCGAACCCGTTCAGGCCGATCAGATCGACCATTTCCGGCGCGGCAATCTGGCTCCAGGTTCCAAGACTGACGTGCTCGCTCGCCAGCAATGACTTTAACTCTCGCATCGGGTCACCGCGTATTCAAAACAGCCTGGCACTTGATCTCCACGATGATGCCGGGCATCGAGAAGCCCTTCACCGCAAATCCCGTCCAGGTCGGATAGAGGTTGGAAAAATACCGGTCCTTGACGGCCATGAAGAGCTTCAGGTCGTTCATGTCCTCGGCGAACCAGGTTTCCATTTCGACGACATCATCGAAGGTTGCGTCGGCCGCGTTGAGCACCGCCTTCACATTCTCGAACGCCTGAACGTATTGCGCCTCTGTCCCCGTGACGACGTTGAGATCGCCATCCCGTCCGACTTGCCCGGAAATGTACAGCACATCACCGACAAGAATGCCCGGAGCATAATGAAACGTTTCGTAGACCGCTTCCAGACCGGGCGGAATGATGATTTGCCTCTTAACCGACATAACAAACCTCCTTGATTGCCGTGGCGATATCCTTTGCGTCCGGCATGTAGTCGCGCTCCAGACCGTCATTGTAGGGAACCGGCATATCCGGAGCGCCGACACGCGCAACCGGAGCATCGAGCCAGTCGAAGGCCCGTTCGGTGATCGATGCTGCGATCTCGGCTCCGATTCCGCCAAAGCGAACCGCCTCGTGCACGATCACCGCGCGACCGGTCTTTTGAACGCTCGTGACGATGGTTTCCATATCCAGCGGTTTGATGGTGCGCGGGTCGATAATTTCGACCGACAGCCCCTGTTTTTCAAGCCGTGCGGCCGCCTGCACAGCCCGTTCAACCATGGCCATCGTCGCAATCAGCGTACAGTCTGATCCGCTTCTAACGATACGGGCCGTGCCCGGCGCAATGGCATAGGGCGCCGCGGGTACGGGTTCCTCACCGCCGAGGTAAAGCAGTTTATGTTCCAGGAAGACGACCGGATTATCGGAGCGAATGGCCGCAATCATCAAGCCCTTGGCGTCAAAGGCGTTGGACGGGGCATAAACTTCGAGACCCGGCACGTGAGCGAACCAGGCTTCCAGCGACTGGCAATGCTGGGCCGCCAGGCGGATGCCCGCCCCCTGAGGTCCGCGAAACACGATCGGCACCGTCGGTTTGCCACCCATCATGAAGCGGGCCTTTGCCGCCTGATTGACGATCGCATCCATCATCAGCGACACAAAGTCAAACAGTTGGATCTCCACGATCGGCCGCATGCCCATCATCGCCGCGCCGACACCGCAATTGGAAATCACGCCCTCGGCAATCGGTGTGTCACGCACCCGATCCTCCCCGAACAGTTTTTGCAGATTGCGGGTAAGCCCGAATATTCCGCCCGCCTTGCCGACATCCTCCCCCAGAATAAAAACGGAGCTGTCGCGCTGCATCTCCTGGACCATGGCTTCATTGATCGCACGGGCATAGGTCAGAGTGCGCTTGCCAGGTTCGGGTTCGGCGCAATCGCCGTGATCGGATTGCACCGCTACCAGGGATTTCGCATGCCCGATGTCCGGCTCCTCGCGTCCCGACGCCCACTCGATTGCCTTGTCGAGTTCGACAATGGTGTCTCGCTCAAGCCGGTCAAAACTCTCGGGCGTCAGCGCTCCCACCGCGACGGCCTTCGCCTTCAATCGCTCGACCGGGTCGCGTTCACGCCATTCCTGTTCTTCTTCGGTGGCGCGATAGGACGGCAGATTGGCGCGCATGGAATGATCGCCCCAGCGATAGGTAATCGCTTCCACGAGTGTCGGCCCCTCACCGGCCCGGGCGCGCATTGCGGCGCGTGCGATCGTATCATGGACGGCGACGGCGTCGTTGCCGTCGATCAGATGACCGGGCACATCATAGGCATCGGAACGCCGCGCAATGCCGCCACCGGCAATGACATCCGCCGTCGCGGTCGTCAGCCCGTACTGGTTGTTTTCGCAAACAAAGATCAGCGGCAATGCCCAGATCGACGCAAGGTTCATCGCCTCATGGAAGATCCCCTCACTGGCCGCGCCGTCACCGAAAAAGGCCAGTCCGACGGCCCCGGTCCCCTTGAGTTTCTCGGCCAGGGCAGCCCCGGTTCCCAATCCCATTCCTGCACCGACAATGCCGTTCGCGCCGAGGATCCGGCGGTCGAAATCGGCTATGTGCATCGATCCGCCGAGGCCGTAGCAATAGCCATCCGCCTTGCCGAGAAGTTCCGCCATCATCAGAGCAATGTCCGCGCCCTTGGCGATCGTATGGCCGTGGCCACGATGATGTGTGAGGATAAAATCCCGCTCCTCCAAAGCGCGGCAGGCACCCGCCGCAATCGCTTCCTGACCGATCGAAGAATGGGCCGTGCCCTTGATCTTCCCCTGTTCGAACAATTCGATGGTTCGGGTTTCGAACTGCCGGATGCGCACCATCATGCCCAGGAGTTCAACCAGATCACCGCCGGACAGGCTGTTGGAGGGCGGTACGGTTTCGACATGCTTCAAAATATCGGTAGAGGCCATCGATCACCCGTAAACCAGTTTGGGGAGCCACAGGGCCAGGTTCGGAAACAGCACAACGAGCAGCAAGCCGGCACATTGCAGGCCGATGAACGGCCATTGAGCGGCGAAGATATCCTGCAGGCTGATTTCAGGCGGCGCCGCGCCCTTGAGGTAGAAGCAGGCCGGCCCGAAGGGCGGGGTCAGATAGGCGATCTGCATCGACAGATTGAAGACGATACCGAACCAGATCGGGTCATAGCCGATGGTCTGGAGCGCCGGCAAAAAGATCGGCATTGTCAGGAACAGGATGCCGATCCAGTCGATGAACAGGCCAAGCAGGACGAAAACCGCGATCATCACCGCAAGAATGATTGCCGGCTCGGACGAAACGCCCGTCAACAGGCCCTTGGCGAAGGCAATGCCGCCCAGGAGGTTGTAGACACCGATCAGGGCATTGGTGCCAAACACCAGCCAGAACACCATGCCGCAGGTTCTCAGCGCCTGTATCAGGGCGCCGCGCAGCACCTCCATGACATTGGCCCCGCGCATCCATGTCGCCAGCAGGGTGCCGGCGACGCCGACCGCCGCCGATTCGGTGATGGAGGCAAAGCCGCCATAGATCGATGCCAGCACCGCGCCGGCGACGAGCATCGGCAGAGCCACGCCCTTCAACAGAGCCAGTTTCTCCGTGAGCGGTACAGACCGCTCCTCGGCAGACAGCGGCGGCCCCAGGGACGGATCGATATTGCAACGGACGAGAATATAGCCGATGTAAAGCGAGGCCAGCAGCAGACCGGGTATTAATGTCGCCAAAAACAGATGGGAAATCGAAACCTCGGCGGTGATGCCATAGAAGATTAGGATGATGCTCGGCGGAATCATTGTCCCCAGAGATCCACCGGCGGTGATCGTGCCGATCGCAAGCTTTTTGTCATAGCCAAGCTTCAGCATCTGCGGCAGCGCCACGAGGCCAAGCAAAACGATTTCCCCACCGATAATCCCCGTCGTCGCGCCGAGCAGGACAGCAACGAAGGTGGTGATGACGGCCACCCCGCCGCGCAGGCCGCCGGCCCAGACATGAAAGGCACGATAGAGATCTCGGGCGATGCCGGAGCGTTCCATTATCGAGGCCATCAGCACGAACATGGGAACGGCGACAAGCGCAAAGGATCCGAGAAATTCAGCCGTCCGGCTGCCGACGATGAAGAGGCCGCCGACCCCGTAGTGCGTCATTGCCAGGACAACCGCGATTGCCCCGGACACGAAGGCCAGAGGGACTCCGAGCGCCAGGAGCCCGGCCATGGCCACGACAATGAGCAAAGAGATTGTGCCGATATCCATGGCGCTCAATCGGCCTTGACCGGCCGCGCAAAGGCCTTGTTCACCAGAACCGCCAGGAAAAGGATTGCGCCCAGACAAAGAGCCAGCTTGAGAAACGACGGCGCAGGCGTGTTCCAGGTGCTTCCGGATCGTTCGGGGTCCCAGGACCCGTCGAGAGCGAACCGGAACAGGGCATCCTCCGACATGCGCCACGCCGAAAAGGCCAATCCGGAAAGATAGATGGAGCCGGCGATCACACTCAGCCATTTCGAGATCACGCCGAGAACCGGGCGTTTTCCGTCGACAAAGGCTGTGATCCGCATGTGCGCGTTTTCGACCATGCAATAGGCCCCGCCGAATATGAAAGCGGCGGCGGCGAAGAAACCGGCGATTTCATGCGCCCAGATCGTCGGCGCGTTGAAAACATACCGGGCAACAACCTCGTAGGTCATCAATGCGACAATCACGACAAATCCCCAGGCGAGCAGCCGGCCGAGCTTCAAAGTCAATCGGTCGAGAAAACGCATGGGTCGGCAATCCGGTCAGGAGGGGAGCAAGCGGTGGAATTTCGGGGTCTTGACCCGCGATCCAGGGGGCGACAGGTTTGTCTTGCGTCGGCAGGTCTCAGCGATTCCAGTTCTCTGGCAATCGAACACCATCGCCCCTTCAACGGACCCTAGAGCAGACCCAGCGTCTTCATGTAGGCCTGATGGCTGTCGACAAGAGCCTGGGCATCGGCGCTTTTGGCACCCCAGTCTTTCCAGACATCGACGAGCATCTCCCGGAATGCGGCCGCATCGGCGTCGCCGAACTGGATAAGCGTGACACCCAGTTCATCGCGGGCCTTTGCCGTGGCGGCTTCATCTTCGGCAATCAGCGTCTTTTGCAACTGCGTCGACATGGACTGGCAGGCGGCCTCGAAAAGAGCCTTGTTATCGTCCGACAATCTGTCCCATTTTGCTTTTGAAACCGACATTTCGGTCGTCGCCATAGAGTGGCGTGCGAGGATCGAATATTTGGCCTTGTTGTGCATTCCGAGCGCCACGTTGAGGCCGATATTGGCCAGGTCGGTCGCATCGAGAACACCGGTCTCCATCGCCGTGACGGATTCCCCAACCCCCATTTTCACCAGGGACGCTCCGGCACGGCTGAGCAGGTCGGAGGCCAGTCCGCCCGGGGCCCGCATCTTCAGACCCTTCAGGTCGGCAACGCTGTTGATCGGTATCGTCGAGGGAATCTGCTCCGAGGGCCAGTAGACCGGGCAGATGAAATGCATCCCGTATTTGCTGTAAAGACCGCGCGCCAGTTCGAGACCGCCGCCTTCGGTAAACCAGCGATCCCGGGTGGCGGAATCGGGATAGGCGGACAATGTGTCCCCGAGCACGCCCATGGCCGCATCCTTGCCGGCAAAATAGGTCGGCGCCGTATACTGACCATCGAGCAATCCGTTTTTGATTGCATCAAGGGTTTCGGCCGCACCGACGACCGCCTTGCCGGGTAACACCGTGATGTCGATGGCACCGTCCGAATCAGCTTTCAGTTTCGCCGCCATGGCCTCGAACGCCTTGGTGGTCGAGGCGTTGGCCCCCAGAAACGTCTGCATCTTGAAGGTTTCGGCCTGAGCCGTTGCCGACAGGCAGAGTGCGAACGTGCCCGCGGCAACCAGCATGAATTTCGATCTGGATGTCATTGATATCCTCCCTGTGGATGTATGTTTTGATTGAGATTCAAGCTGCCACGTTGACCGCGCTCATTTCCAGAATCTCGCGCGTTTCTTCAACACTTGCAGGTTCGCGCCCAAGCGCGCGTGCCTGGCTTACGACCCTGGCGATAATGTCGGCGTTGGTCGGTTGCCCGTATTCGGTGTAGGGATAGTCGCCGAGACCGATCGAGATGTGGCCACCCGCCTTGATGATCTTCTCCGTCAGAAGAAACAGATCACCCTTGTAGTTGACAGCCGTCCACACCACCTTGCGGCCCTTCGGCAAAAAGGCCGTATGTGCATCCAGGCCCTCCGGTGTACCGGGATGTCCGGCGAGCATGATGCCGTCGGTCAGACAGAAACAAATGTAGGCAGGTTCCGGGATCACCCCCATTTTCATGAAGGCTTCGATCTGCCGGGTGAAACTGACGTTCCAGGACACCAGGTATTGTTTCAAACCGTGATGTTTGATGCGGTCGGCAAAATACATCAGCGTCTGGGTCGAATTCTTGTAGATCAGCGTATCGGTGTCGTAGCTGTTTTTGTCCGGATTCCACCAGTCGACATTCACGCTTCCCACGTCCATCGGCGCAAAGTCCGGAGCGGTTCCGGGATCGCGCATCATCTGCTCGATCGCCGCGAACCGGCCTTTTGCATCGGTATCGTTGGCGACATAGCCAAGCGTGGGATGGATCAGGATCGGACAGAGATCGCGGATACCGGCATTGGTTTCCAGATAGAATTCCGGCGCGTGGTCCGGTGCACCATCGGCCGTTCTGCCGTGATAGTGAAGAATTGCCGCGCCCTGATCGTAGCAGGCCTTCGCGTCGCGAATGATTTCGGAGGGCAGAAACGGCACATTCGGATTTTCATTTCGCGGCGCCAGCTCGTTGACCCGTGCCTCGATGATGATTTTGTCCGACATCGATCCTCCCATAACCATTTTCAGACATATTACTTTTGGAGGATAAAAGCAGAAATTTTTCTGAAAATCCAGCAAAATTCTAAGAAAATATTGACTTTAAGCTATTTTTATATTACTAAAGTTATATGAACTCGCAAAATGAAGACACACAGGAAAATCGGATAAATCCAAACGCCCAAGGGTTTGCCGATCTTTTTGGCGGTCATTTCCCCGGGCACACGATGCAACGGCTTCGGACCCCCGACGGCAAGTACCGCTACAATTATGTCAGCCCGGATGTGTTGAAGACCTTTGGCCTTGATCCGGATGAGCTTATGAAACGCGACATGGTGCAGCACGAGTGGCTGCATGCCGAAGACCGCCAGAAATTTATCGACGCGCTGGAACAATCCGCCCGTGACCTGAGCGTTCTCGATGAAGAAGTCCGCGTGGAGGTGTCCGACGGTCAGTACAAATGGGTGCGCTCGATCGGACATCCCAAGCGTCTTGCCGACGGCACAGTGATCTGGGACGGTGTCGCCCTGGACGTGACCGACCGACGGGACGCGCTGGAGGCCCTGGAACGGGCCCTGACGCAGGCCAGGATCGATGAAGTCTCCGACAAGCGCTTCGCTTCAATTGCCGCACGCGACGTCGGCCTGCCTTTTGACCGGCTGAGCGCCGCAGTCGATGCGTTACGAAGCGAACTGGGGAGCGGACCGACGGCCGGCCCACTCGCCCGAAAAGCGGGCGAGGTCCTGAGAGAATTCGACCACTTCGCACGCACGTTCAATGCCGCCAGGGGCCTCGTCACGGCCGGCAAGGTCGAGGAAAATACGGTAACCGGCGACGAAACGAATGCCAATCCACCGGATCGTCGCCAATCCGTTGCGTTGACCGCAAGACAGCGTGACGTTCTGAAGCTTCTGCAACAAGGCGCCTCCAATCGCGATATAGCCGACGAACTCGGAATAGGCGAAGGAACGGTCAAACTGCACGTGTCGGCGATTCTGCGTGCGCTCGGTGTGAAGAACCGGACCATGGCCGCCTCGGCCGCGTCCGTTGACATCTGAGAATTCGGGCCCGGATTCACCGATCGCATGCACATGACACCTTGGCTTACGCCTGAGCATGCTTATCTCAGGTTTCACCACCCGAATGATTGCGAGACAGGCGCCCGTGAACCAACAATCCGCACCGGAAACAAATCCGCCCGCAGCCGAAGATCGAGATGCCCGGTTCTTTGACAACCGGCAGAAATATCTGATGTTCGTCAACACCTGCAACGAAAAGCGGGTGACCGCCAACCGGGTTTCGCGGGAGCTGTCGGAAATTCAGCCAAAACCGCCGGCGGCGCGGATCTTCGACGCGGGAATCGGCGACGGAACGGTTCTGTCCGGCATGCTGCGCGCCATGCACTGTCATTTTCCAACCATGCCGTTCTATGTGGTCGGCAAGGAAATCAGCCTGGAGGATGTCCGACTGACGCTCGACAAGGTTCCCGACAGGATGATGGAACACCCGGCAACCGTGCTGGTGCTGACCAACCTGCACTATTCGGAAGCGCCCTGGCTGACACCGAAGTCGTCTGCCAACAAGGAGCGCCTGATCTGGCGCGAGGTGGCACTGAAGGGAACCTGTTCCTACGATTTCGAGCATCAGATCGCCGACCTGCAACCGTTCCTGGCGCAGAACTGGCAGGCGACAACCGGCAAATCGGGCAATCCCACCTACGAACGTCCTGTCGTTCTGGTGATGTATCGCGAAGACCACAAATTCCTGCTGGATCCTGAAATCCCGCGCCAGGACGAAGCGCGCGCCGATTATGATCTCGTCATAGCATCCCAGCCGTACCGCGCCCGAGCCAGCGCGCAGTTCAAGGCGCAAAAGGTCATCGCGCCCCTGTCGCGGGCGCTCAGAAGCAGCGGCCGCCTGATCGGCATTCATTCCTACGGCCAAGACCCCGGCATGGATATCGTGCAGCGGATCTGGCCGGACGACCACCCGTTCCAGACCGACAGGCTTTCCGTGCTCGACGCGGTGATGAAGGAAATGGGCCCGGAAGCGGCGCATTACGATTTTGTCGCCGGGTCGGACGCCCGCAGCATCTTCCGCTATGACATGCACACGCTGCCGAACGAGATATCCTCCACGATCGGCACATCGACCATGTTCGCGGCCTGGAATGCGGCCGTCTATGTCGCCCAGATCGACGATGCAAGACTGGAAAAGGCAACGCTTGACGGGTCCTATATGGAGGCGACCCGCGAAGCCCTCAAACATCATGGCGGCTTATGGTTCAACAACGAAAGTTATGTTATCTCGCGTCGGTGACGGACATCATCTGTATCCCACGCAACACTTGTTGAATTTCTCGCCGCAATTTGCGAAACCCTAACCAGACATGCGGCGCGATCCGGCGCCTGATCCAGAATTTTCGAGACTCCCAATTGCCGCATCGCCGAGCCCGGAGCCAGGCCCTCGTTGCGGCGTCTCAAACGAGAGGAATGAAATGAAAAAAGTATACGCAAGCGCGGCTGAAGCGCTCGACGGGCTTTTGCACGACGGCATGTTCATTGCCGCCGGCGGCTTCGGGCTCTGTGGCATCCCCGAACTGCTTCTGGAAGCCATCAAGGACGCCGGCACCAAGGATATGACATTTGCCTCCAACAATGCCGGTGTCGACGATTTCGGCATCGGCATCCTGTTGCAGACACGGCAGGTGAAAAAGATGATTTCGTCCTATGTCGGCGAGAATGCCGAATTCATGCGGCAATATCTTTCAGGCGAACTGGAGCTTGAATTCAATCCTCAGGGGACGTTGGCAGAACGCATGCGCGCCGGCGGCGCCGGGATTCCCGGATTCTACACCAAGACCGGCGTCGGCACCGTCATTGCCGAAGGCAAGGAACACAAGGATTTCGACGGCGAAACCTATATCCTCGAGCGCGGCCTTGTCGCCGACCTCTCAATCGTCAAAGCCTGGAAATCCGATGAACAGGGCAACCTGATCTATCGCAAGACGGCGCGCAACTTCAATCCGGCGGCCGCGACTTGCGGAAAGGTCTGCGTCGCCGAGGTTGAGGAGATCGTCCCCACCGGATCGCTCGATCCGGATCTCATCCACACGCCCGGTATCTACGTGCACCGCGTGATCAAGGGCGAGCACGAAAAACGCATCGAACAGCGCACCATCCGGGCGGCGTGATCGCGAGGAGCGGCGGCACAAACCCGACGCCGCGGCAACCGAAATGACGAACACCAATCAGCAGACCACAGCTACAATCTCTTGAAGGAGAGGGACGCATGTCCTGGGACAGAAATCAGATGGCCGCCCGCGCGGCACAGGAACTTGAAGACGGCATGTATGTGAACCTCGGCATCGGTATTCCGACCCTGGTTTCCAATTACATTCCGGACGGGGTCGACGTGACCCTGCAATCGGAAAACGGCATGCTCGGAATGGGACCGTTTCCGACCGAAGAAAATATCGACGCCGACCTGATCAATGCCGGCAAACAGACCATCACCGAACTCGACCGGACCAGCTATTTCTCTTCCGATCAGTCCTTCGGCATGATCCGCGGCGGCAAAATCGCCATGGCGATCCTTGGCGCCATGGAAGTGGCTGAAAACGGCGACCTCGCCAACTGGATGATTCCAGGCAAACTGGTCAAGGGCATGGGCGGTGCGATGGACCTGGTCGCCGGCGTCGGCCGCGTCGTCGTCGTCATGGATCACACCAACAAGAAGGGCGAGACCAAAGTCCTGAAGGAATGCACCCTGCCGCTCACCGGCAAGGGTGTGGTCGATCGCATCATCACCAATCTCGGCGTTCTAGACGTGGTCGATGGCGGACTGAAAATCGTCGAGACCGCCGATGGCGTCAGCGAAGACGAACTGCGCGCGGCAACGGAAGCCAAAATCATCTGATCTGCGACCCGATCAGACCGTTCGCCCTGTCCTCGGTCGCGGATCCGGGCGGACGGTCGGCTACAAACAGCGGCAGACAGATCAAAATGCGAGCGTCGGCACATCGACGACGGTTGCTCCGCCATCGACGGTGAGCGTCGCCCCCGTCACCATGGACGCTTCAGCGGAGCACAGAAACGCCACCACGTTTGCGACTTCCGCCGCGGTCGCCGGACGACCGAGCGGGACATCGCGCGTCACCAGGTCATAGGCTTCATCAATTGAAGCCAGGCCGCGCCGCTCGACCAGTTCCGCCATTTCCGCGTCAGCCATTTCAGTGCGCACCCAGCCGGGACAGATCGCATTGCAACGCACCCCTTTCGGCCCGTAATCGCGGGTCAGTGACCGCGTCAGCCCGATCAGGGCATGTTTCATCGTGACATAACCGCATGCCTCCGGCCCCGCGGCCAGTCCTGCAATCGAAGACATGATCGCTATGGACCCACCGCTTTCGATCAGGCCGGGGAGGCAGGCGCGCGCCGCGACCATGGCCGTATTCAGATTTGCCTGCACGGCACGGCCCCATTCGTCATCGCCGGTTTCGCCAAGCTTGCCGAAGCCGAAACCGCCGGCATTGGCAACCAGCACATCCAACCGCCCGAACCGCTCCCGCGCCGCGGCAACTGCGCGATCCATATCCGCACCTGTCGATGCGTCTCCACAAACCACAATTCCGCCGCAACGCTCGGCAACGGTTTCCAGGGGTTCGCGCCGACGACCCATAAGAATGACATGGCCGCCTTCGCCTGTCAGCCGCTCCGCGACCGCGGCGCCGATACCGGTACCGCCGCCGGTTATGATTGCAACCTTGTCCTTGTACCGTTCCATGTCCAAATCTCCCGCTTTAGCGCTTCCTTAAACAAACTTGGTAAGGATGTCTCAAGGATACTTTGTGTCAAAGTAAGCTCTGGATGTTTCGCGTTATCGCCACACTGTTCAAGATTGGCGTGGCCTCGCTCCTTGTGGGAACGGGGCTGTCGGCGTTCGATCTGTCAGCGGCCGACATTCTGATGCGCATCGGGCTGACGCCCGAAAACGTACTTGCCCTGCTCGAACAGGGCCTCGCCTGGGCGCTGCCGAACGTGGTGCTGGGATCCATGATCATCGTGCCGGTCTGGTTCGTGGTCTACCTGTTCAAACCGCCGAGCCGGGATTGAACGTCATAACACGGGGCCGCCAGTCCTCACGCTCCACAAACCCGCTTCGCAGCGCGAGCCAGAAAATCCCGCGCCCAGGCATGCGATCGCGAGGTTTGTTTTCTGTCATGCCATATCAGGCACATGGAAGTCGCCTCCAGTTCGAACGGCGGTTCCTTCCTGATGAAAGCATCGCCCAGACGCACCGCCCAACTTCGCGGATAAAGCGCGACCATATCCGTATCCGCAATGATGTCGGCAACGGCGCTGTATCCGCTGGTCGTCAGGCGGATGGTGCGGACCAGGCCTCGTTGCGCAAAAGCCTGATCGACACGGCCGGTGCGGTTCGGTATGACCGGCCTGACCCCCAGATGGTCACACCGGGCCAATTTCTCCATTGTCAGCGCTGCCTTGCTCATCGGGTGTTGCCGGCGCATCAGATAGACAAATTCCTCCTCGAAGAGTTTTCGCATCCGGGCGCCCTGAGGCGCCAGAAACTCCGGTAGAACGGCAAAATCCAGCGCGCCGTTTTCCAGCGATTGCTCGAGGTTTTCAAGGGCGAGGGACTGTACGCGCAGGTTTGTGAAGGGGGCTTCCGCGAGCAGCATCTGCATGGTGCGCGGCAATATCGATGAATGGACAAAATCGGAAGCAGCGAGATGAAGTTCCAACGGATCGGTCAGCGGATCGAATTCGGCGACACTCTGTTCCAGCGCCTCCATTCGCATCAGGATTTCGCGTGCCTGTTGCACTGCTTCTTCGGCCCGTTCGGTCGGCACCAGACCGGATGCGGCGCGGACGAACAGGGGATCGCCAAACGCTTCGCGCAGTCGACGAAGAGCGGCGCTCATGGCCGGCTGGGTAATATGCAGGCGATCGGCGGCCTGCGTTACACTGCGCACTTCGAAGAGAACAACCAGTGCACGCAGGAGACGAGATTCTATCATAATCAATTGTTTATGCAGATTATCAAAAATCGCAATTCGAAATTATGTGGAAACTGAAGCAAAAGGGATACCAGACGGTTCTTTCAACCGTCCCCGTTGCAAACCAAACGAGGATCCCAATGCCTGTATCGAAATGCTCTTTTGCGGCGCTCACCGCCGGCTTTCTCTCACTCGCTTCGACTTTGGCCTTCGCCGACGCCAGAGAAAAACTGGCCGGCGCCCAGATCGACGCCTATCTGAAAGGCAATACAATCTATGTGGATATTGTCGCCGGCGGACCGTTCGGAGACGGAGGCGAGACCCCGTTTTATTATGGCCATGACGGGACATTCGCAGCGCAAATGCCAAACGGAAAGATAACCGGCACCTGGAAGATTTCAGAAACGGCGAGCTATTGCATCGACATCACCGAACACGGACGGACATATTGCACCGACGTCTTCAAGCAGACCGGCCGGATCGAACATCACAGTGTCGGATTGAAGCGCCTGATGGGCCCGGTGCTGCGTATTGTTCCCGGCAACGATGCCAAGCTGTGACTATCTGCTGACCGGCGCGCTAGAGCCGGTCACAAATAGGCTCCAGGACCGGCTGCCGGTTTGACCTGCGGCGCGGCCTGTTCAGGTCACTTCACAGCCTGCAGGATCGAAACATAATTGGCGACGGCCGCACCGCCCATGTTGAAGATGCCGCCGAGTTCGGCATTCTTGATCTGCATGGCACCGGCTTCGCCGGCCAGTTGCATGGCGGTGATCGCATGCATGGAAACCCCTGTGGCGCCGATCGGGTGGCCCTTGGACTTCAGGCCGCCCGAGGGATTGACCGGCAATTTACCGTCCAGTTCCGTCAGTCCCTCTTCGATGGCCCGGGCACCCTCGCCCTCCGGTACCAGACCCATTGCCTCGTATTCGATCAGTTCGGCAATGGTGAAACAATCGTGGGTTTCAACAAAGGAAAGATTGTCGAGCGTCGTACCGGATGCAGCACGCGCCCGGTTCCATGCAGTCCGACATCCCTCGAACTTCAAAATGTCGCGCTTCGACATGGGCAGGAAATCCTGGGCGTGTTCCGAAGCGCGAAAGGCAACGGCCTTGCTCATGCCAAGCGCGGTGGTGGAATCGGTCAGGACAATTGCCGCCGCACCGTCTGAGACGAGGGAGCAATCCGTACGCTTCAGCGGCCCGGCGACATAGGGGTTCTTTTCGCTTTCGGTTCTGCAGAACTCGAAACCGAAATCCTTTTGCATCTGGGCGTAGGGATTGTTGACGCCGTTGCGGTGATTCTTGGCGGCGATGCGGGCAAGCGCATCGGACTGGTCGCCATATTGCTGAAAGTACTTTTGGGCAATCATGCCGAAAACGCCGGCAAAACCTCCGGGAATATCACCGTCTTCGGGAAGGTAGGACGCTTTCAGGAGATTGCGGCCAATATCGGGACCGGGCGTGGTCGTCATCTGCTCGACCCCGACCACCAGCACAAATCGGGCCGAACCCGCACGCAGGGACTTCAGACCCTGGTGAACCGCCGCGGATCCGGTTGCGCAGGCATTTTCGACCCGCGTTGCCGGTTTGAACCGAAACGCGGGGTCAGCCTGGTAGACCAAAGAGGCGGTGAAATCCTGTGCACTGAAACCGGCATTGAAATGGCCGAGCAGAACCTCATCGACATCGCCCGCCTCAAGGCCCGCTTCGGCGAGAGCCCGATTCGTCACGTCGACGATAAGGCTTTCGACCGTCTCGTCCTGCAGCTTACCGAATTTGGAATGCGCCCAACCGACTATGCATTCGCCCATGACACTCGCCCTTTGTACTTGCTATCCGACATTTCGAATTTTCAGATATTTAAAGGCTTGTCGCGCGTTCGCAAGTCAAATCCCGGCAGCCGGACTCCGTCACCCGAGACCGGACGACCGGAATGATCAGCTCGCTGAGCCGGATCCCGTCGATGACGGGGCACCGCCAGGACGGCGAGCCGGCCGCGCCTTGGCCTTCGGCATCGGCAGCAAACCTTCGTGCTGGGCTTTCTTGCGCGCCACTTTCCGTGCCCGGCGGGTGGCTTCAGCCTTTTCGCGCACCCGGCGTTCAGAAGGCTTTTCGTAGTTCTTGCGCTGT
>JGI12316J15310_10000023_pt3 | contig 42852 bp, 40 predicted proteins | sample MarCyaLeptolynsp_FD_15310 | JGI IMG/M metagenome (IMG submission 15310) | reverse complement strand
AAAGAGACCGGACTCACGGCTCATCAAGAGCGATGGTATGGCACTTTGCGGCAGTGGTTGGGGCGATATACACGAAAAACCTTATCGTTTTCCAAATCTGATTTTTATCATGAGTTGGTGACTCGCTGGTTTATCATTGAGCATAATCGACGAATGGCTTTATCACTTACTACTTAACCACTACCTAGAAATCATTATCATCCCTGACCTTCTTAATCGTTTGCTTAATGTTTGTTTTGGTGAGTGTGCCTGCAATGGCTTGTTCGTATAACTGAATTAGTATTTTTCGCATGGTTTATCGCCTCATTTTTCATTTTGGAATAGTGGGCAAACTGGCCAGATAAGCGAGTAGGCTGGGTTCGTCACGAGCAATTAAACCATCTTCAACCATTAAATCGACTAATGTGTTGATGAAATTCAACCATTCTTGAACAAACGTATTGCGATCAACTTCTGTTGCTGGCGTAAGTATTTCAACACGCTCGATTCTTTCTTTTTTTTCTTTAGAGTAATATATAATACTCTTGCAGGCCTCAATGGTTATTGTTTCACTACTGATTGTTTTAATGTTAAAGTAACGTCCACCGTCATGAAATCCTATTGTGTACTCTTGACCCAAAATAAAACATCTCTTTAACATATTGGGAATATCCATAATGATTGTTGTGATTTCATCCACTGATCTTGGATAAGAGTCCTGATTTATAGTGATGAACCATTTACTAAGATAGTAAATATCCCCAAAATCCTGAACTTCCTGATCAAAGACTGTGATGTCGATCATTTCTGTATGTTCGCTCTCTGGTAGGTACTTTTTAAGGTATTGGCGGCTGAGGTCTATTTTGAAGGTCATTGGGATATGGCTCTTAAATCGATTCATTTTTTGTCACAGAGTTGAGATGGGGATATGATAGGCAGATAACAGATTACTCAATGACAGTTTAATCATATCATGCACACAATCCACACGGAGAGAAATCCATGACACTACTCCACGATTTGCAGCAGCATCTTGGCGCGGCACACGTCGATTTTAGCCATATGGCGCGCTTGTTATACAGCACCGACGCTAGTAATTATCAGATTGTGCCGATTGGGGTGACCTTTCCGCGCACAGTGGAAGATGTGATCGCGATCCATGAAACTGCCGCCCAGCATAATGTCCCCTTGTTGCCGCGTGGGGGCGGTAGCAGCCTTGCAGGACAAACGGTTGGCGAAGCGATTGTGATGGATTTTAGCCGTTACATGCGGCGCGTGCGCAGCATCCATGCGGAGGCCAAAACGGTCATCGTGGAGCCTGGGGTTGTGTTGGGGAATCTTAATCAACAATTAGCTTCAATGGGGCTGATGTTTGGTCCTGATCCGGCAAGTGCCGAACGCGCCAATATTGGTGGCTGTATTGGGAATAATGCAACGGGGGCGCATAGTATTTTATATGGCATGACTGCTGATAACATTGTGCGGTTGGAGGTTGTGTTAGCCTCTGGCGAACGGACATGGCTTGATGCCAATACGCCAACGCTTAACGCGATTCGTGAAACCGTTGGAACCTTAGCCCGCACCCATGCTGATGAAATCCAAAACCGGTTTCCGAAAACTTTTCGCACGGTGGCGGGTTATGCCCTGAACAAAATTGATCCCGATGCTGTGAATCTGAATTGGTTGCTGGCGGGGTCAGAAGGTACGCTAGCCACTATTGTGGGTGCGGAACTCAAATTAGTAGATCGTCCAACCGCGCAACAAAAGCGGCTGGCAATGGTGCATTTTGATACCCTAGCAGAATCACTACAGTTAACACCGCGTATTTTAGAAACTGATCCCTCAGCAATAGAATTGATGGATCGCTTTTTGACACAAAAAACCCGCGAACATCCTGAGTTCAGCAAATCGTTAACCTTTGTTGATGGTGACCCCGCCGCGATTTTGATCACGGAATATTATGGGGATAGTGAATCCGAACTGGATCATAAAATTGGTAAGCTCACCGAACTCTTAAAAAGGGTAGGGCATCAGGGTAAGGTCACCTATGCCAAAACCGCACAAGAACAAAAACAAGTCTGGACAGTCCGCAAAGCTGGTTTAGGGTTATTGATGAGCGAACGCCGCCCCGACAAACCGATTGCCTTTATTGAAGATGCGGCGGTTCCTGTTGAGCATCTGGCGGATTATGTAAAAGATGTGGAAGATATTATCCATCAAGCAGGTACAGATTACGCAATCTATGCTCATGCTAGCGCGGGATGTTTGCATATCCGCCCCTTGATTGACCTCAAAACGGAAACGGGACGCCGCCAATATCGTGAAATCGGCGATGCGGTCGCCGAAACCGTGACGCGCTACAACGGCACGATTACAGGCGAACATGGCAAAGGATTGGCACGAGGCGAGCATAATGCAACGCTGTTTGGCGATACATTGATGGGGGCATTTAAGGACATCAAAACAGCATTTGATCCGCATAACCGCATGAACCCTGGCAAAATTATTGACCCAACAAAAATGGATGATCCCGCAACGTTACGCTATACGCCTGCCTATGAGATCATCCCCCTACAAACACGCTTTGACTGGGAATCTGATGGTGGCTGGAGCGGAGCAGTGGAGATGTGTAATGGGGCGGGGGTGTGCCGCAAAGAAGGGACAGGGACAATGTGCCCTTCTTATATGGGAACCCGTGATGAAGCCCATTCTACACGCGGGCGGGCAAACGCGCTGCGGATGGCGATGTCAGGTAAGTTGCCCGATGGTATGGCCGATGAATCGCTTAAAGCGGTTTATGATCTCTGTTTGGCGTGTAAAGCGTGTAGTGCAGAGTGTCCATCCTCAGTGGATGTGGCAAAAATGAAATCGGAGTTTCTAGCTCAATATCATGATGCTAAAGGTATTCCCTTAACGACACGTTTGTTTGGCAATATTCATCAACTGAATAAATTAGGGGCACTGATGCCTGCGATCAGTAATTGGGGCATGAATAGTATCTTCGGCAAACTAGCGTTTAAACTGATCGGAATGCCCACAGAACGCCCCTTGCCAAAGTTTGCAGCGCGGCGGTTTTCGGCTCAGGGGCAACGCCACCACACCACCCCCGCTGCCACATTGGTGATTGATACCTTTACCGAATATAACCATCCTGAAGTTGGGATCGCGTTACTCAAAGTGGCTGATCGGTTGGGTTTGGCACTCAATACCATTCGGCTGTCGGAGAGCGGTTGTTGTGGACGTCCTGCAATTTCTAAAGGGTTGTTGGATCAAGGGAAACGAATGGCTGAGCAGAATGTCCGATTTTTGGCGCAACAGTTGGGCGCGGCTCCCTTTGTGTTTTTAGAACCCAGTTGCCTATCCGCGATTTTGGATGAGTATCCTAGTCTGGTGGGGCAAGGGTTCCAAGTGCAAGCCCAACAGATCGCTGATAATAGCTTAAGTGCTGAAGCATGGTTATTGCCGTTCCTCCAAGATGCGGATCTAGAGTGGAAAAATCCACCATCAGAGATTTTGTTACATGGGCATTGCCACCAAAAATCCTTATGGGGAACTTCCGAAACGCTTGAGTTGCTGGCCTGTTTACCGGATGCTACGGTTACAGAAATTGATAGTGGGTGTTGTGGTGTGGCGGGGAGTTTTGGCTATGAACATTATGATCTGTCGATGACGATTGGTGAACAGCGCTTGCTGCCCGCCATCCGTGAGGCGACGGGCGCGACGGTTGCCGCGCCGGGGACATCGTGCCGCGCTCAGATCCATGATGCAGGGTTAGCCGCGCAACATCCGATTGAAGTGATTGCGGCGTGTTTATGACCCGCCCACCCACCCCACTCGCCCAGCGTCACCACCCCGCCTAGCGGGGTGCCCTCCGCTGACCTCGTGTGATAGTGTTTTCTAAAATGATGCCTCTCATCAACAATCCATGATACGATGGAAGCACTAACAAAATGGAAAATTGTATATAAAGGAACTTTCCAAATGATGACACACATCAGAATGGTTGGATTTGTCGGTTTGCTATTGCTCCTAGTCGTGACAGGTGCATTGGCTCAAGACGAGGGGAGTTTGTTCACGGTGGCTGATGATGAGCCGATCATTATTCGTGGGGATGCACAATATACTGATCCTGGCGGGGTCATTTTTCACGATGGCGTTTTTCAGATGTTTCATAACCGCTTTGATGGCTGGCCGGCGGCGGTTGACATTTTCCAATCGACTTCAACCGATGGGGTAACGTGGACATTAGCATCTGAAGAGCCAGTTTTTTCGGGTGCTGATGTTGAGTATGCCGGCGTTGCGTTGTTAGCTTCTAGCATCTTAGTTGAAGATGATGGCACATGGGTCATGTATTTTTATACATGGGAAACAAATGCAGGGTTAGCACCGACTTCGATTGGGCGGGCAACCGCACCTGAACCCAGTGGCCCTTGGGTAGCTGATGATGAACCGATCTTGGTTGCTGGTTCGGATGGTGAATGGGATGAATTACAAGTGGTAGCGCCAACGGTCGTTAAAACCAATGATGGCTATGTGATGTACTATACAGGCGCAACTAGCAGCGCATTATCCATTGGGATGGCAACCTCAGAGGATGGGATCAACTGGACAAAATATGATGATCCCAGCACCACCGACGCACCTTATGCAGAAAGTGATCCAATTATTGTTGAATTGGGAAATCCTAATTATGACGATGATGAGCAATATGTGTGGCAACCGCAAGTTGTTGTCACGGATGATGGGTGGGTGATGCTTTATAAACATGGCGATAAATTCTATGCAGGCCCGACTGGGGAAATTGCTTATGCGATTAGCCAAGACGGGATCACATGGGAGCAAGTCCATGATGTGATCGCCATTGATTACACCGATATTGATCGCGGGCGGGCGATCTGGTTTACTGAATTGGTCTATGCCGAGGGAACCTACTATCTTTATTTTGAATTAGGTAATGGTTCTAATACGGACATTTATGTTGCAACTTATGATGGGAATTTATTCGAGTAAATCCGAAATAACGTGCATATGCAACAACGGCACGTCTTGATAGTCCCCGCCGTTCATCACAATACGATAGGCGGCGGGATTGAATCGCTGGATCAAGATTTGGGCGGCTTCCATTAACGCCGCTAGTAGTTCGGGGGAAGCCGCCAACACATTTGGCACATCGCTTTTGGGGATGATGATCACATGTAACGCATGGCTTGGGTTGGGATGTTCAAATGCCATGACCAGATCGGTTTCATAAAGCCGCTCAAGCGGGATTGCAAATGCCATATGGACAATACTCCAGCGTAATAGTTTGCCACCTAAGCGGCTTCTTGCAAAGTTGAATAACCATCTCCGTAGCCATCGCATCAATTAGATCATCACATTTGGGCGATATTCACCCCACACGCCCCGCAACACATGGCAGATTTCACCCAAAGTAATGTCATTTTCCACGGCTTCGATGAAGATTGGCATCAGATTGTCTTTTCCTTTTGCGGCGGACTCAATACGGCTCATCAATTCTTGAACGCGGTTGGCGTCGCGTTCCGCACGGATGGTGGCCAGCTTTTCGCGTTGGGCGGCTTCGATGGCGGGAGCAACTTTGAGAATGTCTAAGGCGCTGGTATCTTCTTCGACTTCAAATTGATTGACACCTACAACGATCTGCTGATGGGCTTCCAACGATTTTTGATAGGCATAGGCTGCATCATTGATCTCATTATTGATGAACCCTGCATCAATCGCAGCGAGTGCGCCACCCAGATCATCAATCTTATCAATGTAGGCTTGGGCTTGTTTTTCGATTTCGTCAGTTAAGGCTTCCACGGCATAACTACCTGCCAGCGGATCAATGGTATCGGCTACCCCGCTTTCGTGTGCCAAAATTTGTTGGGTGCGCAGCGCGATCCGCACGGCTTTTTCGGTGGGGAGCGCGAGCGCTTCATCCATACTGTTGGTGTGCAGGCTTTGCGTGCCGCCAAAAATCGCTGCGAGTGCCTGCACCGTGACCCGTACAATATTGTTTTCGGGCTGTTGCGCGGTGAGCGTGCTGCCACCGGTTTGGGTATGGAAGCGCAGTTGTAATGCTTTTTGATTGGTGACCCCGAACCGCTCTTGCATAATCTTTGCCCACAAACGGCGTGCCGCACGGAACTTGGCGACTTCTTCTAAAAATTGATTATGCGCATTAAAGAAAAAGGAGAGTTGTTGCCCAAATTGGTTGGCGTCTAGCCCTGCATCAATGGCAGCTTGTACATATTGGATGCCATTGGCGAGTGTGAAGCCAACTTCTTGCACGGCGGTGCAACCTGCCTCGCGTAGATGATAGCCGCTAATGCTGATCGTGTTCCACTGCGGCACGGATTCCCCACAATAGGCAAACAGATCGGTGATCAATCGCATGGAGGGCTTGGGGGGAAAGATGTAGGTTCCGCGTGCGATGTATTCTTTCAAAATGTCATTTTGCACCGTGCCACGTAATTTGCTCGGTTCAACCCCTTGTTGTTTGCCCACTGCAATATACATCGCCAAAAGGATGGTTGCGGGGGCATTGATCGTCATACTCGTGGAGACTTTATCCAAGGGAATATCTTGGAACAACCGCGCCATATCCCGCAAGCTAGAAATACTCACCCCAACTTTACCGACTTCGCCCAACGCCATACTATCGTCAGCGTCATAGCCTGTTTGGGTGGGTAGGTCAAACGCAACGGATAAGCCCTTGCCACCTTGTGCTAACAGATATTGATAGCGGGCATTGGATTCTTCAGCGGTGGCATAGCCCGCATATTGGCGCATCGTCCACAATCGAGAGCGATACATGGTGGGTTGTACGCCGCGTGTAAACGGATATTGGCCGGGGAAGCCGAGCGTTTCCTCATAATCTTGATCGGTGTTTTCAGGGGCATACATGCGATCCAACTCGATATTGGAAGAAGTATTAAACGTGGGTTTACGTTCGGGGAATTTTTGCAATATGCGATCCACATCGGATTGCCATTTGTTCCATTTTGAGGTCATGTAAAAATCCTTTAGGTTTATGTTGAATATTTTGAACATACCATGATGATAAAAATTAAGGTGGTGGTAAAACGGTAAGTTATAGGCTGAATGGCTTTACCCCCCTCTAAATCTCCCCCCCGAACTCGGTGGGAGACTTTTGAACCCTTCGGATCGCTTATAGCCCCTTCCTCCGAATTCGGGGGAAGGGGTTGGGGATGGGGGTTTGGATGGAACCTACTTCGTATCACTTACTACTTAACCACTACCAAAATTAAGTCTTTAGGCAACTACCTAGGCTATCATGACTGTAGGATACCATCACTTGGTTATGGCTTAATTTGTTGAGTGTTTGTCGGTTCGGCGTGGCAGAAGCTACGCCCTACAATCAAGTTATGGGTAGAGCGGACAATTGCCCGCTGTGACATACAAATGGTCAGAACACTGAGTAGTTACGTCTTTAGATTATAATCGCTTGTAGAGGGAGATGGGTAGTTTTTCATCATCTAAAACTCGCTATAATACTAGGAGCATACACACAATCAATCCGCAAAGGAGTTCCCTTATGAAGCGCCTCATTGCCATTTCAATATTTATGATTACCTTATGTAGTGCCCCTACACTGAGCTATGCACAGGACGATTGTACGGGGCTGGTGCAACCGCGTTTGGGGGTGGGAGTTACGGCACGGGCAGCCTTTAATGATGGTTTGGGGGTGGTGTTTCGTACCGCTCCGGGAACCGATGATAGCGGGAGCGAGGTGATCGAAAATTTTCCTGAAGGCGTAATCTTTACGGTTACGGGGGATGCACCAATTTGCCAAGATGGCTTTGTCTGGTGGGCGGTGCAACTGCCCGATGGGCGATCAGGCTTTATGGCAGAAGGGGCGGCTGCCACGGGTGGCTATTTTGCGGAACCGTTTGAAATTGCTGTTACCATCTCGCAACCTTCTGCCACCAACCCCGGTATGTTGGATCGGTATCTGATTGATTCACGGGGGAACACACAACAGTTATCCTCATTTGCCGCGCCTACCCAACCGATTGCTGACTTTAACGCCATTTGGCAAGAAACCGAAATCGCAACGGCGCAGAGCGCTTACCAAAATCTAGCGATTAATTGCCCTGATCAAATACCATCAGATTTATCCGAGGGTATCGAATCTGCGTCTTGGGCGACACCGCCTACCGAATTTATCCCTGCGCCTGATGGCGCGTCTGCGCTGGTGATTCGAGATTATCGAGTGACTATTCCGGATTGTACGGGCGCGCCTGAACAATATGGGACGAGTACCGTTTCTGTTTTAAGCACAACAGGCACCGAAGAACTCGTTTTTCCGTTTTCACAACATTCTGATCCGCCGCTCTCGAGCCATTGCCAACCACCCTTTGACCCTCAACCGGATGCCCCAACCGCGATTATGGAAGTGGAATGGTCACAAGATAGTGAATATGTGGCGGTGGTGGTGCGCTACTTACGCGACGGTGAGAACTTTCCTTGTGCGTTTTATCATATTTTTACCATTCATGCCCCAACGCTAGATGTATTTGTGATTGGTGAAGGGCGGCGCGTTGGCTGGGGGCAAGGGGGGCGGCGTTTGCGGTTTGTGCGTGTGGAACGGCAAGACCCAAACGCAGCAGGCACCGAACGCTTGCTCAGTGTGTTACCAGATGGTGGCGATCCGATTGAGATTTTTATCCCCGGCGGGGCGACATGGCTACCAGATGCAACGCTCCAAAGTGGTGTAACGCTCCCCTGGACAGAACGGGGTGATAAACTCTTGGTCTGTAATGGGCGCGTCTATAACTGTGGCGAAACCTTGACCTTTCAGATCATTGATTCCGGGTTTGTGAACCCGATTGCGATCCTCGCGCCCAGTGAGGTGCAACTTGGCTTGAACTTGCAACAGGTCGAATATGTGGCAGGGGATACACAATTGCTATGGCTGAACACAGAAGGCACGCTCTATTTGCAACCCATCGCTGGTGATGGGGCGGGGCAATGGACAGAGGTTTCACCAGAAACTTTAAGCGGAATTGTGATCACAGAAATTGTGCCGTTGCCCTCTGGCGTGGGGGCGGTGCTGGTCAGTGATGCCAGTTTGTACTATTTGGATGTACTGACGAATACGGCGAGTATCATCACATTGCCGTAGATAACGCATAACGCAGCACTAAATTTTACAATTTGGCAATTTAGCGATTGCCAAGCACAATAAGGCATCGTTCAATGAGCCATTTCAAAGGGGGCAACGATGCCAACACCACATAATGAATCTGCAATCACCTACCAGTGGCTGCTTCGTGAATTCCAAGTAACCAACCCTGATCTGTTAGTGGATAAGCGGTGGACAGCCATTCGGGATGAGATGCGGAATGTTTCAACAGGGTTTTCTAGTATCCAAGATTGGATTTCTGACTTTTGGTTGTCGATGGGCTTTTCGGCTATGCTGGGGATGATGCTGTTGGCGAACCTGTAACTAAGCGGTAAGACGTCCAAAATGAGTGACTCTAGTTTTGTTACGTGGCACGTCGTTTTGCCAGTTCATAATGCGTGTCAAATTCATGGCAGCGGCAGTGAGAACGAATTGCAATTCTGTTTTGTCATGTCCGCGATAACGCGATCGCCTCATCCCCCGTGCAAATACGCCTTGTGAAATAGTCCCTTCAATGGCCGCTCGTTTACCGTACTGTTGTTGCCATGTTTCTGTATGCTGTTCTTGCTTGCGCTGTTGAACAATCTCAAAAACGGGTTGCTCATGGAAAGACAGGGAGCGGCGATGATGTTTGGTACACTGTTTACGAACCGAACAGGTTGTGCAGTCTTCGGTCAAGAATCTGACCCGCGTTAGTTGGTGGTCACGACGATGGTCACGCATCGTCCATGGATTGCTGACACGTCCTTTTGGGCAGGTTACCTGCCGATTTTGCCAATCAATAGTGAATGCTTCAATGCCATAGCCATGTTTAGATTGCCATGTTTTCTTTTCAACGACTGGTCCAAAGAGATTAACCCCGTAATCTTGTTGGCTATCATACAATAATGGGGCAGAGGTATATCCTCTATCAACTAGATGGTCATCGGGGAGACATCCTTTTTGCTTGAGGGACTGATGTATTGGTTCAACAGCATCATAATCTTGTTGTGTGGCCTTGACTAATTGAACGTTGGTGATGAGATGCGGTGCATCATCATTGCAGGTTTCAGTGAAATGCACTTTGTAACCAAGCCATTTGCGAGATTGCTTACGGCTAAATCGTGCGTCGATGTCAAAAGGGGATTGAATGAGCTGTGCAGCAGGGGGCATCTCCTTTCGGTCTCGCTTGCGAAGCTGGTCATTTTCGATGACATATTGTTGTATCCAGACTTGCCGAAGGATTTGTATGGACGGTACTTCTCGTAGGAAAGGCGGCGTTTGGGGATGATGCCATATGTTGTTTAACAAGAGTAAGCCATCTTGACCAATTGTGATGGTCAGTGCATCTCGTTCCGCACGTTTTTGCGGTAGTCGAAAATCGGTTAAGAGTTTTCCATATCGTGTAAACCAGTCGGGTGCGACCCACTCTTGGAGCCAATCAGCCGCGACGAGTGTAACTGCATCTAGTGCGGTTTGGAAGGTTCGCCCGACAAGCATCAGGCGGTTCAGCTCTTGTACATTGGCAATGACATGAGTGGAATCCGTGCGTTGTTTACCACCATTGCCCAACAATCCAGCTTCAACAAACTGTGCCAACATGGTATCCAGCAAACGTTGACCCGCTTCATTGTCAATCAGGCGTTGTCGAAACTCACTCAAAACAGAAAAATCGAAACCATCATCGGTTAGCTCAAGGCTGAGAGCATATTTCCAGTCTATGCGTGCCCGCACGGCATCAGCGGCTTGTCGATCTGAGAGATTTTCAGCGAATTGCATGATGCTAACCAAAGCTAAGCGCCACGGGTCATAAGCGGGTTGACCATCATAAGGATAAAGATCGCGGAACTGGTCATTGGTAAAGAACGTGCCCAAGATATCACGCATTTGCATGTAGACATTGCCCTTACGAAAGGCAGCTTGGGCAACTTGAACCGTCATTTCGGGGATAGGTGAAATCGGGTGCATTTGTAGTGACATCCAGCAATCCTTTTTAGGATGATCTTACCAGATTTTTAGGTGTCATCTTCCTCATCATCTGGGTCAGGTGGAAAATAAGGGTCTAAGATTTCTTGCAATTGCTGTGCAGGATCAATAAGTTCATGTACTCTCATTTCTTTAACACCAGTTGCCCAATCTTCTATGCCTATAACAATTTCATCTATCGTGTTCTTTTCTAATTGTTTAATAATGCTTACTAAAGTGCTCTCATATTCTTCAATGATGTGGCCAATTTCAGTTGCTATTTTTTGAGCTACTCTCTTGTCAAAGCCTAATCCAACCATTTTCGCAACCCATTGGTCATGAATATGATCATATTCAATTTCTCTCATGAATTCTCGAATACGCTTTTCTAATTCAATCATATTTACTCCTTGCTACAAGAGGAGTAGAAAACTCTACCCCTCTTGTTTTTTGCATTATCCTGCTAGAAAACCACCATCAAAGTCATCCCAGTGATCATTGCACAAACCTTCTGCGATAAGTTGCCCACCAAAGGCGAGAAGTTGTGCCCACCTGTCTCCTGACCAACCGCTTTGCGCCAATTCACGATTAAATTGTGCCTCAGACATTCTACTACTTTTTTTCTGAATATCTTGTATTGCCCGACGAATTGTTCGACACCAACCGCCATCAGGATCTCGGTTAGGATTTGAACCCGAACCTGGATAACCTAATACCTCGGTATCCAATAACTTAGCTATATGCTCAGCTATAGTTCCCAGACGGGCATCGATACCTAAGTCCTTTGCGAAATGAAACGGAAATTCGGCTCTATCTGGGAAATGAGGCTGGGTAGCAACCTCATAAGCGGCGTAACAAACCGCACCCGTAACAATCACCCCGCCAATGATGTCCATTGGGCCAGGGGCTGGACTATCTCCAAGCGCAATGGCTCCTCCCGCTGCTGCCCATGGACTCACGATAGTAGTAAATTGTTGTGTTGTTGAACCTTGTGATGGTAACGGGTGACCACTATTCCATTGTCGCGCAAATTCTGAAAAAGATAATGCACTCCAATAATCTACTTCATCTCGAACAATGGCGCTAACATCGGGTGGCCAATTGGGATATTCATCCAATATAGCAGTCGTCCATGATGAAAATGCCGCATGACATTCACTTTTCTCAAAGTCTGTTGTGTTTGGATTCAACCAGCATAGACCGCTTGGGTCAGCACGGTTGATTGGATTTGCACCAACGTAGCTGTAGTCATTCATAAAAAGAGGTTCGCCAACAGCATCGGGGATCGGGTTGATCCCGAAATATGCGCCGCCTGACGCCATTGATGATTGGATGGCAAACCCCATGCCGCAAGTTGATGGTAGCCAGCCAACCAATTATAGTGCGTTTAAGGCATTGTTGGCGGCGGCTCCGGCACCAGCTGATAGCCAAACAGATGATAGTGCAATCCATGCGCATCAACAATTTATGGCGTTGGTGCAACAAGAGCAAATCCAAGGACACCAGTCCTCAGCAATGCAACAAGCTGAGCATGTGCGCGCATGGATCACGACCGCTTTTGGTGGTTTGTTGGGAGCGGCTGTATTTTCTCCACAAGATCGCGAATATCATAACCAGTTGATGGGTGCAGTACACCAACGGATGCGGATTGTCTTATCCTTGGAAGATGATAACGACCTGACGAACCAGCGCTTGTGGATGGTTCCATTTTCTGAGGGGCGCATCGGTAACCTGTATAACTTGCGGATGAACCCACAAGGCTATCTTCAAGATACATATATTCGGATTGGGCAAGGTCAACAATGGCAACATCACTGGCGCTGGATTAGTCAACCTGCCGATAAAACATTGGTCGTGGAGGCGGTGCAACTGGCAGCGCAAATGATGCGCTGTCACCCTTTGAGGTTAGGGTTGGTCATGGCGCTGGATGTGGATGATGAGCGGATGCAACAAATGGCGCTGGTGATGGTACGGCGCTGGTTGTTAACGGTCAAAGCAATGGCATGGTTAGAAGCAGCCCTTCAGCATGACTGGCAAGATGTTGGCGTTGATGACTTGGTTTGTTTTGCCTTTAATACCGTCAAGCCAGAATGGCCGCATCGCCCCTTTGCTATTAGTCATCGGTCGCCAGATGTCAAACCCTTATTGGAAAAAAGCCCTGCGTGGCGTTCGCCTATTTTTGCAATTGATGCAACGTATGTACCAGCTTGGGAAACCAACACGGGCATGATATGGGGATTGTTTGCCAGTACGCCCAACCTGATCAAAATCGAATCGCCTGCTTACGATGACTCGGTATGGTGTCGCCGAGAATCTGAGTTATTTTTCTATCTGCGTGATCATTGTGATTTTTTGCCTGATCGTACCTTGACCGTTTTCCCACATACTGCCATGGAGCGACTGGAGCCGATCAATACCGCATGGCAAAAAACGCGAACGGTGTTCCCACATTCCGACGAAAACCGCCTATCGGACGATGAAAAACCATCGCCTGAGGCATTAAGCGCACCTGCTGTTGGAGACTTTCCGCCGTTGGGGATGGTTTATGCGCCTGCCGCAAAACCGCTGTGGCAATTAAAGATGTTACGCGGGGCGGGTGCGATGCGAATTTTGCATAGTGTGTTGCAAGATCATATGCAAGTTAACGATCTCGTTAAACGTCTACAATCGCCCCACGCACAGATGCCCGTCGAGTGCATCACCAATAATCCTGATGGGTGGGAAGCGTATAAAACGATTTTCCGAGAACTAGCGCTGGAATGTGGGGATGAAAAAGAAATTCCGATGCAATTCCCTGATTTTTACCCTCAGTTGCATCCGATGTTTGTACAAGAAATTTTGCAAAATATCCCTGATCTAAGTAGTGGATACCCAGCGTTAGGGGATATTGCGATTGCGATTGAATGGTTGGTGACGATTTATCCCACATTAGCTGATACCAATATGCAAGATATGATCTTGATCGATCTGCGGGGGCATACCAAAGAGTCGTGGATGACGACCCCTGAGCTAGCGCTGGTGCGCGGGATTTCGGCTATGGCGATGCCACCTGTACCGTTATGGTTTATTCAAAAAGCAGGGCAGCATATTGAACGCTGGGGGATTTCTGAACAAAGCCCAATTTTCACCGAATATCAAGAAAGTCAATTTATATGGATGTTGCCCGGCTTTTTGGGTGATAGTTGGGTGTATCACTATGTTACCGATACGGATATGACATTATCGCCAGCACTGGCCAATCGGTGTATGGCTACCAAATCGGATGATTGATGCTGATAGAGAAAGCCTGTGTTGGTGAGTGATAGCGCTGACCAACACAGCAACCATGATCACACTGCCGTGATCGATTCAACTTGGCAGATGCGTTGTATCTCTTTGATAGCAGCATATTGTTGCCAATCGACTATTTCAACCACAAATTTCATAAAATTCTCACGCTTTACGCTATAGTGGTTTAGCCAATACGCTAAAACATCTTTGCCGTGATACCAATAACGGTAATCAAATTGAGTATCGTTGAAGATTGTCCTTATATCTTGGATATGTCGTTGCAAGTCATCTATACTGACTGAATCAAATAGGATGCGAAATGTTTCAACGTGCTCGATAGCATTTGCTTCACAGGTAGCAAAGTCAAGTTTTTCAGGAAGTTTGCCATCTTTTTCGCTTAACCGATTGGCAAGATCAAAATCGCGTTGACGCTTGTAGGACAAGCCTTTTGCTTGCTCTAGCGCTTGCTTGCGTAAACGTTGCAACGCCCATCGAATCACTTGATAGGACTTTAATTCAGATACAGTTTGTTGCACTGTTTGATGGTGATCAGTAGGGTTTTGCTTGGTTAAATTATAGTGATCCAAACATTGCCTCAATAACTCAGGATTCAGCATATAACTTTCAAGACACGTGAAGCCCGTTAAAAGCTGTTTGCCTTGATTCCATTGAATAGGTTTTGCTTTGCTGTTTTCAGCATCGAGATCTCGATCCCGTATGATTCGCCAATTCTTACCATTAGCGGTATATCCTCTGGCGAAATTTTGGGCAGAGTGTTTGCCCCCCATTGGAACTATTTGGATTCTATATTTATATTCGGGTAACACATCATCTATAAGTACCCGTTTCCAAAAGCTAATGTCAGCGCTACTGGCGACCCCTTCACAAAAAACAAACCGATTGTTTGGATTACTGGTTACCACACTCATGAAATTTCCATTCGTTGAATATTGGCTTCAGGTACAATCGTTGCGACTGCATCGGAATGAGTGGTGATAATAAACTGATTATTTTTGCCAAGTTTCGGTAGTAAACTGATTAATGCTTGTTGTATGGGTGGATGCAAATGAAGTTCTAACTCATCAATTAAAATCACAGAATTATGAATGCCCCATTCTACAAAATCCACTAATACAGGCATGATGGCGCGTTCCCCTGCTGAAATTTCGCTGATGTCGTAATCGTTTTCACCATCTGAAAAATATACACTGGGTTCAGCACCATACATATCTTCAATGCGATCCAGCTTGCGCCTAGGGAAAAGTCGTGAGTAGTATGTGTTAAAGGTGTTGAGTTTATTATTTTTTCCGCTATTGGCAAAGGCAAACCAGCGAATAAATAAATTGCGTAAAGCTGTTTCACTATCAATTTGTTGGATAGGGTTTTTCCCATTATTTTTATGACCTTCGTCGGTGAAGGGTGCTAAGGTATATGCTTTGCGGTCTTCAGTGTACCAAAAAACGCCGCCGATTTGCCCAAATAAGTCTTCATCACTATTCTGTGAGCGATTGTAAAGCAAGTTGTAGGCGTAGCGGCGTCCTTGAAATTGAAAATAGTATGAGGCTCCACGTGGATCTGTTATTACGTTTTCACTTCTTTTGTTTTCATTTGGTAAGGATTCCCAAATTAACGTAATTTCCTCTGCATCTGCGGGAGCTGTAGCATTTGGGAATGTTGGATAATCACTACGATGATAAAAATCGCTTGTTGCGCTGATTTCTTCACGGCTAAATTCAATATCAAGCCTAACTTCTGAATTGCCTCGATAATTGGCAGATAGGCTGCCTGGTACAAAGCCGCCCCAATTTAACTCATCAGGGCTATTAAGTTGGCGAGTAGCATCCCCTAAAGTAGCTGCAATAGCCTGTAAAATACTGGTTTTGCCAGAACCATTATCGCCTATTAGCAATGTAATGTCCGAATTACCAATGGGACGCGAAAATTGTAAGGTAAAATCTTTAAACCGTTTGAAGCGTGTTAGTTGTAACTGATTGAGCCTCATAATAGGGTCATCCATGTTATATGAAAATGGTAGAGAAATTTCCTACCTACGATCATACTTGATTTTAGGATTCTGTGTTCTGGCAGTAGCATCTTATCTACAAGATGTACTATACATCTGTTCCTGACAACACGTCAGTAACCGTATGCGCGACATGCCACAGATCATCATCGGACATAACCAAGGGTGGCAAAAGGCGTAACACAGTTCGCCCCGCCGGGAGCGCCACAATCCCCCGATCTTGCAATGCACTTAATACCGATCCCACTTTATCCCGTAACTCGATCCCGAACATGAACCCGCGCCCGCGTACCGCACGTACTGCGCTATCGGGTAAATGTTCTGTCCAGTATTGGCGGATTTCCGCGCCGAGTGTGAGCGCCCGTTCCACTAATCCACTGGATTGATACACCGCTAAGGCTGCTAACCCAACCGCACAAGCTAACGGATTGCCGCCAAAGGTGCTGCCATGTGTCGCAGGGGGCAAGGCTCCGACTCGTTCCCCCATCAAGACTGCACCCATCGGAACGCCAGCAGCAATACTTTTGGCAACGGTCATCAAATCGGGTTGGATGCCATCTTGCCAATGGGCAAAGAGGGTTCCCGTGCGCCCAAAACCGGTTTGGACTTCATCGACAATCAATAAACTACCGTTAGCATGGCACGCGGCTTGCACGGCTTGCAAGTATCCCGCTTGGGCAGGGTGGACACCGCCTTCTCCTTGCACGACTTCCACAATCACGGCGGCGGTATTGGGTGTTAAAGCGTTTTCGATTTTTTCGATCTTGTTGTAGGGTACATGGGTCACATCCGGCAGCAGAGGGGCGAAGGGTTCCCGATAGCGTTTTTCCCATGTTAGGCTTAACGCGCCATTCGTCCGACCGTGAAAGCCGCGCATGGTTGCCACGATGCCACTCCGCCCCGTGACCAATTTCGCGATCTTGATCGCGCCTTCGTTGGCTTCTGCCCCACTATTACACAAAAAGATACGCGGCATCTTGGCGGCCTGACACAACGCGGCTTGATACTGGGCGCGGATCGGATTATGGAATAGCTCAGGGCAACTGATCAGTTGGGCGGCTTGGCTTTGGATCGCTTCTACAATGGCGGGGTGGGCGTGCCCCAAATTCGTGGAGCCTTGCCCGCCCACACAATCAATATAGCGATTGCCCGCTGCATCAAATAGATATGCACCCTCGCCGCGCACGATTTGCAAATCGCGTTTGACGTATGCGCCGCTACTATGGTGATCTTCGAGTTGGTTCAGTTGGCTTGCATCCATGTTTTGTGTCCTGTATGTTTATGGTTTGCGGTAAAAATACCCTGTTTAACCTGAGTTCGGGATAAACGCTTTGAGGTATAGTTGTTCTCAGGGCTTCGCCCTGAAGCCCACGATCTTTTAAACGTTCGACCAAATGTTTAACGTTTTACTCGATTTTTTGCCGAAAAAATCGCGGGGGACGGGGCAGAGCCCCGAAAATGTGTGTTGTATCATTGTGTGCTTTGGTGAAGCAAATTCGGCATTTCTTAAACCGAATTGACGTTTGTTTATATTAGGCATACCATTTTGCTTGTATGAACGCCCGTTATATTTGTAGGGGGTAGGGGCGGGTTTGCAAACCCTTCCCTTTAAACCCCCTACGCACGAATGTGTGTACCGCCGCCATCAAGCGCCGCGTCGAGTGGTGCTTCGCCTTGAGAGCTAGCAATGATCGTACTATTGGCGCTGGCGGTTTGGGCGGCGATCAGTTTTTTCTTCATGCGCCCTTTGGCTATATCCTGATATTGATCCAATTGCGCTAGGGATATTTCCGCAATCCGCGATTGTGGATCATCAACATCGCGCAGTAAGCCTGCGACATTGGTCAGAATGATCAGGTTATCCGCGTTGATGGTTTTGGCGATCTGTGCGGCGGCCAGATCACCATCAATATTGAGCCGTTCATATTCCGCACCAAGTGCTAACGGAGCGACCACAGGCGTATACCCTTGATCGAGTAAGTGTTGCAATAGGTCACCATCTGCGCCGGTGATCTTGCCCGTATAATCATCACGGATGATGACTTGCCGCCCATTACGGATGGCACGGATCGCTTTTTTGCGTTCGGCAAAGATCACATTCGGGCTTGCTAAACCAACCGCCTTGATCCCATGTTGACGCAGAATGCTGGTCATCGTTTGGTTAACTTGTGCCGCCGCCATGCTGAACAGTTCAATGGTGCGGGCGTCTGTATAGCGGCTGGTGTGTCCGCTAGGGCTCGTGATCGTTTGCGGCGGATAGCCGACATCTTCTGATAGCTGATTGGTTGCGGCTGAACAACCATGTACCACTATCCACTGTTCGCCGTTCTGAATCCGTTGGGCAAGGTTGCTGAGTGTGGCGCTGTGATCGTTGCCTGCGCCGCCCCCAAGTTTTAAGATCGTCGTCATGCTGGGAAGATTCCTCCAAAGGTTAGGGCGGTGGTTTCCTCAAAACCACACATCAGATTCATACATTGCACGGCTGACCCTGCCGCCCCTTTGCCAAGATTGTCCAACGCGGCTAATAAAACGGTGCGCCCTGTCGCTGGATTATATTCCCATCCAACATCGGCAAAATTCGTACCTGTGAGCAAATGTGGTTCAGGGTGGCGATGGATGCCGCCTTTTTCATGGACAATACGCACAAACGGTTCGGGTTTCCATGCGGTGCGGTAGGCTTTCCAAAAGTCTTTGTCTGCCAAGCCTGTGGGGAGTGTGGTGTGTGCCATTGCATAAACACCCCGCACCAATTCGACACTGGTCACCGCTAGGCGAATATCGTAATTGCCAAATTGTGAAAGCACCTGCCGTGCTTCGGCTTCGTGCCGATGCCCCACCAACTGAAACGGACGCACGATCCCACTTCGCACAGGGTGGTGACCGCTTTCAGAGGGACTATTACCCGCTTCACTGCTACCAACTTTGATGTCAATTATGAGCGGTTGATCTTGGGGCAGCAAATCGGTTTGCGCGAGGGCATACAGCGCCAAATTGGTAGCGGTTGCATTACATCCGACGCCGCTGGCGTATTTGGTTTGTTGTAATGCCTCTCGATTGACTTCGGGCAAGCCATAGACAAAACGCTCTAACCAGTGCGGCGCAGCGTGCGGTTCGCCATATGTGGCTTCATAAATGGCGGGATCGTTTAATCGAAAGTCCGCACTCAGATCGATGATGTACGTTGCTAGTTCGGCGTACTGGTCGATCTGTTGTTGGGCGGCGCCGTGTGGCAGCGCCAAAAATAAAATATCACAGGTGTCAAGTTGATCAGTGGTGGTGAATTTGAGGGTGGTTTGTCCGCGTAGGTGGGGGTGAACTTGATGCACAAATTTCCCTGCATTACGGTTAGCGGTCACTTGCTGCACACTGACAAACGGATGTTGCAAGAGCAAACGCAACAATTCCCCGCCAGTATACCCTGAGCCGCCAACAATACTAACGCTTAACGTCTCGGTCATGGCTTACCTCGCTTTCTGTAAAACATAGGTGGCGATGTGCTGCGGAATGTCCACGCCTGTGGTGTCGATGCTGTTGCGGAATTCCATCGTATGGTTAACCTCATTGACCAGTAAGCCGCGTTCAGGGTCTTCTAAGAGATCGATGGCCAAAACACCGTGTTCGCCGCCACTCACCGCCGCCGATGTGCGTTCACATAAGTCTGCGATGGCGGGCGTGATGGGGCAATTGCTGGCCGCGCCGCCGCGTGCTGTATTGGTGATCCAATGCTCCGATTGGCGATAGATGGCGCAAACGGTTTGCCCACCGATCACAAAAGCGCGAATATCACGATTGGGTTTATTGATAAATTCTTGGATGTAAAAGACCTGATGCCCCACACCACCCAACACGGCTTTATGCTCCAATACAGTTTCGGCGGCATCCCGATCATGAATCCGTGAGAGCAAGCGCCCCCAAGACCCTACCGGTGGTTTCATCACCACTGGATAACCAATTGTTTCAATCGCTTCCAACGCCGCGTCCGTGCTAAAAGCGATCTCAGTACGCGGTTGCGGAACGCCTGCGACATCCAAGGCAAACGCCGTGCGGATTTTGTCCGCGCAGACACTCGCCGTTTGGTAGGTGTTTACGGTGGGGCAATTGACCGATTCATATAGTTGTAAGGCCACCAACCCCGCGCTGGTGCTGACGCTCCGTTCAAGCAAGACATCCACTTGTGGATCAAAACCGCCCACCGTCGCCGCGATCTGCCGTTCATCGATCCGAATCGGTGAAACGCCCAGCGCCTCAAAGGCCGCGAAGAGACTTTTTTCCTCCACGCGGACACGGCTACACAGAATCCCAATACGTGATGACACAGGTTATTCGCCCCAGTCTTCCATTTCCATCGGTGCGAGGTCAATTTCCAGTGGATCAAGGCTAATAATTTCAAGCTCTGTGCCACAATCAGGGCAGGTCAAAATTTCGCCTTCCATGGCATCCGCTGCCACGATGACATCAGCACCACATTCTACACATTCAATTGTCCGTTCTTCACTCATGGTTTGGTTTCCTTTATAGATAGAATATTTTGTCGGTATAACAAAAAACCACCCTCGCGGGTGGTTGATGATGAATCACGTTGTTAAGCATCCAAGCAAAAACGCACGACCCGCTGTTAGGTTGTGTTGGTCTTCTTGCTCTTTTTGATGCTGGCAGTTGTATTCATCGATTGTTTGATAATACCGTTTATTGTTTGATGGCCAGATCATAGCAGGGACTTTATGATACCGTCAACTACTTTTGTGAAATTTCCCAAACATTGGCATGATGGATAAAGCATCCTTGGTCTGAATATGCTAATATGGGAAGGACATTTCAGGGGGAACAGTCTTATATGGAAACACAATACGCACAAATTGATCAACATCGCTTGGCCTATCAAACGGCTGGCTCACCAGACAACCCGCCCTTGATCATGATCCATGGATTGGGATCATACAAAGGCGTCTGGGAAAACACCATTGAATTATGCAAAAATCATTTTTACTGTATCGCGGTTGACTTATTAGGCTTTGGCGAAAGTGATAAACCGTGGATTGCAGATTATAAGATCGCAACCCAAGCCAAGCGTGTGACGCAACTGGCGGATTATCTGGATATTGATCGCTTTTACCTGATCGGGCATTCAATGGGCGGTCAAACGGCGATGTATTTATCGGCGAATGTTGCGCCTGATCGTGTCATTAAGCTGATTGATGTATCGGGTGTGGTGGCGGCTCGGTTGGTGCGCCCTACCACGGTATGGGGATACTTTACCCGTCATAATATTTCGTTGATGATGCGCACCGTTCCGATTGTGAGTAGCCTTTCAAATTATTTGGCAGTCAATAATCAAACCTATGCCCATGATCTGTTTAGCATTTGGTTTTATGATGTTAAGGGAATGCCAATGGACAGTTACCGCGAAGCACGGGATATGTTCACCCGTACCGATGGCACGATCTCATTTGGGGCAGCCTTCCGTGCCATCAATAACGCGAACTTGACTCCGATCCTGCCCAAAATCAAAGCCCCGACGCTGGTCATTTTTGGGGATTCGGACGCAGTGGTGCCTGTCCGTGATGGATATCTAGCCCATGAACGGATACCAAATAGCGACCTATTTTTGATCGAACAGGGCGGTCATTTTGTGATGTATGAGCATCCCGATGAATATTTGGGCGCGGTTGCTGAGTTTTTGGGGATAAGTACTTAATAATCAAGGAAACCAAAAACAATGATCATCCCTCCCACGATGAATGTATAGGGGATCATACCGAGTACGAACGAGATCCATGCGGATGTTGCTAGCCCGCCTAATTTGTTCATCGAATAGTGTTGATGATAATACTCATCATATTTAAGTAATCGCTCCATATCACGGATGCCGATGGGTCTGCCGTGGCGCGAGATATGCTGCTTTACCACTTGGATGTGTTGTTTTAAGGTGGCATCAATTGATTGTTGGTTCAGTGAACTATAATAGTTCTTTTTTTGAATATGTTCTCCCAAACCATAGCTAGTTTCAACGACAGCACGATCCGCTAAAACAGTTGTGAATTGACACGCCATGACATCTAAATTAGGGATTTCAACTATGATGGTGCCTGAAGGATTTTTGTAATACCATGTGATATTCTTTTTGGCGGTGAACCATTCGCCATAGATTCTTGTATTAGTTTCGCCTAAGCGCGTAAATTTCAGGTGCTCGATCTCGCCAGCCACTTGCCTAGGGACAAGGTAATCAAAGTCATGGCGCTCGTCGCTGGCATCTGTTGAGCGATTCAGTGGTGTGCCATAAATTCTGAGTAGGTTGTGCAATGACCCTAAGATGACAAATAGCGGGTAACCTAGCCAAAAGAGGAGCAAGAAATTAGTAGGAATTTGAATAAAAAGAATAGAAAGTGTCATCCAGATCCAAAAAATTGCAATCATTAGCCATATAATAATCAACATATCATTGTGCTCTCTTTCTATAGATTTTGGTCAGTGGGGGTATTGGTTCTTAGTTTTAGAGTGAGGCTGCGGGGCACCTACATCTAACTTGTTGAGCCATTTTGCAGCTTTATCACAGATTGCGGTTTGTGCTTGTTTAAGAATATCTTTTTCTTCTAATATCATGATGTATCCCCCTGTTCAATATGATACTGATGTTAAATTTTGAACATTTATTATTATACACTAAATTTTGTATAACAAAGTTTTAAATTAGTACAAATGCGACTGCATTATAATGTGGTGTATCACTAGAATAGTGTTTATGAATATTGCGGTTGAGTGTTAGGGATTAAGTGGACTAGATAATTTTGAAAGAGTAACAATTGTATGATGTCACTCTTTCAAAATCTTTTTGGATAGTGCTACTTAGATAAAACTGTTATTGCCTTACTTTTCTATATACCCATAAAATGAACATGCCAAGTATGAGAATTATACATATCATCCCCATAATAGTTTTAATCATGGTGAACCCTGATGTTAAAGGGGATAACCAGTCAATAGGATTTTCTAGTGTCCGTAAGATGACAAATACGCATAGATTTTCACCCCAATCTAATAAGGTAGCCAGTAGACCGAGTATTGGTACATAACGCCAGTTGGAGTCTTCAGGGAACAAACGTGTGGTGAACGCATTTAGCGTTAAAAAGAACATGACCCCTGCGGTTAAAGGGTATATAACATCCAGCGGCTGTACTCGATATTGATAGGATTCTAGGGCTTCATCACTATAAAGTGTGGCTATGTCGTAAAGATTTTCCCCGGCTAGATTCGGTAATTCGATTAACGGTTCCCCTCCTGAAAGCTCCTCAAAAGCGGCAACCTCATTTTGTATCAATACTGTTGCAATCATAAACAAAACAACAGCGACACCAGCCTTCCACCATTCGTTATGCTTAAACAAAAATGTCATGGTTTTTCTCCTTATTTGTTTTCAAACCTTATGTTTTGGACTGAACGTTCATTCCAGTCGGGGCTTAAAAAAAACTATTTCTTGACGGCATCCCATGCTGCGTTAATCGTTGTTTCAATGAGTTCATCAGTGAGTACAATTTGCCCCATGATATGGCTGCGAATCGTTCCATTGATAACACCCGTCACAACAGGCAAAAAGAAATTGAGTGGGATGTCTTTTATCAGTTCCTCTTGTTGAGCTTCTTGAAAGAGCTCGACAAGAACTATCCACATTTTATTGACTTCTTCAATTATTGAGGCGTTAATATATGGTGAATATGCATATCGTTCCCCAAATAAGAATTCTTGTGGATGTCTTTTATAGTAACAACACATTTCTCGCCAAACGTGAAAAAAACGCTCATTAACAGACGCATCTTTTGGGTAGCTCTCAAACAATTCACCTTTTAGTCGTAGTTTTGTTTCAAGAAATAACTCATTGATCAATACCTCTTTGCTTTCAAAATAGTTATAGATGGTTCCCATACCGACATTCGCATTTTTAGCAATGAGGTTCATTGAGGTTGATTGCAAGTCATTTCTGACAAGTAACTCAAGGGTTGTTTCTAAAATAGCAGCGCGTTTTTTTGATGTGTTCGTCATTTTAAATCTTTTTGGAATGATTATTCCAATTGTATGCTTATTGAAGTGTATTGTAAAGTATGAAAAACTAGTGAGGGTGTTATTAAAACCCTTTACCCCATCAAACATCCTTTTTGCAGTCTCTACACAACTTCTGAACATCTTTGCTATATGCTGTGCCACAAGAAATAAAAAACTTGGAGGTATACATGCACAGACTACGCGATGTACTCGGTGGATTGTTGCTCTTATCCCTGTTGGTACTGAGTCATCCGATGGACATAACCAGCGCAAACACCACCACCGATACGGGACAATCTCATTGTTATGATGAATATGGGTATCAGATATTGTGTCCCGAACCAGGGGAGCCATTGTTTGGGCAAGATGCGAACTATCACACACCACGCCCTGATTATGTCGATAATGGCGATGGGACGATCACCGATACGGCTACCGGTTTGATGTGGCAACAAACCCCTGCCGAAAAAATGACATGGGACGATGCCCTCAACACCGCGCCGAACTTGATCCTTGGTGGGTACAATGATTGGCGTGTGCCAACCGTTAAAGAACTTTACAGCCTCATTAATTTTAACGGTATCGCCGGCAAATCTGTTTTGGAGTCCGTGCCCTATATTGATATTCATCATTTTGGGTTTTTCTATGGCAATGAATCACGTGGCGAACATTTTTTGGCCGCACAATATTGGTCAAGCACCGAATACACCAGCACAACAATGGGGGATCAACATACCGTGTTTGGTGTCAATTTTGCCAGTGGGCGGATCACGGGCTACGGCACACTCGACCCCACATCGGGGCAACCGATGCGCGCCTTTGTACGCTTTGTGCGGGGGCAGGTGGGGTATGGATTTAATGATTTTGTCGATCATGGCGATGGGACGATCACCGATCGCTCAACGGGGTTAATATGGTCACAAAATGATAGTGGCTTGCCGCTCAATTGGGTGCAGGCGTTAGGTTATTGTGAAAGTTTAAGCTTTGCTGGCTATGATGATTGGCGGTTGCCAGATGCCAAAGAGTTACAAAGCCTAGTCGACTATCGCTATTCCCCTGATGCAACACAATCCGCCACGATTGATCCGTTATTCCGTGTGACCGCGATCACTGATGAAAATGGTGGCGCTGACTTTCCGTATTACTGGACAAGCACTAGTCATTTGTATGGAGCCATGAATCGGGCAGTGTATATTGCCTTTGGTGAGGCACTTGGCGAAACCATCATTGGGGATGCTCAAAATCCTCAAATTATTGATACACATGGCGCGGGCTCCCAACGGAGCGACATTAAAGTAGGGGATGCTGATTTTATCTCTCCACCTGATCCAACCGAACATGAAGAAACCTACCGTATCCGTAATTTTGCGCGGTGCGTGCGGGGTGGCGAGTACATGGTCATGATCGGCGGGGTGATTGATGATGATTGGAATGTGCGTGTCGCCAGCCTTCACAATCCAGTGGCAACCCAACAGGCGGTAACACCTGTGAATAGTGTTGCCGAAGAAGCCCCTAATACGGCACTTGCCAATAATCCCACCAATAATGGGAATACGGATACTACTGGGCAGAACAATAATAATGTTGCCAACAGCAATAGCGATGATGGTGCTACAAACGACAGCAACACTAATAATAATGGTGGGGGTGGGAACGATAATAACAATGATAATAATGGCCGTGGTGGAAACAACAATAACAATAACGACCCGCCACCGCCGCCACCGAACGATAATGGTGGAAACGGTGATGGGAATGGTGACGGTAACGGTAACGGGCGTGGGAATCGCCCACCAAGGCGTTAGCTCTTGCCGTTGAGTTTGGGGGTCACATGTTGCATTTGAATGGAATTGGGATCGATGCACGCGCCAAACGCTTGACCGATCTCACTGCTCATGATTTGTTCGGCGGCATGGAGTGCGGTTGCCATATCTTGCCATGTGACCACATCCACCCAAAGCCCGTCTTCAGACACACTGAGTTCGCGGTCAATATAGCCATCATAATCAGCTAAGAGCTCAAAGGTGGCTTGGGCGCGGGGCAAAAAGTCTGCTTCGCTAACGCCATCGGCTAAACGGAATAAAACGACTTCAGTAACGTGATTCATGGTTGGGTATCCTTATATCATTTGATTCAATAGGTTCAGTATAAGACACCCGCCTGACAGCCCTATGTCAGGAGCTTTATGAGACTTTTGGCCTCATCCAGAATCCATTGACGTAGCGCTGGCGGTTCAAGCACATTGGCTTGTACCCCAAATCCAAACACCCACTGTTTGATTTCGTCTAGGCTATCGACCTGATAGATCATGATGCCATCTTCCGTTTCGCGCTCAAAAGCATAATGTTGTTTTTCGCGGACATATGGCAGGGTACGCGCCGCAAATTGAATACGAATGGTGATCGGTTGCCGGGGTGGGGCGTAGACCATTCGTGGTGTAAAGGTTTCGGGCGTCACGGTTAAATCTGTGATCCGATTCAGCCGAAAGCTCCGTATCGCTTGCCGTAAACGACAATAGCCATTGAGATACCATGCCCCTTGTGAAAAGGTTAAAAAGTGGGGTTCAACATTGCGGGTGGTGGTTTCAGTTTGTTGATAAGCCCGATAGGATAAACGAATAACCTGTTGTTGCTCGATGGCATTTAAGACGATTGTGAGATGTGGCGTGTCCCAATCAAGCCGCCCGTGTAGCGGAAAAAACTCGATTAGGTTGGCAAGTTGTTCCAAGCGAGTACGGGTATCATCAGGTAAGATTGCCATGAGTTTTTGGAGCGCTGCGGTTGCCTCTGCCGTGATGTTACCGGCGCTATAGGTGATCAACATCTGCCCGCCTAAAAAGAGCGCGGTGGCTTCGGCTTCGGTCAGCATCACAGGTGGCAAGCGGAAGGTATCCAGCAAGTCATACCCAACACCGGGGATCGACACCAACGGAACCCCCATTTCCATTAAGGCTTGCATATCACGATAAATAGTTCGTTCCGTGACTTCAAAGAGATTAGCAAGATCCATTGCCCGTTGGGGGTGCTGGTGCTGGAGCAATAATAAAATAGCAAAAAGCCGATCTATACGATTCATCACTGTATTATCGACAAGGCCGCATGGCTTCGCAATGTAATACCGTGAATTCGGTTTAAAAATGACTCATTTGCTTCATCAAAGCAAAACATGAAAGAACACTCATTTTCGGGGCTCCGCCCTGTTACCCGCGATTTTTTGGGCAAAACAGCGAGTAAAACTTTAAAAGTTTCTGGGTTTCAGGACGACGCCCTGAGGACAATACACTTGAGAGTGCTTATCCCGAACTCACATTGATAGGGGCTTATGTGCCATATAATTGTTGATGGAATTTTGTGGCACGCTTAGCAACGGATTTCCGATTATCATTTTGTAATCGCTCCAAGTGGGGGCGCATCCATGTTTTGATGTCATCATCCTGTTTCGCCCATCCTGCGAGCGCATCCATTGAATTGTTAAGCACAATCCAATCGGTATGCGTGGCAAGGTTATTTTTGACGATCTCAACGGCTTGGGTTTGTTGTGCCGAGGAAAGCTGATCGTAGTGATCCCGAAATAGGAGCGCCAGCGTCCATTGTGTGGAAGCTTGATCGATTTTAGCGATCTCATTTAAAAAGCGATCCATGTACGGCATCCACCATGTGATCTGTTCTGTCCAGACACGCCGCACCGCATTGGAGGTACGCAACCGCACCAATTCATCATCGCTAAAATAGCAATTGAATAGCTCATCTAACCGACTATGATCAGCTAATACAAGGTCAACCACTTCGATAGTTCGCCCCAATGAATTGTGATGCCCACCGCTTAACATTGTTTCAAATGATTCAGTCATAATTTTTTCCACGAATATCGCCTTAGAACAAATATTCTAGTCGGGCAATGGTGTAATTTCAAGAGTGGATATATTGTTCTAATATGGCGCATAATCTAGGGAAACGAATTAAGAGAACATAATATGCCACAAAATTATGATCATGTTTGGCAAGCCTATCTTGCCACCCTACCGGCTAACCATCCACACCATCAAGCAACCTATGAAGCATGGGGGTTTGGTGATAGCCCTGAAATGGCGGACGAGCTTGGGCAATTGGTATTGGCTGGCACAAAAACAGCGACGGCCTCATGGTTCCGTGAATATGAAGCCGATGGCGAGCCGATCCCACCCGTAGGGGATTTGAGCTTGATATTAGATGGGCGTGACGCCCCATTGTGTCTTATTGAAACCACTGAAATTACCATCAAACCGATGAACCAAGTTGACGCACAATTTGCCTATGATGAAGGCGAGGGAGATCGGACTGTGGCATGGTGGATGGCCGCGCATGAACGTTTTTTCCGCCGCCAATGTGAACAACGGGGGTGGGTGTTTTCCCCCGGGCAGTTGGTCGTCTTTGAGCGTTTTAAGGTGATCTATCGCGTTTAACGGTTGTCGCTAGCATTGATCATCACGGGATGTTGAGCGGGGCGATTTCTAGCCCATCAGTTGAGGCAGTTGGTAGGCGTTGTGCCGTGACAGGATCATACCAGCCAATCTTTAAAGTGTAGTCACCACCTTCTGCAATTTGAATGGTATGTGTACTGACATAAGGTGTATTTAGTGCCCAATATTGGGTTGGGAGTTCTCGATCACCCACAAATGGAACCCGATCCCCTTGTGCGACTAACTCACCATCGTGTAACAAATGGGTATAAATAACCAAATTTGGCATCGGGGCGTTGGTGGCTTGCCATGTTGTATGAATAGTAAGCGTATCATCGGCATAGTCAAGCTGAATATTCTCTAAGTCAAAAGTGCCTCCAAAAGAGGTTGGGAGTGGGGGGGCTGGGAATACCAAGGGGGTATTGATAATCGGATCGCTAAACGTTGGCGCATCAATTGTGGAGATTTGTAACCAGCCAAAGTCACGGGTATCAGTGATAGTATATCCTCGATCTTGCATGGTGGGGGTCAGTAATGGCGTTTCGCCGCTCCACACCACCCAAATGCGTTGACGTGCCCATGCTAAACTATCCAACTGAACCGGATCGCCCCGCTGCATCATAAATGGAATGTCTAAAATTTGGTCAGCATAATATTCAAACGGAATTTCTTCCAGATTGCCGCTAAAGTAAAACCATGCCATATCCTCAGCGGTGGCGCTGTTGTGGATTTCGGTGACGGTTTGCCGAAAAAATAGATCGCCCGGCCATTCGTCGGGTTGGGGGGCGTTCCATGTTAAAACGAAAAAACCAGCAAGGGCGGCGGCGGACCATTGGCGCGGTAGGTGAGACACCATATAGCCGATCAACATGACGCTTAACGGCATTAGGAACAAGACCCGACGCGGTAACAAAGATTTTAAAACCAAGTTTCCAACCATTGCCGCGATTAGACTCACCAGTAACAGGGTGATGATCCAACCAATCACGCGCCGTGTGTCGGCTTTAGGGAAGCGGATAACGGCAACTGTGCCAATCATCAACAACAGCCCATAGGCTAGGGGCGTATCATAAAACTGAAAGCGGATAATATGTTCGATCCCGCTTAGGTCAGAGGCGAGTGCAACCTCATCTTGTACGGCAGCTTCACCAAAGCGATCATAGTCGCCACTGGCTAAACGCAGCACAACCGGCAACCAAGGTAAGTAGGCAATTGCCGCAATCACTTGACCCATAAACCATGATTTGTAGCGCGGTGTGCGCCAATACCACACTGCATGTAAATTCACGGCGGCAAGGATATAAATGCTGTAATAATGGGTGTAGAGTAATACTAGCGTGGTGAGAAGGGTTCCGATCCAATAGATGCGCTTGCCAGAGCCAAACCATGCCCGCCAATAAAAAAAGAATAAGGTGACGACCAACAACAGAAAAAAGGTATAGTTATGCACCGTATGGGCATACACCTCTAAAAATCCCATGCTCCCCAGCAACCCCGCGGCAATGAGCCCCGCAATGGCGTTATTGTTGCCCACATCGGCGGCAGTTCGGTAAGTGATCGCCACTGCTCCCAATGCCCAAAACACAGATAGTGCCCGAAAGACAATATCGGCTTGTCCTGCAAGCTGGCTCCACAGATTGAGGACAACAAAATATAAGGGAGGATGCACAGCATACACGGCGCGTTCTGTGCGATAGAATTCGCCAAAATTAAGGGTGAGCGCATTATCCAAAAAGTTAACTTCGTCATACCACATGCTGAATGCACCCGCTTCAGGGATCATCAACACGGATGCTAAGAGTAGCGCGAGCATTCCGAACCAAGCATGGGTGGTGACTTTTGTCATGGTGTATATATTGCCTCTGTTCTGTTCTGTTCTTGTCTGTTTAGATTATCGACTGCCCCGCTAAAAGATCAATGCAAGAATTCATAAACCTGCCATAATGGGATGAGAACCATTGCTAGTTTTGTTAAGTAAGGAGGTTTGGGTATGCGGTATATTGGATTATTATGGGTAGTGTTGGGCGTGTTATGGATCGCGCCAAGTGGATTTGCGCAAGATAATTGTTCACAAGGTAACGGGCAAGCCGCTTCGGTGTTGTTCACCAACTTTTCCGATCAGATGTTAACCGTGTCATGGGTTAATGTTGACTGTGAGCTAGAGCCATACGGAACGATAAGCCCAATGGGGGAGTTTGAGCAAGCTACCTTTGATGGTCATACATGGATCGTTCAAACGGAAGATGGCCGTGATGTTGCCGTTTTGCGGGCAAGCAGCACAAACCCGCTACAAGTGATCGTGAATGATGTTTTTAATGTGACGGGTGAGCCATTAGCGCTTATGGGTGATTGTTCTTTGCAAACGAGTGCCGAAACGACAGTCAGCTTTACCAATTTATCCCAAACAGGGATTAACACCACATGGAGCGATTTCGATTGTAACCTGATTGACTATAGTTTTTTGCGCTTAGGGGAAGTTGCCAACCAACAAACCTTGCATGGCCATGTATGGAAATTCACCACCGATGATGGAACCCCAAGCGGAACGTTTATCGCGTCAGCAAGCGCAACTGTTGAAGTTGTTTTTGGTGTTGGGGCATCTGATGGTGGTGCGCCTGACCCTGTAGTGCCGCTTTATGATGTCGATGCGGTCGGGTTTAGCTATCGTCCACAACCCTTTGAAGATGTGCCTGTTGATATTTTAGCGGGTTGTATGGTGGAACCGATCCCCGCTGACCTGGGATTTGATCCCTTTTATACCCAATTTTGTAGTTCAGGGGATGTCAACATATTTAACGGGATTCCTGTGATGGCATCAGATGATGTCTATTTTGTGGCGCTCTTTCAAGCATGGGGATTCATGATGAACATGCTGCGTGGGCACGATGCGTTGATCGAGGTGATGCTAGAAAATGATGTGCGAATCGCAATTGTGGGGCAAGATCAAGGGATCACGGATCTGCCAGAATATAATTTTCTAAAAGATGATCCCAATACCGATTGGGACGACCGATCACGCGGGTTTGGCGCAACACTGAGTGTGCCGTTAGGCTCTGGGGCAGAAGAAAATATTTTGTGTTACATCGATGATCGCTATTTGGGCGAAAACATCTTTATTCATGAATTTGCCCATACAATGAAAACAATGGGGCTTGATTTGATCGATCCGGCGTTTGGCGAAGCGCTCCAAGCGGTTTATGATATGGCACTGGCAAATGGACTATGGGACAATACGTATGCCATTACCAATGTGGACGAATATTGGGCAGAAGGTGTGCAAACGTACTTTAATGTCAATCTGGAAGCAAACCCCGCCGATGGTATCCATAATGCAGTGAACACCCGCGAAGAATTGGCGATCTATGATCCAGCGCTGTTCGCCATTATTGATACGATCTTTGCAGGCACCACATGGTATCCCGTCTGCCCCGGCTAGAATTTAGTGTCTATCCGTAAAATAATTTTTTCAGGCGAAATATATGGTAGGGGTGGGTTTGAGCGAAGCAGAAACCCACCCGCTAAGAAAAAACTAAGTAAGAAGGGGGCTGTCACCATGTCGTCAAATCCAGCACGCTCAAAAACATGTAGAACGGTTAGCCAACGACAAAAATTATGACGTTCGGGTTAAGGCGTTGCAAGCAGTCAAAAAGCTGAAAACGCACCCTGATCCGAGCGTTGGACAATGGGCGCAAACCGTATCATAACCTGTTGAGCGTTTAGTTTGCATTCTTGGCGTCAAGATTCCCCCACATCTTAGGGTGTGGGGATTTTTTGTGTTTGGGGTATCCTCAAAGAAAATAACCATCTGCGAGATATTCTATGGCACAACAAGTTCCACATATTTATCAACAAAATTTTTCAAAAGATTATCAACAAGTTCATCCATTATTTTTTATTGCAATTGGTATAGGGATTGGTTTTGCAATCGGTGTGTTAGTAACCAATGCTCAACAAAACCCCCTTGCTGAATTTTTTGATGGTCTAACCCCAGAAAATGTCGCCCCTGAACTCTTAGGTTTAGTTTTGACATATGGCATTATTGAGATTGTCCTTCGTAATAATCAAAAAAGACAAAGCGAAACAGCATTAAAAGAACGATTAATCCGCCAGATGGGGAGTACGGTTAATAGTGATGCAATCCATGCAATTGAGGAGCTTCGCGCTCATGGCTGGTTAATGGATGGTTCGATGAATAAGGCGAATCTACAACTCGCGAATTTGATGGGAGCGGATTTAACGATGGCAAATTTGATGAAGTCGAGTCTGATGGGGGCAAATCTGGAGCGTGTGAAACTAATGGGTGCAAAATTGGAATTTGTGAAACTGACTTTTGCAAACCTGATAGGGGCAAATTTGGAGTGGGCAGATCTGGAATGGACGAATTTCTGGTATGCGGATCTAGAACGGGCTAATTTGATGAATGCGAATCTAAAACAGGCAGATATGGTTGGGGCGAATTTAGTGGGGGTGAAACTAAAAAATGCGAAACTGATGGGAGCCGAATTCGATAATAATACAATTTTACCTGATGGTGAAAACTGGACGCCAGATACGGATATGACCCGTTTCACTGATCCTGATCATCCTCACTTTTGGGAGCCGCCATCAAATTAAATTTTGATTCCGAATCATGATAAAATCGTATTAAATGTAACCAATAAAGGGTATCAATATGATGATGGACTCGCCATCGATCACAATTCCACTACAAACAGATGAACAAGGGACAATTCGTGTTCGTGGCACGCGGGTGACATTTGAATCCATGATTCAATATTATCTACAAGGGCAATCGCCTGAAGATGTTCAGGATGCCTTTTCTTCAGTTCCCCTCAATGAGGTGTATGCCATCATCGCGTATTATCTTGCCAACCGTGAAGCACTAGATGGCTATCTGAATCAACAAGCAGCCAAAGCAGACCGTCAGCGCGAGGCATTTGAGGCAACCTATCCACCAAAAATGACGCGGGTAGAACTCCTTAAACGTCGTGAAGATAACCAACAGCAAGATACCTAATGCGTTTTGCAGCAGATGAAAATTTTAATGGGCATATCCTCAATCAACTGCGCGAGGCTATTTCTGATTTTGATGTTGTGCGCATACAAGATACACCTATGTATCAAGCCACTGATCCTAAAGTGTTGGAATGGGTAGCACAAGAGCAGCGTATTTTGTTGACACATGATGTTCATACGCTCGTTGGTGATGCGTATAAACGCGTTGAAGCGGGATTGACAATGCCTGGCGTTATTCTTGTACCAAGTACATTATTGATAGGGAAGGCTATTGAGGATTTGGTTCTTTTGATTGAGGCAGGTGTTCCAAGCGATTTTGAAAATCTTGTTGTATTTATTCCCTTAATTTAAAGCTAAGATTCTCTCTTAAACATTATTATGGAATGATGTGGTTATATTAAAGTGTTGCAAGCGGTCAAAACGCTCAAAACGCACCCTGAGCCGAGCGTTGCACAATGGGCGCAAACCGTATCATAGCCTGTTGAGAATTTAGTTCGCATTCTTGGCGTCAAGATTCCCCCACATTTTAGGGTGTGGGGATTTTTTGTGTTTGGACTTTGCAAAACCATCAAGATTAGCGAAAGTCTATTTGACGGAATACATTTATTTCAGGAGATAGTTTTAAACATGTTGAGCCCAAAAATGCAAGAAGCACTAAACGCGCAGGTGAACGCGGAATTTTCTGCGTTTTATACCTATTTATCAATGTCCGCTTTTTTTGAGGCGGAAAGTCTATCTGGCTTTGCCACATGGATGTTGCATCATGCGGAAGAAGAACAAATGCACGCCATGAAAATCTACAATTTCATCAATGAACGGGGTGGTCAAGTGGAGCTACGCGGGTTAGGCGATCCAAAAACAAAGTGGGATTCGCCACTAGCCGCATTTGAAGATGCGCTTGAACATGAACGCAAAGTAACATACCTGATTAATCAACTCGTGAATCTGGCGATTGAAGAAAATGACCACGCTACGAATAGTTTCCTCCAATGGTTTGTGGATGAACAAGTTGAGGAAGAAAAAGTGGTTGATGATGTCATCCAAGATTTAAAGCGGGTTGGCGATTCTAATCTCGCCATCTTCATGCTTGATCGGGAGCTTGGGGTGGCAGACCATGCCGAAGAAGAAGAGAACTAGCAGATAGCTTTATCGTGATTTGAGACCAAAAAACCGCAATTTTTAGGCGGCGGTTTTGGTGTAAACCTGCCCAAAATTGTCGAGGAGTGCGACCGCACATTGGCATTAAGCTAAGGACATTTTCTGCAAGGGCGGGTCTGCAAACCCGCCCCTACGAGGTAATTTTGAAAATTGTAGGTGGTGGTTTTGAGCCATCCTCGCCTAAAAGATCATCAAAAAAGGCCTAACTTAATGTGTATGTGCGACCGCGCTCCCGACAGGGGGTAGGGTTAAAATTGGGCGCCCTGTAGGACACCCCTACATATATATACCAAGTGTTATTGCGTTACCAAGACCGCCAATAAGATCGCACCCAACACGATTTTGAAAATATCAATCGCAAACGCGGCACGGTGTAAGCTTTTGAGGGTATCGGCATCGGCCTCAATTTCTTCGGGGGTGCGGCTGGGGTCACGGACACTATCCATGGCAAAGAGAATCCCTAAGCCTGCACCCGCTAAGATGGTTAAGAACAAGGCACTGAGTACAGCGACCAAATCTGCACCACCAATGAGGGCGGTTAAGATGGCTGCCGTGGCAAGTGCGCCCTGTACAAATCCCGTTGCCAAAAAGATTTGGCGTCCGATGGCGTTGACATCTTTACGGTCAACTTTGGGGGTACGGAAGCGGGCGGGGGTTACGACAAAATCAACAAAAACTGCACCACCCCAATAGGCGGCAATCAATAAAACAGTTATCACTTGAGCTACTTCGTTCATCGACTCTTTCCTAGATGTTGTTTCTTTATCAGACCTAGTATTAGACCACAATAAATTGGTAAGGACATTGTTGCTTTTGGGAACAAACCCATTGTTGTAGGGACGGCATGTATGCCGTCCGTTTGAGGTGAGTGTTTGTCTCGGACGCGATATATCGCGTCCCTACATAATATTTTTCACCCAATGTACTAACTATGACAATCTTTGTAGTCTGTCACTAGTTTAACGCATTTGATTCGACATTAAAATCATGACTGATCGCGCTCCGACATGGACAAAGCGCTGATTGGGCATAATGGGCTTTTCTTCACCCTTGGGGTAGAAGTCTGGCTGCATTCCCGTATTAATGACTTGTACCCATAACCAGCCATTGGGTAGGTGTGGCAGTTCAAAATCTAGCCCTTCCCAGTAGGCATTCAAGATCACGTAAAAGGTGTTATCTTCGCCCATCCCCGCCAACAAAAAGACAATGGTATGAGAGTGAAAGCTCATATCGGGTTTATTAAGCCGTGTACCGTGCCACTCGATTTCGCGGAACCCTGTATGGGGGTCAACGGTGTCTTGGGTAAGGTAGCGCTCGTGGCGCAACACAGGATGATCTTTGCGGAGTTGGATCAAGCGTTGGGTAAAGGCAAAGACATCACTGTGCTTGTCTTGTAGCTTCCAATCAAACCATGTGATCCCGTTATCCTGACAATAGGCATTATTATTGCCGAGTTGGGTGCGGCGCAGTTCATCCCCCATCAAAATCATGGGTGTACCTTGGGAAATCATCAACAGCGCGATAAAGTTTTTAACTTGTTGGTTGCGCAGCCCTTCGATCTCAGGATCATCCGTAGGGCCTTCAACGCCATGATTCCAACTACGATTGTGGCTTTCGCCGTCACGGTTGTCTTCCCCATTCATATAATTATGCTTTTGGTTGTAGGTCACCAAGTCGTTGAGCGTAAAGCCATCGTGGCAACAGATGAAATTGATACTTTGTTGTGGCAGGTTGTAATGCCGCTCATAAATGTCTGGGCTCCCCATAATGCGATACGCAACCGCTTCGGCAAACCCATCATCACCTTTGACGAAGCTCCGCACATCATCCCGATACTTGCCATTCCATTCGCCCCAACGGTAGCCGGGGAATTTGCCAACTTGGTATAACCCGCCGGCGTCCCATGCTTCGGCGATGAGTTTGGTGTTTCGTAAAATGGGATCGTTTTCGATTTCCCAAATAATGGGGGGATCTTCCAATGGTGTACCGTTTTCATCGCGCGAGAGGATCGACGCGAGATCAAAGCGAAAGCCATCAACGTGCATTTCAGAAACCCAATAGCGTAAACTATCCAAGATCATGGTGCGCACGATGGGGTGATTCGTGTTCATGGTGTTGCCGGTGCCACTATAGTTCATATAGTAGCCATCTTTATTGAGCATGTAATACGTTTTGTTGTCGATGCCTTTAAAAGAAATGGTAGGACCAAATTGATCGCCTTCGGTGGTGTGGTTATAAACCACATCAAGGATGACCTCAATCCCAGCCTTGTGCAAGGCTTTGACCATGTCACGGAACTCACGCACTTGTTCGCCGGTGTCCCACACATGTGAATAGGAAGACTCCGGTGCAAAGAACCCAACCGTGCTATATCCCCAATAGTTGATCAAAGGAACCCCTGTTAATGGGTTGGCGTTGATTACATCGGTTTGGTCATACTCATGAACAGGGAGTAGCTCAACCGCAGTAATACCGAGTTCTTGCAAGTAGGGGATTTTTTCGATTAAGCCATGATAGGTGCCTCGGTTGTCCACGCCCGAACTGCGATCACGCGTAAATCCTCGTACGTGCATTTCATAGATAACGGTTTCACTTAGTGGGCGGTTAATGGGTTGGTCGCCTTCCCAGTCATAATCAGCCAGATCCACCACCACGCCTTTCGGAGCAGCCCCCATATTATCCCCTTTGTGGCAAGCATCTTCACGGGAATAATAATCTAGAACATAGCCCCGTGCATAAGGGTCAACCACGACCTTATTGCGGTTATAGCGATGCCCATTGCGCACATCCCAAGGGCCATCCACACGGAAGGCATAAAAAACACCACCCCCCACGCCTTCTACAAAACAGTGCCAATAATCGTAGGTACGGTGATTATTGACATCTAGATCAACTTGCCAATATGGCGCACTGCTATGCGAGTTTTCAAAAAACAATAGGCTAATATTGGTGGCATGACGCGCGAATAATGAGAAATTGACCCCATCTGGTGTGACGGTTGCCCCTAATGGACGCGGATAGCCCCGACGGACATTGTACATAGTTTACGAACTTTCTTTAGCTCAATAATCGAATTGGCTGTGATGTAAGTCTATATAATTATATTTTTCCCATTATGCCTGCAAATTGCCAATAATGCGAGACGTGGTATAGTCCACTTGTGGGCGGTACTGTATAACTGTTTTTTGTCATAGTCTCTAACGTGAATATTACCAAAGTTTGAAAATGGATGATCTGCTGCTTATAATAGGCATGTTTTGCGCATCAAGTTTATGTTTTATCGGTCATCGCTAAAGCTTATCGTTATCTAGGATACACATGTGTACCCCGTTCACCAATTAACACAGCGTTATCTCATGGCATTAGGGCTTCTTGCGGCTTTGGCCATTGGCGCACAAGTGGTTATTCAATTGGCCTTGACGCATCAAACGAATGATTCACGAGTCATTAATATTGCTGGGCGGCAACGTATGTTGAGCCAACAGTTAAGTAAGGATGCGCTTGCACTGTCTGGCAGTGGTCGAGTTCTTGATGAGAATCGTATCCATATTAATCAATTAGCGATAACGTTGGATGAGTGGACGCAAGCCCACATTGGATTGCAATATGGAGATGATGTTTTAGGGGTGCCCGGTAATAATCCAGCCGATATTACTGCGCTCTTTGAAGCGATAGAACCTGAATATGAGATCATGCGAAACGCTACTGAATGTTTATTGGTGTTATATGATTGGCAAGCTGTTGCCCCTGAAACCCCGTGTGAGGCATCAACTGACACTTATATTCAGCAGATCTTAGCCGTTGAAGGCGATTTTTTGACGGGGATGAATGACATCGTTTTTGCCTATGATGCTGAGGCAAGAGACGATGTTGAGCAATTACGATTGATTCAGGCAGTGTTTTTAGGCGTGACCATTCTGGTTTTAGTTGCTGAAGCGGTTTATATCTTTCGCCCAACGGTTGTTCAGACCCAACAGATGTTTGAAACGGTTAAAAAAGAACAGCATCGGTATCAAGCCTTATTTGAGCAATCCAATGACGGGGTGTTTTTGTTAGATGAGCGTGGGCAGATTTTACAAGCCAACGAACGCGGAGCCTCTATGTTAGGGTACCCTTTAGAGGATATGCTTAACAAAAGTTTTTTGGAGCTATCTTCTGCTGAACAGTCTGACCTGAATGCGCAGATGTTTGCTGATGTAGTGAATGGCAAATCATTTTCGTTTTACGAAACATTGTTTGCCCATGCTGGTGAACATACTGTTGCGGTGGAGGTGAACCTAGAACGTGTTGTATCTGATGGGGGGGAGTTGTGGCACATTCAATGTTTAGTGCGAGATATAACCGCCCGTAAGTTGGTGTTAGCCTCAGAAGCGCAGTATCAAAAAACGCAACGAGAATTGGATCGTTTAACAACGCTATTTGAAAATCAGGAAGAAAAAAATCAACTGACCCAGCGAATTATTTCGGCACTATCACATGACTTACGCACCCCATTAACAGTTGTGATGAGCTCCAAAGATATTTTAGACAAGTATTACGAACGGATGACCCCCGAAAAACGCCGCGAAAAATTTGATAACATTACCACGCAAATTGACTATGCTATGGCGCTGTTAGAAAACACGATTACGATGATCCGTAATAATGTAACCGAACATAGACTTGAGTTGTCCGCTGTTAATGTAGCGTTATTATGCCAAGTGAGTGTGAACCAAGTTCATGAGTCCATGAATTGTCGTGATCGTATTCACTTTATGAACAAAGGGAATGTGAATACGGCGTATGTTGATGAGATTTTATTAAGCCGTATTTTATTAAATTTATTATCAAATGCTATCAAGTATTCACCAACGGATACAGAAGTAACCTTAACACTACAGCGGCAACAAGATGCTTTACGATTTGAGGTGATGGATCGGGGCGTTGGAATGTCGTCAGGCGAAATGAAGCAAATTTTTGATCCGTTTTATCGTGCCGTGTCGTCATCTGAAATGGCACTCGGAGTTGGGTTAGGGTTGAGTATCGTCAAAGATTGTGTGGAACAATATGGCGGTACGATAGTAGTGAGTAGTATTGTGGGACAGGGCACAACCTTTACTGTGACTGTGCCCACCAAAATTGCCGAGAATGATTCAGTTATCCCCACTGCTTAACCGTAATCTGCCTCAAACAATCATTCGGTCACGAACTCCCGCATTTCATCAATGAGCGGATTCCCCGCATAGTAGCCATGATAGCTTTCCGGCAGGAGTGCCGCCATCGCACACATCATTCGATCGGCGTCATCTTCTAATGTGGTGCGGTTTTGCGGCAAGCGATAGGGCTTCCCTATATAAACATTGACCCGTGGACGCGGATGTTGCAAGATTTTTTCGGTACCTTCAAACACCCACGGCACAATCGGCACATTGGCTTTACGCGCAATAAATGCAGCCCCTTCTAACCCCTTTTGCAAAGCGGCGGTTTTGCTGCGGGTGCCTTCAACAGCAATGGCAATGGGATGGTTGGCTTCTAAGATACCCAATAGATGTTTGAGGGCTTTGCGATCTGGTTTATTTTGTTGGATCCAGATAGGTGCAGCAAAGATTTTTAACAAGTTCCCCATAAAAAACGTATCTTTATACTTGACAGCCGTCGCCACGGGATAGTTATTGCGGGTTCCCGCAAGGGCAGCCAACCCATCAAAATAGGATAGATGGTTGGAGGTTACGATCATGGGTTGGCTTTCGTTGGGGGCGTGTTCCCGTCCATGAACCCGAAAGCGGCACAAAGCTCTCAAAACAATATTGCAGACGTAATAAGATGATGGATGGGGTTTGGGTATCTCGACGGTCATACAAGTATTACCTTATTTACGGAATCATGATTAAGCCGTTCATTATAGGGGGTCGCGTGGTGTTTTTGTATGGTGGTGGCAATTAAGCACCGTATACAGACCGGTTGTTCAATATTCGGCAAGTAAACACGGTCATAGTATACTTTTTAAACCAGCTAATAATGGACAGGGCGTGCCATGAAAACAAACCGCAAAATATTTCTGAGTTGTACCAGCAAAGACCTCGCCACCTATCGCCAGATGGTGCGCGCCCGCTGTGAGCAAGCCGGCTACGAGATCATCGACATGACGGGCTTTGGCGCACAAGATCGCGATGGCTTGCAAACCAGCTTGGGCGAAATCGCGCCTGCTGATATGTTTGTTGGCATCTATGCCCACCGCTATGGATACATCCCCAATGGCGAAGAAAAAAGCATCACCGAAGCCGAATTTTGGGAAGCGGATCGGCTCGACAAACCACGCTTTATCTTCCGTTATCGTCGTGATTTTGCAGCCACCCCGGACGAGAGCCCCATCAAGGAGCATCAAGATTGTTATGGGGAGGCCGGCGGCCTAACCGCCAAAGGCCGCAAACAAAATGACTTTATGGATCAACTCAGCGCCTTGCGGGCATGGGCATCTTTTGACACAGAAGCCGATCTCGCGCAACAAGTGGTCAGTGCGCTTGCCAAACATGAGGGCTGGCGGGTGCTGTCTACCCGTCCGAGTCGGGTTTACATCGGACGCACCGCCCAACGTGACCAGATCGCCCAAGCGCTAGCTGATCAGGGGCGGGTGGGGATCATCGGCGCGGCGGGACTCGGCAAAACCTTGACCGCCCAACAGATGGGGCAGCAACTCGCGGAGCGGTATACAGGCGGGGTGTTTTTCATCAGCTTAGGGAGCGAGATCAAACCCGATGACGCCCAGCGCAACGCCATCGAAGCATGGGCGCAAGCCCACCACCTCGGACGCAGCACGCCCCCCGACCAGATCACCGAACAGCAGTTTCACAATTGGATCGATGACAACAAAGACCCCAAGCTGTTCATCATTGATGATGTGTGGAAGGCCAAAACCGCGCAAGCAGTCGCCGCGTTGATCCCTGACGGGGCGCATGTATTGGTCACCGGACGCCAAGCGGATTTGCTAACCCATTTGGATTTGGGGCAAAGTTTCCGTTTAACCGAACTGGATGCGGGCGACGGGTTAGCCCTCTTGCGGGATCGTGTAGGCGTTGCGCCATTGGATGCAGCGCTCAAAAATGTGGTGGCGGCGGTGGACGGTCACCCGTTGGCGTTGGAAATTGCCGCCGCGCAGATTTTGGAATATGAGGATGAAAACCCCGACTATGCCGATGATTTGCCCGCGCTGCTGGCCGAAGAACAGAAAAATGGTGAGCTTTTCAGCATTTTGACCGTGCCTGACGACGAACGCGAGGATAGCGTGGCGGGCTTGTTGGCCTTGTCGTATAACCGCTTGCCGCGTGACCTGAAAAAGCGCTTTCGCTGGTTGGGTGCCGCTGTTGCGCCTGACCTCACATGGTCGGTGCGCCTGATGACCTCACTATGGGAAACCGACACCGCATGGACGGACAGCGTAGACACCGCAACGCTCGACAACATGACCCAACGTGCTGACGCGTTGGTGACCAAAAGCCTGCTGCGCCAAGCCGGCGATGGACGCTACTTTTTGCATCGGGTCTTGCATTTTTATGCCCAATCGTTGTTACGCCATGAGGACGAATTTGTAACTGCCCACGCCCATTATGAAAACCTGATGTTAGCCCTAACCGTGCAATTTGATGAGCTACCACCCGAAAGCTGGCAAGCCCTAGAAGCCGAACGCGACCACATTCACGAACTAGGCGATGACTACGTGCGGCGCATTGGCGCGGAGGATAGTGATGCTGAAAGTAACGCTTTGCACTTTGCGCTGAATACTCAAGGATATTTATTTCGGCGGCGGGAGGTGCGGCGCGGTGCGTGGCTCGAAATGGGGTTACAGCTTGCCCAACACACCGAAGA
>JGI12316J15310_10000026_pt1 | contig 42858 bp, 30 predicted proteins | sample MarCyaLeptolynsp_FD_15310 | JGI IMG/M metagenome (IMG submission 15310) | reverse complement strand
GGCAACTGTTTGAAAACAAAGAAGCGAAAAATCCGGGCCGCGCGAGCGGTGAAAGGATAAGTGCGTGCAAAATCGGCAAAAACCCAAAAACGGGCCTCAGCCGGTCGGCGCCGAGGAGGCGCTTGGCGGGCTCAGTGGTCAGGATCGGCCCCGCCGGCGCAAAAAGCGCGCCGTCGGCACGGCTCCAAGCCCTGCCGCCCCTGCTTCGCCCCCTTGGTGAGAAATGCGGGTTAGCCGCTCACGGTTGCGGCCGGATTGCGCCGGGTGCGGCGGCTGCGCAAAACTTGCCGAATGCGTGCGCTTTCACTGATGTCCCATCCTGACGATGCCGAAATCTTCTGCGGCGGCACTTTGATCCGCCTACAAGAGCTGGGATGGGAGATTCATATTGCGTCGATGACGCCGGGCGATTGCGGTTCGATGGACCTGGGACCGTCGGAGATCGCCGCCGTCCGCCGCAAGGAAGGAGCCGCCGCCGCGGCGAAGATCCAGGCGACCTACCACTGCCTCGATCGCCGCGATTTGAACATTTTCTACGACCAACCGACCGTGCAGGCAACCGTCGAGATGGTGCGCGCCATCCGGCCCGACGTGGTGATCACGCACCCGCCGCAAGACTACATGCCCGACCATGAACTCACCTCGCTGGTGGTGCGCGGCGCCTGCTTTGCAGCGCCCACGGCCAACTACGACACCGGCCGCCGCCCCGCCGCCCCGAAGGCCGCCGCCATTCCCCACCTCTACTACGCCGCGCCCGCCGGCGGCGCGAACATTTTCGGCGAGCCCGGCGTCTACAGCGTCTTGATCGATATTTCCGACGTCATCGGGCTGAAAGCCGACATGCTGGCCTGCCACCAGAGCCAGCGGGAATGGCTGCGCGCCCAGCACGGCATGGACCACTATGTCGAAGAAATGCGGCACTGGGCGGCCGAGCTTGGCAAACGTTGCGGGGTGGAATTCGCGGAAGGTTTTCGGCAGCACGTCGGACATCCCTACCCCGCATCTGACATACTGGCCGAGACGCTGGGAACCGCCGGAGCCTGACAGGTCGGCGGCCCCGGAAAAGCCTTCCCTGGCAGCCACTTGACAAAGGCTGTTCTATAATAGTCCGAAACGGTCGGGCCGCACGGGGGGCAGAGTTGCCGAGAATCCGTGGGCTGCAAGGCCGCGGTGGATCGCCGGTCCGTTGTCAGGGCCGGTTTTTTTGTTCGCCCGAGTGAAGATCATATGGTTCCGGAATTCGTTCGAAAACTTGAAGCGAAGGTCAAGGCCCTCGAATACGAGCTCAAGAACGAGCTGCCGCGAGAAATCCAGCGCGCACGCGAGTTGGGCGACCTGAGCGAGAACGCGGAGTACCACGCCGCGAAGGAGCGACAGGATCTGGTCAGCGCCCAGCTCCGCAAGCTCAAGGAACGGCTTTCGTCGCTGCGCATGATCGACTTCACCAAGATCCGCACCGATGCGATCGGCTTGGGGTCGAGCGTCCGCGTGGTCGATACGGAGACCGGCGATGAACACGAGTACGAGCTCGTCGCCTCCGAGGATGCCGACGCCGCAGTCGGTAAGATTTCGACGACCTCCCCGATCGGCCGGGCGCTGATGAATCGGGTGGAGGGCGACGCCGCGGAGATCGTCACGCCCGGCGGACGCAAGGAATTTGAGATCCTGGGATTTCGCACGGTTCACGACAAGATCGTCGAAACGGACAACTAGTCCTTCGCAGACACTTCTGATGACGTTCACGTCCGCCATTGGCTCCTTCTTCGGGAAGATTCTCTCCGCACTGGTCAAAGCCCTTGCGTTGACGCGAATTCATCCCAACGTCTTCACCTGCCTGGGGTTGTTCATCAATGCGGCGGCGGCGTGGTTGTTGTCGATCGGCGAGTTCACTCAGGCCGGCATCGTGGTGATCTTCGCCGCGATCTTCGATCTGGTCGACGGCCCGATCGCCCGCCACAGCGGCCGCGTGACGCGCTTTGGCGGATTTCTCGATTCGGTCATCGACCGCTATTCGGACCTGATCCTGCTGATGGGCATGTTGGTCTACTACGCCTCGATCCAGCGCTTCAGCTACATCGTGCTCACCGCGGTTGCGATGACCGGCTCGGTGCTGGTGAGCTACGCGCGGGCGCGGTCGGAGAACGAGATCCCCAAGTGCAAGGTCGGCTTCCTCGAGCGGCCCGAGCGCATCGTGCTGCTGATCATCGGCGCGCTGTCGCACCGCATGGCCCCGGTGCTGTGGGTGATCGCGGTGCTGTCGAACTGGACCGTGATCCAGCGCATCCTGTTCACCTGGAAAGAGACCGAGCGGCTGGGGCAGCAGGCGGCTCCGCAGCAGGCGGAAGTTCCCGTCGGTGCGACCGCCGCGGACGCCCGCGGCAAGCTCCAGCAGGCCTGAGACTGGTGCGCCGGGCAGGAATGTCCGGCCCCACTCAAGAAGAACCTTAGCCCATGTGGGACGAACATTCCTGTTCGTCCGATCATGATGAGGCGGCGGCGCCTGCCCCGCTCAATGAATCCGCTTCCAAAATCACCTGTGCGACGACCCCGCGGTGGGTGTGTGACAGCGACACCCAGCGCCGGGTGCAGCCGCGCTGCGCGGCGATCTCCGCCGCCTTGCCGTGCAGTTCCAGGTGCGGACGGCCGTCGCCGTCGTTGAAGATCTCGCAGTCCAGCCAGCTGACGCCGCACGACCAGCCGGTGCCCAGCGCCTTCATCGCGGCTTCCTTGGCGGCGAAGCGCACCGCATAGCGCTCCATGCGGTTGGCGCGCTCTTCGACGTAGGCGATCTCCCGCGGAGTAAAGATCCGCTCGATGAAGCGGGTCCCGTGCCGCTCGATCGCCGCTTGTACCCGGTCGACCTCTTCGAAGTCGATCCCAATTCCGATGATCATCTACAGATCCGCGCCCGCGGCGGCGATGGTGAGCTTGCCGTGCCGCACGCCCTTGGTGGAGATCAACTGGTCGGCAATCGCGTTCACCCGCTCGGCTGCGCCGCGGATCAGCATCACTTCCAGGCAATTGTCGTGGTCCAGGTGCACGTGCAGGGTGGAGAGGATCTCTTTGTGGTGGTCATGCTGCAGATTGAGCAGCTTGTCGCTGAGCATCCGCACATGATGGTCGTAAACCAGCGTCAGCGAGCCCACGACCTCCTGGTCGGGCGAGGCGGCCTTCGCCTCCACCAGCTGCTCGCGGATCAGGTCCCGGAACGCCTCGGAGCGGTTGCTGTACCCCCGTGACTGGATCAGGCTGTCGAATCGCTCGAGCAGATCCTCGTCGATCGCAACGCCGATGCGGGTCAACTGACTCATGGGATCGAGCGTAGCCGAGCGCCGCGCACGGCGCAAGCGGCCTTGACTCAGGCAATTGGGTCGCCCTCGGGGTAGAGGGGGTTATAGGCAAAGGCGAGATCCTCCACCGGCTTTCCGCCGATCAGGTGCTCTTCGATGATGCGGTCGACCGCCGCCTTGTCCACCGAGTGGTACCAGACGCCTTCGGGGTAAACCACCGCAATCGGACCCTTCTCGCACACGCGCAGGCAGTTGACCTTGCTGCGGTAGATGCAGCCGTCGCCGGTGGCCAGCCCCAACTCGGCGATGCGCTTCTTGAGGTAGTCCCAAACCGGGTTGGCCTCTTCGTGGGAGGCGCACTTGGGCTTGCTCTGATCGGCGCAAACCAGGATGTGACGCTTGTAGCGGCCGTTGGTGGGGAGAGTGAGTTCCGATGACTTGAGCATGGAATCTCTCAGTTTGGCAGAACCGGCGCCGGGCGGCGCGCTCTGTTATCGTAAGGCGCGCGAGCGCTCCGCTCGAGAGAGCGCACTGTAGTATGAAGAGTAACCTTGGCGCGGGCAGACGGGTCCAACACAACAGAACCGACGCCGGCAGGGCGTTTGGACAAAGAGGGGTGCCGCTTGTGAAGTTGTTGAATCGATTGGGATGGCTGGCTGTTCTCGGACTCGGCGTCTGGGTCGGCTCCGCGCTGCTCGGACCGGAATTCGCGCTGGCCCAAAATACCGGTCCCATCCAATCGGGGCCGAAACGCCCCACCAGGCCCTCCGCCCGCACGCCTGACGCTAATCCGAGCACCGTCCCCGAGACGCCTCCGGCGCAGGAGTTGCCGAAGATCGAGACCCGCTCGCGTCTGCCGATCCCGGAAGACACGCCGGTATTTCGCACCGACACGAACTTCGTGACCGTCGAGATCTCCGTGCTCGACAACAACGGCGTCTTCATCCCGGGCATCCCGGCGGGGAATTTCCAGATCCTCGAGGACGGCGTGCCGCAGAAGATCGTCGAGCTGGGCCAGAGCGAAGCCCCGATGACCGTCTGCCTGCTCATCGAGTTCTCGAACCTCTACCAGCAGTATTGGAGCGAGGCCTGGTACCAGACGCTGCAAGCTTCCTACGGCTTCATCGAGACGCTCCGGCCGGATGACTGGGTGGCCGTGGTCGCCTATGACCTCAAGCCGGAGATCCTTACCGATTTCACCCAGAACAAACAGAAGGTCTACGACGCCATGCAGCGTCTGCGCATTGCGGGCTATTCGGAGTCGAACTTGTTCGACGCTCTGGCCGAGATGTGCGAGCGCATGAAGGACATCGAGGGCCGCAAGTCGATCGTGGTCATCTCCTCCGGCGTCGACACCTTTTCCAAGCGCACCTTCAAGGAAGCGCGCGAAGCGGTGCAGGATGCCGGCGTCACCGTCCACGCCATCGGCCTGATGCAGGCCCTGCGCGAGTGGTACGACGCCCGCGGGTATTTGGGCTCCATTCAGCGCATGGACTTTCTGCAGGCTGACAACCAAATGCGCACGTTCGCCAGCGAGACCGGAGGTCTGAGCTTCTTCCCTCGTTTCTACGGCGAGTTTCCCAATATCTTCCAAGCGCTCAACTACGTGATGCGCAACCAGTACGTCGCGCTATACCAGCCCAGCAACACGCAGCGCGACGGATCGTTCCGTGAGATCGAGGTACGCTTAGTCGATCCGAATACCAATAAAGACTTGCGTATTACTGGCAAAAAAGATAAGCGCATCAAGTACCAGATCATCCACAAGGAAGGCTATCGCGCGCCGAGCGAAGTCGAGTAAACCATCTTGGCCCGCGATTGTTCGAACGCGCCCCATTGGGGCGCGTTCTTGTTTCAGAGGGGCTGCAAGCAGGCTTCGAAACGATGTTTGCAGCGGATATCTCCAACCTTTGGAACGGTTTCGAGCGATGTTGACGCGTCGTCGGAGCGGTTGATAATCTCTTCCCTTGTACGGGTCGTTCGATCGAACGGCTTTTACCTCTAAATCATCATGCAATCATTGCGTATTTTGTTGGTCGACGGTCATCAACACGGCCAGGTCGCGCGGCGCGCGGCGCTTCAGGAGCAGGGCTACGTCGTGGAGACGGCGCAACTGGCCCAAGAGGCCTTGGAGCGCTTCGAGCAGGAGCGCTTCGATTTGGTCGTGACCGATTTTCGCCTCTCCGATTTCGGAGGCCCCGAGCTCATCGCCCGCCTGCGCGAGACGAGCCCCCGCACCCCTGCTATCATCCTGTCGGGATACGTCTCGACGCTGGGCTTGACCGAGGTCTCCACCGGCGCCGACGCGCTGGTGACCAAAGGGCCCAATGAGCTCAAGCAACTCACCCGCGCGATTGCGCAACTGCTGCGGCCGCACGTCAAGTCCTCGGCCTCCAGCCGCGGAACCGCTCGTGGCGTTCGGTTGTCCAGACGCTACGCCTAGGAGTTCGAACAAACATGTCCGTTGCCATCACCTGGCTTGGTCACTCCACCGTGGAGATCAAGCTTCCCGAGGGCCAGGCGATCCTGGTGGATCCCTGGCTCGAGAATCCGAAATTTCCCGCCGGGTACGAACTCGAGCGCGTCGACGTGATCCTGCTCACGCACGGGCATTTTGACCACATCGCCCAAGCTGCTGATGTGGCCGCGAAGCATGGCTCGAAGGTTTTTGCGATTTTCGAGTTGGCGACGTGGCTGGAGTCGAAGGGCGTCGAAAACGTGACGGGCATGAACAAGGGCGGCTCAGTTGAAGCGGCCGGCTGCCGCATCACCATGACCCACGCCCAGCACTCCTCGATGGTGCAGGACGGCGACGCGATGATCTACGCCGGCGAGGCCGCGGGCTTCGTGATCCAGTGCCCCGACGGCCGCTCGCTCTACCACGCCGGCGACACCAACGTCTTCTCGGACATGGCGCTGATCCGGCGGCTTTATAACCCCGAGCTCGCCATGTTGCCGATCGGCGATCTCTACACGATGGACCCGAAGGAGGCGGCCGTGGCCTGCGAGTTTCTCGCGCCCAAACAGGTGCTGCCGCTGCACTGGGGCACATTTCCGCCGCTGACCGGCACGCCGGCCAAGCTGCGGGACCTGGTGGACGCCGCAGGCCTGTCCGTCGAGATCCTCGAGCCGCAGCCGGGCGAAACGCTGATCTGGTAGTTGGCCGCTGGGACCCTCCCGGGCGCCGTGGTTGTGGCATCCTGGGGATCTCATGGCTCTCACGGTTGTTCAACAGAAAGTCCGCGGCTTCATCTGCATCAATGCGCATCCCGCCGGCTGCGCCCGCTCGGTGGAGCGCCAGATCGAGAGCGTCGAGGCGGCCCGGCCCGCCGGCGTTTCGGGACCGAAGAACGCGCTGGTGATCGGCTCGTCCACCGGCTACGGACTGGCGTCGCGGATCGCCCTGGCGTGGGGCTTTGGGGCCAACACGCTCGGCGTCTTCTTCGAGAAGGAGCCGTCGGGCAAGCGCACCGCCACGGCCGGCTTCTACCAGACCGCCGCGCTGCACGCCCGCGCCCGCCGGGACGGCTTGTTCGCGGCCGGCATCAACGGCGACGCCTTCTCCGACGAGATCAAGCGCCAGGCCGTGGAGACCATCCGTGAGCGGATGGGCCCGATCGACACCGTGATCTACTCGCTCGCCTCGCCGCGCCGCGTGAACCCGCGCACCGGCGAGACCCTGCAGTCGGCGCTCAAGCCGATCGGCCAGGCCTACACCGGCAAAACCATCAATCTGGCGACCGGCGAAGTGACCGAAGCGACGGTCCAACCGGCCGACGACGACGAGATCCGCCAGACGATCGGCGTGATGGGCGGCGAGGACTGGCGCTGGTGGATCGAGCTGCTGCTCGAAGAAGGCCTGCTGGCTGAGGGCGCGCGCACGCTCGCCTACTCCTACATTGGGCCGGAAGTGACCTGGCCGATCTACCGCGACGGCACGATCGGCGCCGCCAAAAAGGATCTGGCCGCGACCGCCGACCAGCTCCACGCCCTGCTGGCCGACAAAGTCGGCGGCGGCGCCTGGGTGTCGGTCAACAAGGCGGTGGTGACGCAGGCTTCGTCGGCGATTCCGGTGGTGCCGCTCTACGTGAGCCTGCTGTTCAAAGTGATGAAGCGCAAGGGGCTGCACGAGGGCTGCATCGAGCAGATGCAGCGGCTATGCTTCGACCACCTCGCCGACGGCAAGACGCCGACGGTCGACGCCGAGCGGCTGATCCGCCTCGACGACCTGGAAATGCGCGACGACGTGCAGCAGGAGGCGAGCGCGCTCTGGCCGGATGTGACCACGGAAAACTTGTCCGAGCTGAGCGACTACGAGGGCTTCCGCCGGGACTTCAACCAGCTCTTCGGCTTCGATGTCGAAGGCGTGGACTACGAAGCGCCGGTGGAGACGGAAGTCACACTGTAGGGCGTTCCCAGTGAACACCCGGGTTCCACCCGGGTGTTCGATGCCGGGCCATCACACGGCGGCCGGCTAATCGCCGACACGCTGCCGATCAACACCGGATTGACCGCCGGGTGGAACCCGGCGGCTCATTGTTTGAGAACCCCTCGAAGCCTGTGCTACCTTCAGCTTTACGCACGAGGGAGCAAAGGGAGCCAAGATGCCAGCGCTGGGGATGATCGAAACCAAAGGCCTGATCGGCGCGGTGGAAGCCGCGGACGCGATGGTCAAAGCCGCCAATGTCACCTTGGAGGGCCGCGACTACGTCGGCGCCGGGCTGGTGCTGGTCACCTGCCGCGGGGATGTGGGCGCCGTCAAGGCCGCAGTCGACGCCGGCGCAGCCGCCGCGCGCCGCGTGGGCGAGGTCGTTAGCGTGCACGTCATTCCGGGCCCCCACGAAGAAACCGACGTCGTCGTTCCCCGCAACCTCGTCTCCGAGGCTGACTAGTCCACTGCGCGGCGGCGCGGGCTCCCTAGGTCGAGCCTGCACGGTCTGCGGACCTTCCCGCCGGGCGGCAAGAAACGCCGGTCATGCTTGAGGACAAAGATCTACGGTCGCTGCAGGAGGTTCGCCAGAAGGTCGAGCGAGCCTGGCAGGCGTTCCAAACCTACCGCAACTTCTCGCAAGAGCAGGTGGACGCGATCGTCGACCGCGTCGCAGCCGCGGCGCGCGCGAACGCTGTGCGGCTGGCCGAACTCGCCGTCGAAGAGACCGGCTACGGCAACGTCCAGGACAAGATCGCAAAAAACCTGCTCAATTCGGATCTGCTGCACACGCACATCCGGCCGCTCAAGACCGCGGGAATCATCCGCGAAGACGCTGAGCGAGGGCTGATCGAAGTCGCCGAGCCGATGGGCGTGATTGCCGCCATCCTGCCGACGACGAACCCGACTTCCACCGTTTTCTACAAGACGCTGATCGCCCTGAAGGCGCGTAATGCGATCGTCATCAGTCCGCACCCCCGCGCACGCCGCTGCACCTGCGACGCGGCTGCGCTGTTGGCCCGGGCCGCTGTGGAAGCCGGCGCGCCCGAGGGCGTCGTGCAGTGCGTGAACGAGGCGACGATCGAGGGCACCAATGAGCTGATGCGCCACAAGCGCACCAGCCTGATCCTGTCCACCGGCGGCCCCGGCATTGTCCGCGCCGCCTATGCCAGCGGCAAGCCGGCGCTGGGCGTCGGTCCCGGCAATGTGCCGGTGCTGATCGATTCCACCGCCAACGTGGACGACGCCCTGCGCATGGTGGTCGACGGCAAGAGCTTTGACTTCGGCACCGTCTGCTCGTCCGAACAGACGGTGGTGATCGAAGAGAAGCACCGCGAGGTCGTTTGGCGCTCGCTCGCCGCGCACGGGGCGCACCTGTGCTCGGCAGACGAGACGGCCGCGCTGGCGAAGGTGCTGATTACCAAGGACGGCAAGATCAACCCGGATTGTGTCGGCCAGTCGCCGCAGAAGATCGCCCGGATGGCGGGTTTTGCGGTATCGGACGCAGCACGCATTTTGGCGCTCGAGATCGACGGCGTGGGCCGCGACTTTCCGCTGTCGGCCGAAAAACTTTCGCCTGTGCTGGCGGTGTATTTCGTGCCGAGCTTCGAAGCCGGCATCGAAGCCTGCGCCGGTATCTTGAACTACGGCGGCCGGGGCCACACCTGCGTGATCTTTTCGAGCTCGCGCGAGAACGTCAAGGCCTACGGCATGCGCATGCCGGCGTTTCGGGTGTTGGTCAACACCTCGTCGCCGCAGGGCTCCACCGGCATCACCACCAACGTCGCTCCGGCGATGACGCTGGGCTGCGGCGCGATGGCCGGCAACTCCACCAGCGACAACGTCGGGCCGCTGCACCTGATCAACATCAAGCGCATCGCCTTCAAGGTGCGTGAAGCCGAACAGGCTTTCACCAGCCCCGAGGCGAAAGCCTACTTTGCCGGGGAGATCCCGGTGCAGAAGCCCGCCGCTGCTGTCGGCCAACCGGAAACCGCCGTGAGTTCATCCAGCATTACCGCCGCCGTCGACCGTTACCTCGCCAAGCGCGGGCTGGGCGGGCCTCCGCCGGCCGCTGCGACGCTGGCGCCTGCGCCGCCGTCGCGCCGAGAGGTGGCGACCAGCGTGGTGGACCGCTTCCTGGCGCGCAAAGGCGCCGCCGTACCAGCTGCTTCGCCCGCCGCTGCCAGCTGCGGCTGCGCAACCAGCCCGGCCCCGGCTGCGGATCCCACGCCCGAACCAGCCTCGCCGGCGCCCGCCGCCGCGCAGCCGGCCGCGCCCAAGGTCGAAATTTCCGGCTTCGTCTGTGAAGACGACATGCGCCGCGCCCGGACGCTCGGCAAGAAGATCTACATCGATCGCAAGACGATCGTCACGCCGGCGGCGCGCGACCTGGATTCCGCCGGCGACCTGCTTGTCATGACCGAATGAGGCGGCGCTGGACCGAGCGCGAATCCGACCCCGAAGCCGCGCGGCTGATCGCCGCGGAGCTGAAAACCCCCGCCATCGTCGCCCGTTTGCTCACCCAGCGCGGCGTCAGAACCCCGGACGAGGCCAGGGCCTTCCTCGAACCCTCGATCGACGCGCTGCACAGCCCCGACGGGCTGCTGGGAATGCCCGCCGCGCTCGGGCGTCTGCGGCAGGCCATCGCTGACGGCGAAAAGATCCTCATCTACGGCGACTACGACGTCGACGGCACGACCTCAGTGGTGCTGCTCAGCAAAGCCGTCGAACTGGCCGGCGGCAAGGCTGACTACCATGTGCCTCACCGCGTCCGCGAGGGCTACGGCATGCGCGAGGACGTCATCGAGCGGGCCGCTTCGGAAGGGATCAAGCTGATCATCAGCGTCGACACCGGCATCCGCGAGATCGAAGTGGTCGAGAAAGCCGCGTCGCTGGGCATCGACTGCATCATCACCGACCATCACATCCCCGAAGACGCCATCCCGCGCGCGCTGGCCGTGCTCAACCCCAACCAGCCCGGCTGCAGCTACCCCGACAAGAATCTCTGTGGCGTCGGCATCGCCTTCAAGCTCGGCTACGCGCTGCTGGCGACTCTGGGATGGCCGGAAGACCGGTTCCGGCGCACGGTCGAGTCGATGCTGATGATCGTCGCCATCGGTTCCATTGCCGACCTGGTGCCGCTGGCCGGCGAGAACCGCGTTTTCGCTTCGATCGGCCTGCGCGGCTTGGCTAGGGCGCGAAACCCGGGGCTGCGGGCGCTGCTCGACGTGGCCGGTCTGGCCGACAAGAATCCGCCGACTGCCGGAGACATCGGCTTCCGCATCGGGCCGCGCATGAACGCCGCCGGACGCATGGACACCGCGCGCGCCGTGGTCGAGCTGTTTGCCGCAGCCGACGACGCAGCCGCGCGGCCGATCGCCGAAAAGCTCGATGCCCTCAACGCCGAACGCCAGGCCGCCGAACAGCAGGTGGTGGAGTCCATCCTCGAACTGCTAGCGGACACGCCGCCGCCGGACGTGGCGCCGTTTCTGGTGGTCGCCGGCGAGGGCTGGCATCCGGGTGTCATCGGCATTGTCGCCAGCCGCATCGTAGAGCGCTTTCACCGGCCGACGCTGGTGCTGAGCATCGACCTGGCGACGGGCTTGGCCACCGGCTCGGGACGCAGCATTCCGGGCTTTCACCTCACCGAGGCGTTCACGTCGCTCGACGGCATCTTCGAGCGCTACGGCGGGCACGCTATGGCGGCCGGCTGCACCATCCGGGCCGACCGTATCGAGGCCCTGCGGCGCGGGTTGAATGACTACGCCGCCGAAACGCTCGGACCCGACGACTTCATCCCCCTGCAGCCGGTCGATTCCGAACTGCGCTTCGGCGATATCGGCGACCGCCTGATGACGTCGCTCGAAAAGCTCGCGCCCCACGGCATCGGCAACCCGGCGCCGGTCTTTTTTGCCCGCGACGTCTATCTGGTCGGCCCGCCGCGCATCCTGAAGGAAAAGCACCTGAAGCTTCGTCTGGCGCAGGACGGCGTGGAGATCAACGCCATCGGCTGGCGTCTGGCGGCGCTGGCCCATGAGATCGACGACGGCCGGCCGCTGGAGGCGGCGTTTACGGTGGAGTGGGACGACTACTGGAGCAACTGGCGGCTGAACCTGAAAGACCTGCGCACGGCCTGAGGGCTCAGTCGATCGCCAACACCGTCGCCACCGGCTTCGCCTTCGACTTCGGCAGCCCCACGATCTCGGCCTTGAGTTTTCCGCTCAGCGTCGACACCCCCGTAGCGGTGACCGCATAGCGCCCCTTGATGACGGAATAGACCCGCTCAGCCAGCTCATCGGGCTTCAGATCCAGTTTCTTGGAGTGGAACCAGGCCCCTGCTGCTCGCTCGGCCACATCCCGCATCAGCCGCGCGTCGGCGCCCTCGAGGAAGGCGAAGTGGATCTGCACGCCGCGCCGTCGCGCCAGCTCGAAAACGTCGGCCGGGGGAGTCCGGCTTGATCCTTCCACGCCGGTGGCCAGCACCACCGCAACGCGGCGGGCCGTGGCGTTGTCGAAGCCGCCGTCGAGCGCCGCATACAGCGCGTCGAGGATGCGCGGGTTGTTGCCGTAGCGCATCGAGCCCCAGCCGCGCCGCAGCAGATCCTTACTGGCGGTGAAGTCCTGCACCAGCGTGGCGGACTGGTCGAACCCCACCAGCGCCATCTGGTCGCCTTCAGAGAGCCGCTCGATCATCGGTCCTACCAGCGGCGAAATCGCCTCGCCGATCCTGCTCGAATCGACCAGCAGCATGATGTCGAGCTTGTCCTCGGAATACTCGGCCTCCAGGATGCGCAGCGACGTCGAGCCGTCCTGGATTGCAAAATTTTCGGCGCCCAGGCCGGTGAGCGGCTCGCCCGTCTTCTCATCGAATGCTGTGACCACGAAGCGCAGCTCCTGCGCCGGGAGCGCAACCGCCAACAGCAACAGGCCCAGTAGCGAGCGGATCACCATTTCTTCTCGCTCTTCAGGCTCAGACGCTGCGATGTGCCGCGCTCGATGACCAGAATCTCGCCGTCGAGAACCTGCACGTCGGCGACGCCTCGAAAGTTTTCCGGGATTTCGAGAACGAAGGCCACGTAGGCGGTCTCGACCTTCTGACGGCCGCCGATCCAGCGATACTGCGGCGCGCCCCACAACGGGCCGGCGGAGACGACCTGTTCCATCGGGCCGCCGAACGGCGTCGTGCCGAGTTCCATGCCGCGGGCGACCGCCTTGCCATCCCAGGGGATCTGCTTGTTGCGGCCGTTCTCCTGCCAGTCGCCGATCCAGGGAAAATCGGCCGTTTTCCAGATGTAGCCGACCAGCGTTCGGTAGTCCTCGTGGTACATGGTGAACCAGCTCAGCTCGCGGTCCGGATCCATCAGGTAACCGACGTAAGTTCCTGCGTTGGCGGCCGGCTGCATCGGGCGCAGACTGGTCTCCGAGCCGTTCTGCGCCTTGCCGTTCGGCCAGACGACCTCGCCGGGCGCGAGCGAGTTGGTGGACTCCGAGCCGCGGCGCACCTCGCCCTTGGTCGCCGACATGTCGAGGAACGTCTTGCCGGGCTCGACGAAGGGGTCGCCGAAGGTGACGTGCTGCACCCACATCGCCGGGCGGTCATAGTCGACCAGGCTCTGCGCCCACTCCTCGATGTAGAGCACCTGCTCGCCTTCGCGCAGTGTTAGCGCGCGCCCGACCTTGTACTGCGTCTGCGGCAATTCGGCGGAATACCAAACGACCGTCTGGTTCTCGTCGGTCTCGGTGCGGTCGAGCTTCCACTCGCGCGTGAGGGCTTCGCCGTGGTTGCCTAGGCCGTTGGCCGCCTCGCTCGCCGACGGTCCGCCGAAGGTGGGAAAGTTGAGCAGGTGGCCCATGTAGCCCGATTGCAGGATCTTGTTCGTACCGCCTCCGTAGACGGCGTCATGCTTCGCCGGCTCGTACTCCCACGGCTCGATGGTCGGGAAGTGCGGCACGCGCATGGGGTTGACGGCTTTCTTGGGGTCGTCGGAGAGCAGCCGCAGCTCGGCGATGTGGCCGGCGCCGCGCAGGGCCGACACGCGGATCAGCCCGTTGGAGAGAACGTAGGCGTCGCGGCCGTGCAATTCCCCCCGCTCGAATCGAGGCGCCTGGGCGAAACAGGCCGCGGCCAGCGAAAGCAGTAAGACGATGCGCATCTCAACCGACATCCTACACGGGGAGCCGGCGCTTCGCCCATTGCCGCCACCACTGGACTGGTCAGAAGACCCGCCACTCCACGCCGCCGCGCACCCAGCGTCCGGGCTGGGCCAGTCCCTGGAACGCTTCGTGTTGGGTATCGAGCAGGTTCGACGCCTGGATGAACGGCCGGAATTGGCCGCGGCTCCAGCCGATCGAGACGTCCCACAGCGCCTTGGCCGACTGCCAGGTGCGCTCATACACGCCGAGTTGCGTCTTCACCAGGAACCGGTCGCCCAGCGTGCCGCGGTAGCCCAGCATCGCCTGGTGAGTGGGGAAGTTGAAGACGTAGCGTGAAACCGCTTCGCTCGAGATGTTGCGCGAGGCTGACAGGCGGGTGTAGTTGGCCCAGACCTCGGCCGTCGGCGCGAAGCGATGCCGGATCTCGATTTCGCCGCCGGTGAAGTCGAGATTTTGGAAGTTCTGCGCCACGAACAGCGTCGCCCCCGGGGCGCGCACATAGTCGATGGTGTTGTTCTCCTGGCGTTGGAAGACCGTGCCGGAGACCGTGGTCCCCTGCCTGCCGTACCAGTCGAAGCCGCCCTCGTAGTTCAGCGCCTCTTCGGGCTGCAGGTTCGGATTGCCGCGCGTGGCCGGGTCGGAGTAGTAGAGGTCGGTATAGGTGGGAATGCGGAAGGCGGCGCCGATCTGGCCTCGCACCTTGAAACCGCCGCCGAGCCAGTAGCCGACGGACGCCGCCGGGTTGGTTCGCACCTTGCCGCGCTTCCAGGCCTCCTCGCGCAGGCTCAGTGAGAGCGTCATCTTCTCGGTCGGCCGCATGTCGAGCACGCCGAAAATGGCGGCGCGGTGGCGCAGGCGATCCCCCAAAGCGGTGCTGTCGATATCCTCGGCCAAGTACTGCGCGCCGGCGGACCAGCGGATGCGCGACGTCCAGTCGCCGTTAGCCGTGTAGCCGCCCTGCCAACTGTCGAGCTGGTGCAGATTCTGGAAGACTTCCGGCCGGAACTTGTAGAGGATGAAGTGGTCAGTATGGCGCCGGTAGCCGAACTGGAAGCGCTGTTGCACGCTCGAGTCGCGACCCAGCGTCTGGCTGGCGGTCAGAAACTTCGTGCCGGTGTCTTCCCAGGAGTTCCAGGGGCCGTAGAAATCCTTCGCGCCGAAAGGCCGGTCGTTGGCGGCGAACAGAACGCTGGTTGTGCCGACGGAAGTGTCGAAGTAGGACTGCGTCGAAAACGCCAGGTTGCGGAAGTCGCGGCCCTCGGCAAATCCGGTGGAGAAATCCCGGGCGGCCGAGAACGTTCCGGTCCAGATGCCGCTGCGGGCGGCGCCGGAAACTCCGTAGCGGTTCCAGCCGAACTCGCCCAATCCGCCCATCAACTTCAGCTCGCCGCTCTCGGGCTTCTTGGTCACAAAGTTGATCGTGCCGCCGATCGCGTCGGAGCCGTACAGCGTCGAGCCGCTGCCGTGCAAGACCTCCACCTGTTCCACCGCTTCGAGCGGCAGCGGCAGGTCCATGGCGTGGTGGCCGCTTTGGGCGTCGCTGACGCGAAAACCGTTGATCAGCACCAGCACCTGATCGAAGCCGGAGCCGCGGATCGACAGGTCCGCCTGCGTGCCGTCCGGGCCGCGCTCGCGCACGTGCACCGAAGAGTCCTGCTTGATCAGGTCGGCGAATGACCAGGAGACGGTATCGCGCCGTTCCACCGGCAGGACGGTGAGGCTTCGGTCGATCTCCGACAGCGCGCGCGGCTCGGTGGTGCCGGTCACCACCACAGTCGCCGCAGTCGGCGCGATCTCGTCCATGGTGATCTCCAGCCGCAGGGCATCGGCCGGCAAATCGCGGGTGACGCTCACCAGACCGCCGGAGCTCACGCGCAGCTGCGCCCCGGGAGAGCACAGCTCGGCGGTCCCTTTCTCGTTTGTTCTCGCGCTGGAAGACCCCGAAGTGATGCGGGCGTTGGGAACGGCCAAACCGGTCGGATCGGCGACCTTGATTTCAATGCAGCGCGGCTGGGCCGCCGCCGCTAGGACGGCCGCTAACCCCAGTGCGGCCATCGCAAACAGGCGTGTCATCACTCGATTGTAGCCGGGCTGGGCCCGTCGGTTCTTGGCTGTACCGTCGCGATACGTGGCGTCCGCCCTAGGTCTGAACTCGTTGGGAGATCAGAAGCCTTCGCTAAGATAGCTGGACATGCGAGTTCTTAGACTATCCCTCCTGCTCTGTTTCGCCTGTTCTTTACACGCGCAAAATCTGCTCAACAGCGCGTCCGTCAGCGCGCTGCAGATGAGCGCGGGCTCGTCTCCCGTGTTTTTTGCGGGAACCCCGGGCGGGCTGTACGTCAGTTCCGACGAGATGCAGTCGTGGAAGCCCGTCGCGCTGACCAACGACTTCACCCGACCGCAGCCCGGCATCAGCCAGATCCTGCGCGACCCGAGCAATGCTAACGCATTCTATGCCGCCGGAAGCGCGCACAGCTTCTCCGGCCAACGCCCTGAGCAGGGGGTGGAGATCTATCGCACCGACGACCTGGGCCAGACCTGGACGCCCAAGATCACCGGCATCCCCGCCGACGGGCTGTTGAATAAGATCTACGTGATCGACAACCAGCCGGGGACGCTCTACGCGCTGGTGAAGGTCAACAATGAACCGCGTGTCTACAAGTCCACGAACCGGGCCGAGAGCTGGAGCCTGCTGCGGACGTTGCCCGCCGCCGCCGACGAGGTGGTGATCCATCCAACCAACCCGAACCTCTGGTACTACGAGACAGGTCGCGCGATCTTCCGCAGCTCCGATGAAGGCGCTACCTTCGCGTCGGCCGGGCCTTTCCCCATCCGGGCGGCGGGCGGCGGCGGGTTGGAGAATACCGTCACCGACTTCATCACCATTCCCGGCAACGACAATATCTTGGTCCTGGCCACCAACGGCCCTGTCTTCGGCAGCGAAGAGTTCACCAACGGCGTCTTCTTCAGCGACAACCGCGGCGCCAGCTGGCAGCGCAAGGTAACCGGCGGAGTTCAGCGTTTGCACTACGACGGCGTGCTGTTGATGTACCGCGCCGAATCCGCCAGCCTCTGGATCAGCAACGACGGCGGCCGCACAGTCCCCGAGCCCTTCGACATGGGCGCCCCCGGCTCGGCGGAAGCCTTCCTGGTCGACCGGCGCGACTCCAGCGTCATTTATTCGGGCTTCTTGCGCAGCACGGACCGTGGGAGAACGTGGACGGAGTTTGAAGGAACCGTCACGCCGTTCATCGGAGTCGACGAGGGCGTCATCGAGGTCAGCGGCTCCACCAACGACGTCGCCCCCCGCGTGCTCTCGTTTCGGGTGGAAGCGCTGGGCAGCTCGGCTTGGGAGTTGCCCTTCACCGTGGAGAGTTCGGCGCCTTGGGTCACGGTGAGTCCCACCGAGGGAACCGCCTCCGAGAACATCACCGCGCGGATCTCCGCCGGGGGCTTGCCGGTTGGCCTGCAGCAGGCGACGCTGACCGTCCGCTCCGCCGCGGCGCCGAACATGCAGACACAGGTCCAGGTGCGACTGACCGTCACCGAGCAGCCCGCCGCCGACCCCTCTCCCACGATCCTGACCTTCGCCGGCAACGGCAGCTTTGGCGATGAGGGCGATGGAGGGCCCGCCGTGGAGGCCTCACTGGAAGGACCGGTCGGTTTGGCCGTCGACGGTTCCGGCGGACTTTTGATTGCCGACAGCTTTGCTGATCGAGTCCGCTACGTGAACGCGGCCGGCGTGATCAACGCCTTCGCCGGCTCCGGGTCGTCCGGCTTTTCCGGCGACGGCGGACCGGCGGTGCAGGCGAGTCTGGACAGCCCTCGTGGCGTTGCCGTCGGATCGATGGGCGAGGTCTACATCGCCGATCGTTTCAATCGGCGGATCCGCGTGGTCACCAGCGCCGGTGCGATCTCGACCTACGCCGGCAACGGCGAATTCGGCTCGAACGCGGCGGCGGGCAACGTCGCCGACCTGCGTCTGAGCCCCGTCGCGCTCGCTGCGACCCCGGACGGCGGACTGATGATCTCCGGCAGCGGCACGTTCCGCGTCAACCCGGACGGCGGTTATCTGCGCTGGAATACCAGCAGCTACGAGGGTCTCGCGGTGGCGCCAGACGGCAAGGTCTACGGTGCGCGCCGCCATCTGGTGGAGGAGATCCGTCCCGGCAACTTCACACGCGCCGTCGCCGGCGGCGGTGAGGCCGGCTACAGCGGCGACGGCGGCCCGGCCACCGAAGCGCGCCTCAACGGCGTCGAGGGCATCGCTTTCGACCAGGACGGCCGCTTGTTCATCGCCGACTCGGGCAACAACGTGGTGCGGATGGTCGATCGCGCGGGCGTCATCTCGACCTACGCCGGCACGGGCGTCGAGGGCTTCGCGGGCGACGGAGGTCCGGCGAATCTGGCGGAGTTGGACGGACCACAAGGGCTCGTCGTCGGCCCGGGCGGCGAACTCTACATTGCCGAGAGCCGCCGGGTCCGCGTGGTGCTGGCTCCGGGCCAGGCAGGACCCGCGCCGGTGTTGTCCAGCGCCGGCATCGTCAGCGCGGCGTCGTTCGCCAACTCGGCGATCGCGCCCAACCAGATCATCTCGCTGTTCGGCCAGAATTTCGGGTCGCAGGTGGTCGTCGCGACCCAGACCCCGCTGCCGACATCACTGGGAGGCGTGCGGGCGGAACTGATCGACTCGACGGGCGCCACGCACGCCATGCCGCTGTTCTTCGTGGCGCCGGGCCAGCTCAACACGCTCGTGCCGGATGGCGTCTCCACCGGAGCGGCGCGGCTGCGCGTGATCGGCCCTGACGGCCAAGCCGGCGAAGCTGCGATCCAGATAACCGCGGTGGCGCCCGGGCTGTTTTCGGCCAATGCAACCGGTGAGGGAATCGCCGCCGCTGCCGCGATCCGCATTGCGGCCGACGGAGCGCAGACGCCGGTTCCGGTGTTGACCGGCGCGAACCCGGTGCAAGGCCTGCCGCTCGACCTTGGGCCCGCGGGAGAGCAGATGGTGCTGCTGCTGTTCGGCACCGGCTTCCGCGGCCTCTCTTCGTCGGTGGAAGTCACCATCGGCGGCGTCGCCGCCACGGTCGTCGGCGTGGCCGCGCAGCCGGAGTTCGTCGGGCTCGATCAGCTCAATGTAATCGTGCCGCGCGAGCTCATCGGTCGCGGTGAAGTGGAAGTCCGCGTGACCATCGACGGCAAGCTGGCCAACGTCGTCACGATCGTGATTGGCTGAGCCGCCCGGGCACGCGATGGTGCGCCCCTACGTCCTTCCTGCGGTTCGTAGGGGCGCAACATCGCGTGCCCGCGTGCCGCTTCAATGGAGCCCCATCGCCTCGAGCGTCAGCCGCTTCAGCTCCGCTTGCAACTCAGCCTTGACCCCCGCCAGCGCCGGGTCGTCAATGCGGTTCTCCAACTCGTAGGGGTCGGATTCGAGGTCATACATCTCGTTCTCGTCTGGGTGGCGCATCCAGTGGATGTACTTGTAGCGCTCGGTGCGGACGGCCCGGTAGTCCATGTCCAGCAGCCAGGGCATGGGCAGCTCATAGGTGTAGAACTCCACGAGCACCGAGTCTCGCCAGCCGTCGGCCCGGCCCCGCAGCAGCGGCGCCAACGACGAGCCTTGCACGTGGTCGCCCATCGGCGCTCCCGCCATGTCCAGAATCGTCGCCGCCAGATCGACCGAACTCACCAACTGCCCGATCTCCTTGCCCGGCGATGCCATGCCGGGCGCGCGGATCACCAGCGGCGTGCGAATCGACTCTTCGTACGGCAGCCGACGCTCGTTGGTCAGCGCGTGCTCGTCATACCAGTAGCCGTTGTCGGAGGTGAAGATGATGACCGTATTGTCGAGTTCGCCCGTCTTTTCGAGCGCTTCGACGATCCGGCCGAGCCCTTCGTCGATCGACAGGATCATCTCCGCCCGGCGCCGCATGGTCTCCTGCGTGTCGACGAAGGCGGAGCCGTCCGCGAACATTTCCTTGATTTCGTCGCTGTGCTTGCGCTCGAGCGCGCGATGGATCGCCGGTTTCCCCGGCAACTCGGTCGGCCAGGTGCGCACGTTCTCACGCTGCGGAAACGTCTTGTCGTCGTACTTGCCCAGGTGGCGCGGCGCGGGCCGGAAGCCGAGGTAGGAGTCCTTCGAGACCGAGCCGTCGTCGAGCTGTTGGATGTCCGGGTGGACGGCCTTGTGGCCGATGTAGAGGCAGAAAGGCTTGTCGCGCTCGCGTTCGATGAAGGAGACGGCGCGGTCCGTGAAGATGTCAGTGATGTAGCCTTGGACGACGGTGATCTCGCCGTTCTCGAAAAGCTCGGGATCGTGAGTGCGGCCCTGTCCGGGGATCGAGACCCATTCGTCGAAACCGGGCCGGGGCGTGGGGTCGTTGCCCATGTGCCACTTGCCCAGAAAACCCGTTTCATAGCCGTTTTCGTGGAGCGTGCGGGGGAAGGTTTGCAGCAGGTGGCTGGTGCGGCTGCGGGTGACGTTGTCGATGATGCCGTGCGTGGACGGATACTGCCCGGTCAGGATCGAGGCGCGGTTGGGCGAGCATAGCGGCACGGCGTGGAAGGCGCGCGTGAAGTTCGCGCCATGGGCGGCGAGGGCGTCGATGTTGGGCGTCTCGAGGATGGGGTGTCCGGCGACGCCCATCTCGTCGAAGCGCATGTCGTCGACCACGATGACGACGAAGTTTGGGGGCGGACCGGACGGTGCGGCGGCCTGGGGCTCGGCGGCGGGCGGCGAGGACTGGCAGGCGGCCAGGAGGAGGGCAAGGAAGCAGGGGGCGAGCAGGCGCGACATGGTTGGGGAAAATTGTACCGCCCTTCGGCCGCGGCGCTGTTTGGCGTAGGATGTGAGGCATGTCGGACAAACTCACCCGCCGCCAACTGGGCATCGCCGGTCTCGGCGCCGCCGCGCTCGCCTCCCCCGCCTCCGCCGCCCCGGCCTACACCGGAGCGCTCGACGGCGCCGGGGACAAGGTCGACGAGAAAATGTTCGACACGGTCGAATACTCCCTGCGTCGCTACGCAGACGCGCCGCTCGAGATGACCTACCGGGCGTCGAACGCCAAGCAGACCGAGCGCTGGCAGAAAGACCTGCGCGAGAAGGTGACCGAACTCATCGGCGGCTTCCCGTCCAAGAAAGTCCCGCTGGCTGCGCAGACGCTCGAGGTGCGCGACTTCCCCGGCTATCGCCGCGAGAAATTCATCTTCACCAGCCGCGAGGGGCTGGCGGTGCTGGGCTACATGCTGACGCCCAAGGGCAAGACGGCGCCGCATCCCACGATGATCTGCCTGCCCGGCCATGGCCGCGGCGTGGACGACATCATCGGCATCGACGACCAGGGCCGCGACCGCACCGACAAGGACGGCTACCAGCACGACTTCGCGCTGCAATGCGTGGAGCACGGCATGGCGGCGGTGGCGATTGAGCAGATGGCCTTCGGCTGCCGCCGCGATGCCAAAGCCCGCGCCCGGGAGTTGGGAACGTCATCCTGCCGGCCTGCCGCCGGCGCGGCGCTACTGCTGGGCGAGACGATGGTGGCGTGGCGCGTGTGGGACGTGATGCGGACGATCGACTGGATCGAGACGCGCGAGGAGCTGGATTCCAAGCGCGTCGGCTGCATGGGCATTTCGGGCGGCGGCACGGTCACCACCTTCGCCTCCGCGCTCGAGCCGCGCATCAAGGCGGCGATGATCAGCGGCTACCTCAACACCTTCCGCGACAGCATTTTCAGCCTCTCGCACTGCATCGACAATTACGTACCGGGCATCTTGAACTGGTGCGAGATGTACGACGTGGCTTCGCTCATTGCACCGCGTCCGCTGTTCGTCGAGTCCGGCGACAAGGACGGCATTTTCCCGGTGGAGGCCAGCCGGGCGAGCTTCGCGCGCGTGAAGAAGGTCTACGAGGTTTTCGGAAAGGGCGCCCTGGCCGAGCACGAGGTCTTTCCGGGCGAACACAGCTTTTGGGGCAAGCGCGGCCTGCCGTTCCTGGCGGCGCATCTATAGCGGCCAGGACGTGGCGTGCGGCTCCAGCCGCGCCGGGTCGTCGGTCCCCGACGACCTTCCGGAACGTCGGCCAAACGGGCCGACGCGGCTTGCGTGGAGGACGCGAGCGCTACAAAACAGAACCGCGCCTGTGAAGGCGCGGGCCCGCGGGCTCACGCCCGCGGTTCTGTTCACTTCAGCCAATTCTTAAATGCCGAGCGCCCCGCGAACACCGCGCCGTCGCCCAACTCGTCCGCAATCGCCAGCAAGCGATTGTACTTCGCCGTGCGGTCCGAGCGGCACAGCGAGCCCGTCTTGATCTGACCCGCCGCCGTCGCCACAGCCAGATCCGCGATCGTCGAATCCTCGGTCTCGCCCGAGCGGTGCGAGATCACGTAGGTGTAGCCCGCCTTGCGCGCCATCTCGATGCACTCGAGCGTTTCGGTCATCGTGCCGATCTGGTTGAGCTTGATCAGGATCGAGTTCGCCAGCCCGTTCTCGATGCCCTTCTCGAAGATTGACGGGTTCGTCACGAACAGGTCGTCGCCCACCAGTTGGATGTCCTTGCCGACCTTGTCCGTCAGGGCCTTCCAGCCGATCTGATCGACTTCGCCGCAGCCGTCTTCGAGCGAGATGATCGGGTACTTCTTCGACCACTCGGCCCACATGGCAGCCATCTCGGCCGGGTTGCGCTTCGAGCCGTCCGAATCGGCGAAAACGTAGTAGCCGTCCTTCCACAGCTCCGAAGCGGCCGCGTCGATCGCGATCCACACCTGCTCGCCGGGCTTGTAGCCGGCCTTCTCGGTGGCTTCGAGCAGCAACTCGAAGGGCTCTTCGTTGGACTTGAGCTGCGGAGCGAAGCCGCCCTCGTCGCCGATGCCGGTCGCGTAACCCTTCTTGTTGAGGATCTTCTTGAGCGTGTGGAAAATTTCGGTGGCCGCGCGCAGCGCGTCGCCAAAGCTGTCCATGCCGATCGGCATGACCATGAATTCCTGGATGTCGACGTTGTTGTCGGCATGCTGGCCGCCGTTCATGATGTTGCACATCGGAACCGGCAGCGTGTAGTCGCCGCCGGGGGCCAGGCGCTTGTACAACGGAATTTTTTGCTCCACGGCCATCGCGCGGGCGGCGGCGATGGAGACGCCCAGCAGCGCGTTCGCGCCCAGCCGGCCCTTGTTCGGCGTGCCGTCCAGATCGATCAGCTTCTTGTCGAGCGCGGCCTGGTCGTCGGCGGCAAAACCCTTGAGGGCGGCGGCGATCTCGGTGTTGACGTTGTTGACGGCCTTTTGGACGCCCTTGCCCATGTAGCGGTTCTTGTCGCCGTCGCGTAGCTCGACGGCTTCGTAGATGCCGGTCGAAGCGCCGGAGGGCACCATCGCGGTGGTGTAGGCGCCGCTTTCGAGGACGATGTCGACCTGTACGGTCGGGTTGCCTCGCGAATCCAGGATCTCGAGGGCGTGAAGGTGTTGAATCTTAGACATTTCGGCTCCAGTTGCAGGGAAATCCCAGATTAGCACGGAGATTGCTAAGATCCGGTTTCACATGCAAGTACGCCTCGTTTGCGCTCACCCCGACGATAATGTCGGCGTCGTCTCGCGTCCGGAAGGGCTGCCCGCCGGCGCCGAGCCCGTCAACGGACCGCCTCTGATCGAAGCCGTTCCGCTGGCTCACAAAGCCACCCTGGTCGACATCCCCGCCGGTTCGCCCGTACGACGCTACGGCGAAGTGATCGGCTACGCCGCCCAAGACCTGCCGGCCGGCTCGTGGGTGCGTGAAGAGCTGCTCGAGATGCCGACCGCGCCTCCGCTCGAATCGCTCGAGCGCGCCACCCGGCCCGCGCCCCGGCCGGAGCCGCTCGAGGGCTACACGTTTGAGGGCTACCGCCACGCGGACGGTTCGGTCGGCACAAAGAACATCCTTGGCTTGACGACCACGGTGCAGTGCGTGGTTCCCACGGTCAACCACGCGGTCGCCCGCATTCGCCAGGAGCTGCTGCCGCGTTTTCCGAACGTCGACGACGTGGTCGCGCTGACCCACTCCTACGGCTGCGGCGTGGCGATCCAGGCGCCGGACGCCGCCATCCCCATCCGATCCATCAAGAATCTGAGCCTGAATCCGAATTTCGGCGGGCCGCCCCTGGTGGTCAGCCTCGGTTGTGAAAAGATGCAGCCCGACCGGCTCTACCCGGCCGAGGCGCTGGCCGGGGGCGGGGAACTGCCGGTGGTGGGCGGCGCGCCCACGGTGCTGCGGCTGCAAGACAATCTGGGCTTCCAGGCGTCGGTGGCGGCGATTCTCGAGTTTGCGGAAAAGCGGCTGGCGGAGCTCGACCGGCGGCGCCGCACGACCTGTCCGGCGGCGGATCTGGTGGTGGGCTTGCAGTGCGGCGGCAGCGACGCGCTCTCGGGCGTGACGGCCAACCCGGCGGTGGGCTTTGCGGCGGACTTGCTGGTGCGGGCCGGCGCGACCGTCATGTTTTCCGAGGTGACCGAAGTGCGTGACGCCGTGCACCTGCTCGCGCCGCGTTGCGCCACGCCGGAGATCGCCGACGCCTTGATCCGCGAGATGCGCTGGTACGACGCCTACCTCGAGCGCGGCGGCGCCGACCGCGCCGCCAACACCAGCCCCGGCAACAAGCGCGGCGGCCTGGCGAACATCGTCGAGAAGGCGCTGGGCTCGTCGGCAAAATCCGGCACGACGGCGCTGAACTTCGTCACAACCCACGGCGAACGGGCGCCGCGCCGCGCCGGACTCGGCTTTGCTGCCACGCCGGCCAGCGACTTCGTCTGCGGCACGCAGCAGCTGTCCGCCGGCATGAATATGCACGTCTTCACCACGGGGAGAGGAACTCCGTACGGGCTGGCGCTGTGCCCGGTGGTGAAGGTGGCCACCAACACGCCGCTGGCCCAGCGCTGGCCGGACCTGATCGACATCAACGCCGGTCCGATCGCCACCGGCGAAAAGACCATCGAAGACATCGGCTGGGAGCTCTTTCGATTCCTTCTCGATGCCGCCGGCGGTAAGAAGCAGACCTGGACGGACAAGTGGCGCCTGTACAACGATCTGGCGCCGTTCAACCCAGGACCGGTGACCTGAGCGCCGAATCGCATAGATCAAAACTATACGAAAATCTGTACAGAATTTTGACACTCCAGTGAATGCTCGCCAGCATGACATGGAAGAGGCGGGAACGCGCGCTTGCGACGCCGCCCAATTTCACTGAAGGAGTTCAAACAGTGTACCTTTCCCCGACCAAGACTTCGCTATTCGCTCTCGCCGCGGTGCTCACCCTGGCCACGGGCGCATTCGCCCAGACGGCCAGCGTGCGCGTCATTCACGGCATCCCCGGCCAGGACATCGGTCCGGACGTCGATCCGGCCCTGCCGGTCGATATCCAAGTCAATGGAGCCATCTGCCTGCTCTCCGGCTTCACCTTCGGCGATATCGCCGGCCCGTTCACTTTGCCTGACGGAACGTATGACGTGGAAATCTCTTTGGCCAACACGCTCGAGCCTTGCTCGAATCCGGCCGTCATCGCCGCCCCGGTTCCGCTGGAAGCGGGCGAGAACGCCACGATCATCGCTCACCTGACCGAGGAGGGTTCGCCGACCGCGAGCAAGTTCGTGAACGACGTCACGCCTTCGGCGGACGGCACTGCGCGCCTCATCGCGCACCACACTGCAGCCGCTCCTGCGGTGGACATCAACGTAGGCTTCGGCTTCCCGCGCAGCACGGCCACCATCCCGAACGCCTCGAACGGCGCGCAGGCCGCGGCGGAGTTGCCGACCGGCACCGTGACGGTCGGCTTTTCGGCCGCCGGCATGCGGGAGGTGCTCTTCGTGCGCACGGCTCGCCTGCGCGGCGATTTGACGTATGTCGCCTACGCGGTTGGTTCGCTGAGCAACGGCACCTTTGACTTGATCTTCGTGCCGCTGGGCGGTCTGTCGAATCTCACGATTCGCAATTAGGCGCGCTCTCCAGGGCAAACCAGTGATGCGCCGCCTTCGGGCGGCGCGTCTTCTTTTTTGGGGAGGTAGGAGGCACTCGAGACGGGCTCCGCAAGTGTTCGTTTTTGAACGTGCCGATCGTTGTGCTCTAATTTTCTGGTTCTCAAGAACATTGACTTTCTGGACGGCTGGAATTAGACTCCATTTGGCTCGAATTTGGGTGACTCAACGAGGCTTGCCAATGAACAGCAATATGCCGGCAAGAGTCGCGGTCTTGACCATCACTGTGGGATCCACCGCTTGGTTCGTCGGGCTCGCTCAAGAAGCAACGCTCACGTTTACGCCTTTCTCGGCCGAGAGAGCCATTCTCAGCTTCTCGGGAAACGGCGAGTATCGGTCCACCAGGCTACAGAGCTTCGCCATCCGAAGCGATGGCAGCCAAGTGCTGACCATGACGCAGCCCGATCCTAGCGGAGTCCAACGAACGGAAAGAACGGTCTGGGACATCCAAACGTCCGTCCGGAAGTCCGCCGATGACCGCACAGAAAGCTATGTCGTCTTCCCGATGCGGAGGATGGCTCATTCGTTCCAGCATCGCAGTCGGACGTGCATCGACCAGCCCCTGGCGGCCGAGCGGATTCTTGGCTACCAAGTGGTCAGGCTTGAAGAAGAGTTTGAGATTCCCACCGAAAGCGGAGGCCGATTCCGAACAGTAGAGTACCAGGCGCCCGGCCTCAACTGTTACACGCTGAAAGAAGAAGCCTACCAATCGACTGGGGATGGGCCGCTCGAGCTCTTCGAAGTGAAGGAAGTGGTGTCGGTGGTGGAGGGCGAGCCGGACCCCGCCGTGTTTGAGTTGCCCCGCGGCTACACGGAGAGAACGCCGCTCGAGGTGCTCTCGGAGTTTGGTCGACGCTTCCCCGATCAAGCCTTGTCCGCGGAGAAGCTCGAAAAGCTGCGCCACATCGAGGACGCCCACCGGATCGCGAACGCCGGGCGCTAGCCGGTCATCGGGACAGTCGCATGCGACTGTCCCATCTCCCCGGCCGTTTCGCGCTAAAGTACCGTCGATGCTCACCCCGATCCGCGCTTTCTCGTTGGCCTTGTGCGCCCTCGTTCCCGCCCTGGCCCAGTTGCCGCCGCTGCCCGCGCCGCAGGACATCCCCTCCGCCGGGCCCGACACCGGCAAGCCCTACGCCCCGCGGGCGATCGTGCGCGGCGGCATCGTGATCCCGCTCTATGCGCCGGACTCGCCCCACATCAACAAGGAGCGCGTCTCCGAGCCCGAAAAATACACGATGAGCGAGACCGTCCCCGGCCGCATCAACAACATCGTCAACGTCCACAACCCGTCCATCGAGATCCACAAAGCCGACGCGCGCCGCAACACTGGAGCGGTCATCATCGTCGCCCCCGGCGGCGGCCATCGCACGCTGGTGGTGGGCAGCGAGGGCGCGGACCTGGTGCCGTTCTTCTGCAACTACGGCGTCAACACCGTGATCCTCCGCAACCGGCTGCGCGTGGACGGCTATGAGCCCAAGACCGACGCCGTGCAAGACGCTTTGCAGGCCGTCCGGATGGTGCGCGCCTACTCGAAGGAGCTCGGCTTCGACCCGAACAAGGTCGGCATCATGGGCTTTTCGGCCGGCGCGGAGTTGTCGGCCCCGGCGGCGGTCGAGTTTCCTGACTTTGACAAGGCCAACAACAGCCCCGGCGACCCGTTTGCCGGCGTCAGCTCGCGGCCGGACTTCGTGGGCGTCATCTACCCCGGCCCGACGCCGTTCGCTGCCAACCGCGTGCCGCCGGCCATCCCGGCCAACGTGCCGCCGGCCTTCATCGCCACGCCCGGTTCGGGAGACCGCATCCACGCCATCTGGGCGATGGAGTATTTTTCCGCGATGCTGCTCAAGGGCGTGCCGAACATCGAGATGCACGTCTACGGCAACGGAACCCACGGCGGCGGCATCACTGACCGCGGCGGCATTCCGCTGGGGACCTGGACCGACCGCTACATCGACTGGTTGCGCGACCTCGGCTTCCTGAACCCTCCCGGCGAGGAGACCAAGGCCGCCCGCGACGTGGCCGAATACGTCCGCAATCCGCCGGACCCGCCGCGCAGCCGCATGGCGCCCCGGCGGGCGAACCCTTGAGCGAGCCGCGCTTGCTTCCGGAAAGCGCAACCGAGCGCACTTACCGCCGGCGCTTTCTCGTCGGGATCGGCTCGAGATTCTCGCCCGGCGCGTAGACGCCGATCCAGTGATTCGTGAATGCGAGCCGCGGGTGCGGGCGCACCGTCGGCATGTGGCATTCCACGCAGCTATCCTGGTTGACCGTGGTCGTGTGTTCGACCGACTCGTGGCACTCCCTGCAGCGGCGCGCGTAAACGGCCGGCTGGGCGTGCGCCAGCGGCTCGTGGGCGGGATGGCAGTTCGAGCACGATAGCTCGCCGGACTGCCGAAAACAGGCGCTGCGATCGAGGTAGGGCGGCGCATGGCGCACGTTCCACGGGTCGCTCGGGTCGAAGCCGGACGCGTCCGCGGCGCCGGGCGGCCGGTGGCACTGCCCGCACAGGTCGCTCAGCGCCCGTGGGTCGAGGCTGCCCGGGTTGGTGATGGAGGCGCGGGCGGCCGCCGTCTCGCCCAGCTTGACCGCCGTCACGTGGTCGCCGCCGGGGCCGTGGCAGGACTCGCACTGCACGCCCTGCTCGCTCACCCGGATCCCCGCGGGCGGTGCAGAAACCGGGCCGGTCGAGTGGCACTCGAAACACTGCGCGACGCCGTGCTCGGGGTCGTGCAGCGGGTAGAGGATCCCGGCGGCTTCGGTAAGGTTTTTGGCCGCGTGATCGTGCCCCGGCGTTCGATCGAAGACGCCGTCGGCGGGGAAGTAGGTCATCGAATGCTCGAGGTACCAGGCTTCGTTACCGCGGCTGACGAAGGTCACGCCCTGCGAGCCGGCGCCAAAAGCCCACTCCACATCCATCTCGAGGTGGTCGTCTTCCGAACTCGCTTCCATGTGCACCGCGCCGTCGCGACTGGAGAACACGAAGCGGAAGCCAGGCGGCCGGCCGGCGTCTCCAGCGAAGTCGTTCGCCAGACGGTGCTCGGAGGCGCGGCTGAGCGCGTGGGCGTGCGAGGTGAGGTTGTGCCGGGCGCTCTGGTCGGTGTGACAGCTTGCGCAGTTTGCCGCGCCGACGAAGCGCTGGGCGGCCAGCGGAGCGGTCAGCAAGAGCGCCGCGGCCGTCAGCAAGCCGAGACTGGAAGAAGGTTGCAAGAAAAAACCGGCCCCCTCTATCTTCTAGCAAGAGGGGGCCGGGTCGCAGGTCAGGGTTGCCGTGACTAGAAAAGCAGCTTCATGCCGAGCTGGATGTTGCGGGGGCTTCCGACCCCGCTGATTCGGCCGAAGTTGGCTGACGTGATGTCCGTGTTCGGATTCGCGAAGACCACCCGGTTCATCGGGTTGTTCATCTCCAAACGGAATTGGTGCGTGAACCGTTCGCCAATTTTCGTGTTCTTCATCACCGAGAACGACTCTTGAATGCTCATCGGTCCGAGCACGTTCAGGCGGGGCGCCGCGTTGCCGAACTGGCCAGGGCCAGGATTGGCGAACGCGTCGGGATTCAGATAGCGATGCTCGGCGGGATCGAAATCGCTCATCGAAACGTTGGTGCGGATGTTCTCCGAGACGATGTTCGGACGGCGACTGGAGTTGAAGTACGGCAGCGTGTTGTTGGTGCTCACCGCCAAGCGCTGGCCGCTGTTGTAGAAGCCGACGCCAGCGACCTGCCAGCCTTCGACAATCTTGTTGAGCGCCCCGGAAGCTCCCGAGAGGAACTTCTTGTTCTTCCCAAAGGGCAGCTCGTAAAGGAAGCTCAGACTGACGATGTGCGGGGAATCCTGGTCACTGAACGAATACTCGCGGAAGTTGAAGCTCTGGAAGGCCAGATCGTTCAGGTTCTTCGACCACGTGTAGGCGAAGGTTCCCGTCAAACCGCCCTTGTAGCGCTTGTCGATCTTCGTCTGGAACGAGTGGTAGTTGGAGTTGCCGACATTGTCGCCGTACAGATCGAGATTGCCGAACTGTGAATACGGGCGCAGGGCTTGCGCCACGGTTGCGCGCGAGCCCCAAAGCTCCGAGAAGCCGGGGAACGGTTCGCCGATGCCGTTCTGCCGCGCCAAATCGGAATTGATGTTGGCTCGCAGGACGTTCTCCGGCAATGACTTGAACTGGTCAGGAACCTCGCTGATGCGATTGGTCGTAGCCAGGTGGGTGCCCTTGTTGGCGACGTACGCCAGACTGATGCCGACGTCATTGGCGAACTGCCGCTCGATGGTGAAGTTCCACTGCACCTTGTACGGCATGTTGTAGTCGTCGCGGATGACCGCACGCGCATTCTGCCCGTTGAGTTGGAAGGGGCTGAAGTTGGGCGGCGCCAAGAAGTTTTGCGGAAATCCGTTGTCCCAGTTGAAGGCCGGATCGATGCCGTTGTTGCCCGTGGCAAAGCTGACGGCGGTCTGATAGCCGGTTGAGGGGATCCCGTTGCTGTTGTTGGTGTAGTTCGCGTTGAAGATGCCGATGCCGGCTCGCACGACCGTATTGGCGTCGATCTTGTAAGCGATGCCGAAGCGCGGCGCTGGGTTCCAAAGCAGCGGTTCCAGGATGCGGTTGGGCACCTGGTCTCCCGCGAAAACCAACAGGCCGGGCAGTCCGCCCGCTTCCGCGTTCGGGGCGGCCAAATCGATGTAGGACAGGCGTCCGGCCGGCTCGGAGTGCGTGGAGAACATCTCCATGCGCAAGCCGAGGTTCAGCGTCAGTTTCGGGGTGACCTTCCAGGAGTCGTCGATGAAGAAGCCCCAGTTGGTATAGCGCCCGGTCGGCTGCGAAGCGCGGTAGACGGTGGAGGCGTTGTTCACCTCGCCGAGCAGAAAGCTGGCCCAGGCGTCGCCCGTGCTGTTGAACGCTTGCGGGTTGCCCGTGCCGTTGCGCCGGAAGCGGAAGTCGCCGCCGCCGTCGCCGAAGTTGCGGAAGTTGTCTTGGTGGTACTGCCATTCGGCACCAATCTTGATCGTGTGCGAGCCGCGGATCAGAGTGGCGGTGTCGCCCAGGGTGAAGGTATTGAAGAAGTTGTCCGAAGCGATGTTGTCGCCGTAGCGCGTGTACCCCTCGGTGTCGAACTGGATGGTGGGGAACATGTCGTACGGGAGCCCGGTCAGCCCCAGCTTTCCGCCGTCCGGTCCGAGCCAGCCTTGATTGAAGCTCTCGGTGAAGTTGGGATTCCGGAAGCGCGAGAACCCGATGCGAATGTTGTTCAGCGTCGTCGCATTCAGAGTGCTGTCGATGTTGGTGTGAATGACGCGGGTGGTGACGCGTTGGATGTTGTAGTTCGCCAACGCGGTCGTATCGCCGACCGGGATGAGGCGCGACGGGCCGGGGCTCTTTTGCGCGGGCCGGTCGGTGTAGTTGAACATGCCGCTGATACGGTGCATGTCGTTGAAGCGATGGTCCATCTTGAAGCCGGTGTGGCGATGGTCCTGGAAGTTGCTGGCCAGCGGAGCGATGTCATTCTGCGCAATGCCGGGCAGCGCCGGTTTCGGGTGGAATGGCAGCATCACGGACGTGACGCGGCTCCAGCGGGTGTCGGGGATGATCGCATTCGGGAACGGATCGCGGACCGCCCCGTTGGGGCCTTGCGCCGTGGTCATCGGATCGTAGATCGGGCGATTGTCTTCTGCGATGAGTTCGCCGAAATCGCCCTGCTGCATCAGGGCCGTGGGGAGCGTATTGAGGCCGCCAACCTGGTCGCCGCGACGATAGAACTGATCGAAGGAGAAGAACCAGAAGGTCCGATTCTTCACCAGCGGGCCGCCAAGGGTGCCGCCCCATTCGTTCTGCCGCACCGGGGATTTGCCGGCGGAGAAGAAGCTCCTGGCGTCGAGCTTGTCATTGCGGAAGAAGTGAAAGCCCGAACCATGCAGCTGGTTCGTGCCGCTCTTGAGCGTGAAGCTCGTAATACCGCCCACTGCGTGCGAGTACTCGGCTGAGTAGTTGTTCGAGATCAGCTTGAACTCCGCAATCGCGTCCACCGAGGGGTTCACCTCGCCGTCATTGCTGAGGTCGCCGCGGCTCAGCGCGATGCCGTCATAGTAGGTCTCGTCGTCGAACTGACGACCGCCGTTGATGGACTTGTTCCAGGTGCTCGTCGAGGCCACGCCCGGAGAGAGCTGGATGAAGCTGGACGGGTTGCGAATGCCGCCGCCCAAGGTCAGCGGCAGATTGAGGAATTTCTTGGATTCGACGACCACTCCCACTTCCGCGCTTTCCGGGGAGATGAGCGGTATTGCGGCGCCGGTTACGGTCACCGTTTCAGTGAGGGCGCCGACCTCGAAGGCCACCTCGACCACCGTGGTCTGGTTGCCGTTGGCTTGAATGTTCTGACGCTCGTAAGTCTGAAAGCCCGGCGAGGTGGCAGTCAGCGTGTACACGCCTACCGGAACGGCTACGAGCCGGTAATTGCCCGTCTCATTGGTGACGGTGTCAAGGGTTAGGTTCGTATCGACGTTCACGATGCGAATCGAGGCGCCGACGACCGCCGCTCCCGAGGAGTCGGAGGCAAGTCCGGCGATGGTCGCGCGATCACCCTGCGCGTTTGCGCAGGGCGGGAGCAAGACGATGGATAGGATCAGAAGCAGTACCGGAAATGTTGTTTTCACCCTGAAATCTCCCAGCCGAACGCCGCCGCTCAACTCGGCGTGGCTCACGTTCAGCACCGCCGTAGTGTACGGTTATCGATATTCCATCGCAATGGAAAAGGAAATCTAGTGTAAAAAACTATAGATATACCCAATGAAATAGGGTGCTTGGTATCGGGGTGTATGGGTTACCGGGATCTTGGGGTGCGGGAGGGGCTTCCGCCGGCGATCTCCAAGATGGAGCCTTCAGCCGCGGAGGCGACAAAAATGCAGTTGCCGCCAGAGGGATGCCGAACGCGCGTCTCCCCGAAAGCTCCATCGGCGCTGCACGATGGAAGCCCGGCCCCCTCTACCTGAATCGAGAGGAGGCCGGGCCGGGTTGGCAGGGTTGTTTGACTAGAAAATCAGCTTCATGCCGAGCTGGATGTTGCGGGGGCTTCCGACCCCGCTGATCCGGCCGAAGTTGGCGGAAGCGATGTTCGTGTTCGGGTTCGCGAAGACCACACGGTTCATCGGGTTGTTCATCTCAAGCCGGAACTGGTGCGTGACCTTCTCGCCGATCATGGTGTTCTTCATGACCGAGAAGGATTCGTCGATGTTCGTCGGTCCGAGGACTCGCAAACGAGCCGGCGCATTGCCGAACTCGCCCGGCCCCGGATTGGCGAAGGCGTCGCGGTTCAGGTAGATGTCGGTCGCGGGATCGAAGTCGCCGATCGAAACGTTCGTCCGGATGTTCTCCGAGACGAGGTTCGGACGGCGCGACGAGTTGAACCAGGGCAGCGTATTGTTGGTGGTGACCGCCAAGCGCTGACCGGAGCTGTAGAAGCCGACGCCGGCGACCTGCCAGCCGCTGACGATCTTGTTCACCGCACCGGAGGCGCTCGACAGCAGCTTCTTGTTCTTGCCGAACGGCAGCTCGTACAAAAAGCTCAGGCTCACGATGTGTGGGTGGTCCTGATCGCTGTAGGAGTACTCCCGGAGGTTGAAGCTCTGGTAGTTGAGGTCGTTGAGGGCCTTCGAGAAGGTGTACGCGAAGGTGCCCGTCAGACCGCCCTTGTAGCGCTTGTCGACCTTGGTCTGGAAGGAGTGGTAGGTGGAGTTGCCCACGTTGTCTCCGTACAGATCGAGGTTGCCGAACTGCGGATAGGGCCGCAGAGCCTGCGCCACCGTCGCCCGCGAGCCCCACAACTCGGCGAAGCCGGGGAAGGGCTCGCCGAACCCATTGGCCGCCGCCACATCAGAGTTGATGTTGGCGCGGAGGACGCTCTCCGGCAGCGAGCGGTACTGAGCCGGAACTTCGGAGATGCGGTTCGTGGTCTGCAGGTGGGTGCCCTTGTTGGCGACGTAGGCGAGGCTGATGCCGACGTCGTTAGCAAACTGGCGCTCCACGGTCAGGTTCCACTGCACCTTGTACGGCATGTTGTAGTCGTCGCGGATCACCGCCCGCGCGTTCTGCCCGTTCAACTGGAAGGGGCTGAAGTTGGGAGGAGCGTCGAAGTCCTGCGGGAAACCGTTGTCCCAATTGAACGCCGGGTTGATGCCGTTGTCGCCGGTGGCAAAGCTGACGTTCGTGTTGAAACCGGTGTTGGGAATGCCGTTGCTGTTGTTGGTGTAGTTGCCGTTGAAGATCCCGAGGCCGGCCCGAATGACCGTCTTCGAGTCGATTGAGTAGGCGATGCCGAAGCGCGGCGCTGGGTTCCACAGCAGCGGCTCGAGGATCCGATTCGGCACTTGGTCGCCGGCGAAAACCAATACGCCCGGGATCCCGCCCGCCTGTTCGTTTGGCCTGCTCAGGTCGATGTAGGAGAGGCGTCCCGCCGGCTCGGAATGCGTGGAGAACATCTCCATGCGCAGACCCAGGTTGAGCGTCAGTTTCGGCGTGACCTTCCAGGAGTCGTCGATGAAGAAGCCCCAGTTGGTGTAGCGCCCGGTCGGTTGCGAAGCGCGGTAGACGGTTGACGCGTTGTTCACTTCGCCGAGCAGGAAGCTGGCCCAGGCGTCGCCGGTGCTGTCAAACGCCAGCGGGTTGCCAGTGCCGTTGCGCCGGAAGCGGAAGTCGCCGCCGCCGGTGCCGAAGTTGCGGAAGTTGTCCTGGTGGTACTGCCATTCGGCTCCGATCTTGATCGTGTGCTTGCCGCGGATCAGAGTGGCGGTATCACCCAGGGTGAACGTGTTGAAGAAGTTGTCCGAGGCGATGTTGTCGCCATATCGCGTGTAGCCTTCGGTGTCGAACATGATCGTCGGGAACAGGTCGAAAGGCAGGCCCGTCAGTCCCAGCTTGCCGCCGTCTGGTCCCAGCCAACCCTCGTTGAAGCTTTCCGAGAAGTTGGGGTTGCGGAAGCGCGAGAAGCCGATGCGGATGTTGTTGAGCGTGGTCGGGTTCAACGTGCTGTCGATGTTGGCGTGGATCACGCGGGTGGTCACACGCTGGATGTTGTAGTTCGCCAACGCGGTCGTATCGCCGACCGGGATGAGGCGCGACGGTCCGGGGCTCTTCTGCGCCGGGCGGTCGGTGTAGTTAAACATGCCGCTGATGCGGTGCTTGTCATTGAATCGATGGTCCATCTTGAAGCCGGTGTGGCGATGGTCCTGGAAGTTGCTCGACAGCGGCGCGATGTCATTCTGCGCGATGCCGGGCAGCGCCGGCTTCGGGTGGAACGGCAACATCACGGACGTGACGCGGCTCCAGCGGGAATCGGGGATGATCGCGTTCGGGAACGGATCGCGCACCGTGCCGTTGGGGCCCTCGGCCGTGGTCATCGGATCGTAGATGGGCCGGTTGTCTTCGGTGATCAGCTCGCCGAAGTCGCCCTGCTGCATGCGGGCCGTCGGCAGCGTGTTCAGACCGCTGACCTGGCCGCCGCGACGGTAGAACTGGTCGAAAGAGAAGAACCAGAAGGTCCGGTTCTTGACCAGCGGTCCGCCCAGGGTGCCGCCCCACTCGTTCTGCCGCACCGGCGACTTGTCGGCCGAGAAGAAACTGCGCGCGTCGAGCTTGTCGTTGCGGAAGAAGTGGAAGCCGGTGCCGTGCAGCTGGTTGGTGCCGCTCTTGAGCGTGAAGCTCGTGATGCCGCCCACCGCGTGCGAATACTCGGCCGAGTAGTTGTTTGAGATCAGCTTGAACTCGGCGATCGCGTCCACCGAGGGGTTCACCTCGCCGTCGTTGCTGAGGTCGCCGCGGCTCAGCGCGATGCCGTCGTAGTAGGTCTCGTCGTCAAACTGGCGTCCGCCGTTGATCGACTTGTTCCAGGTGCTGGTCGAGGCCACGCCCGGGGAGAGCTTGATGAAGCTCGACGGATTGCGGATGCCGCCGCCCAGCGTCAGCGGCAGGTTGAGGAACTTTTTCGATTCCACCACCACGCCGACCTCCGAGCTTTCCGGCGAGATCAGCGGCACGGCGGCGCCGGTTACGGTCACGGTTTCGCTCACAGCGCCGACTTCGAAGGCCACCTCGACCACGGTGGTCTGATTGCCGTTGGCCTGGATGTTCTGCCGCTCATAGGTTTGGAAGCCCGGCGAAGTCGCCGTCAGTGTGTAGACGCCCACCGGGACGGCGATGAAGCGGTAGTTGCCCGTCTCGTTGGTGACGGTGTCGAGAGTTAGATTCGTGTCGACGTTCACGATGCGGATCGAGGCGCCGACAACCGCCGCTCCTGTGGAGTCGACGGCAAGTCCTGCGATGGTCGCGCGATCGCCCTGAGCGAACGCAGCGGGTTGTAGCGCGACTAACACGAGGACGAGAAGGACGATCAAAGAAGGTTTTTTCACCTAAGTGCTCCTCGCTGGATGCCATCGAGTGATGGACTTAGTTCCAGTACTGCGGCCAGTGTATAGGTTCGCTCAATGGATCTCAAGTGAAGAAATCGATTTCATTTGTTCAATTTTTGAAGAACTAAAATGTGGGTCCGACGCGACGCCAAGCCCGCCTCGCGACATCAGGTTGGGCTGCCCAGGTTGTCTGCAAAAGAGCAACTGTTGGCCTGCTAGATGGACGCGCGGGCTCGATGCGAGTCGACTAGAACTCGAGATTCAGGTCTAACTCTTCTGCTTGAACTGTGCGATTAAAATGGTCAATTGTAATAGCGTTTATCGAACCATTTGTCCATTGAATTTTCGCTTCAATTGGAGCACTGCAGTCATCGATAGAAAAATGCAAAGGTCCTGCGTAGGAGGACCCATACCCCCTGGTGGTGGTGTATCGCTGGGATTGGTCGCCGATACGAACGACCGCTCCGATCCCATCTCGATTGCTGCCGATACCCCTGAAAGACATTGCTATCCAGCACCCTTTTATCTGGGTATTGTTGGCCCAGAGTTCCGGGCGTCCGCCCAGAACGCTGACCACAGCGTCGAGCCGTCCGTCGTTGTCGAGGTCGGCGGCGACGAGTCCGCGATGGGCGGCGACCCGAGCGGGGAGGCCCGTGTCGGCGTCCGGTTCGGAGAACGAGCCGTCGCCGCGGTTCAGCCACAAGGAGTTGGGCTGGCGGTAGGTCTCCGATGAAAACGCTTCCGCGTTGTCCATCACGTGCGAGTTGGCCGTCATCACGTCGAGCCGCCCGTCGTTGTTGAAGTCCGCCAACGCCACGCCCCAGCCTCCGTAGCTCCGGCTGAGCGAGCCGATGCGGCTGGGGTAGGTGCGGTCGAGAAAGTAGCCTGCCCCCTGGTTGCGAAAGTGCGGAAACGTCTCGCCGGGCAGGGCGGTGAAGAGCAGATCCTCCAGGCCGTCGCCGTCGAGATCGCCGAAGGCGGCGCCCATTGACGAGACCGCGACGCCGTCGTCCTTGAGCGCGACCCCGGCGGTCAGCGCCGCCTCCTCGAAGCGGCCGTCACCCTGGTTGAGGAACAGGCTGTTGGGAATCGCGTCGTTGGGGACGAAGACATCGAGATCGCCGTCGCCGTCCACATCGGCTACGGCCGCTGACATCGCCTTGCCCGGATGGGCGTTCAAGCCGGCCTGCTCGGAGACATCCTCGAAGCGGCCGCCGCCGAGGTTGCGGTAGAGCTGGTTCGGCGCGGGGTCAAAGAACTTGGGATGGCAGTAGGTGCGTACGCCGGTGCGCTTGTCGCTGCAGACCGGCGCGGAGGCCGGGTCCCACTCGAGGTAGTTGGCGACGAAGAGGTCGAGCAGGCCGTCGTTGTCATAGTCAAACCAGGCGCCGCCGACCGACCAATGCTCGCTCGAGATGCCGGCTTGGGCGGAAACCTCGTCGAAGCGGCCGTCGCCGCGGTTGCGGTAGAGCAGGTTGCGCCGCACGCCCGCGACGAACAGGTCGAGGTCGCCGTCGTTGTCGTAGTCGGCGACGGCGGCGCCGATCGAGAAACCTTCGCCGGCGAGGCCCGCTTCGGCTGTAGCGTCTTCAAAGCGCAGCTCGCCGCGGTTGAGGTAGAGGCGGTTGGAGTGGCGCGGCTCCTTCTTCAACCCCGGGGTGGTCGCCCCGTTGGTGAAGAAGAGGTCGAGCAGGCCGTCGCCGTTGGCGTCGAAGACGGCCAGGCCGCCGGCCATGGTCTCCGGCAGATGCTTTTCGGGGGTTGGGTTGTGGTCGAGGATGAAGTCGAGCCCGGCTTCTTCGCCGCGCTCGACGAAAGTAACCGGCGCAGGCGCCTTGAGGACGCTCGCAGGGCGCTCGGGTGCAGCCGGCATCGCCCGCAGCCGGCGCCGCAAAGCCTTGGCTTCGGGATGGTCGGCGACTTTTCCCAGTTCCCGAATCGCGCCGTCGCGCTCGTCGAGCGCCGCGTAGGCCAGAGCGCGCTGGTAGCGGACCTCTTCGCTCGGCTCGACGTCTTTGAGCTCTTCGAGGGCGTCGCGCGGACGCTGCAGCTTGAGCAGCAACGCCGCGGCTTTGGCGGGCGCGTCGCCGCCGGTTCCGGCCTCGCGAAAGGCGGCCAGCGCCGCCTCGTCCTCTCCCGTCTCGGCCAGGATCAGGCCGCGCAAGTAGGCGGCGCGGCCCGGGTCGGCCCCGCGCTCCACGGCCAGTCGCTGGGTGTCGAGCGCGGTCTTGAAACGGCCCTGGAGGAAGAGCGTTCGGGCCAGGAACAGATGGGCCCGGCCATCCTCGGGGCGGCGGCCGACGGCTTCCTGAAAAACCTTCTCGGCCTGCAGTGCGTCGTCGCTTTGTTCCAGGCTCAGACCCAGCAACAGCAGTGCATCATAATCCTCGGGCTGCGCGTCCAGGTGTCGCAGCAGCAGCTCCGCCGCGGAGCGGAAGCGCTTTTCGGCGAAGGCCTGCTGGGCTTTGCGCAAGTCGCCGGAGGCCGCCGCGGCGGATGCGATCAGCAACAAGACGGCCAGGCTCGGCCAAAGCCAAGCCGCGAATCTGGTCAGTGGCTCGCTGCGATCCATCGGCGCTGGGGATGCGACTCTTGGGCCGTCCCGACTGCTGTTCAGGATAACCCCGCCGGACGCGCCGTTCCGCCTCGTCTTTCTTCCATCGTGGCGGGATCGAGCGGCTCAGCTGCTCGACCGGCTGGGAAAGGCGCCGCGTCCGCAAGGGACGCGGCGCCTACCGCCTCTTAGTTTCCGGTCATGAAATGGGGATGTAGCGGGGAGCGGCGGGAGAATCTGGCGCTCCCACCTTGCAAAAAACTTTGTGAATTATTTCACTGCTTCCTATCCCTTATCTCCCTGATCTCCATACCACTCCGGCCGGCAGTCGCTCGTCTTTGAGCGAGCCTTCTTACCGTCGCCAACGCGGCCCCCCCTTCGTCTTTGCGGTGGTCGTAGCTGAAACCGTCGCCGTCAGGCCTGAGCTGTTGCCTGCTGCGTCCAGAGCCTCAAGACGGTAGTGATACGTCGTGCCTGCGGCCAGGCCGGTATTCGACCAAGAGGTTCCCGACGTGAAGTCCGCCAGCACAAACGTAATCCCGTCCTCGCTGCGGAAGATTCGGTATCCGTCGATCCGATGGTTGTCCGTGGACGCCGTCCAGGCCAAGTCGATCCTAGAGTTGGAGACGCCGGCGGCGCTCAAGTCACTCGGCAAGCTTGGCGCTTCCAAGTCGGCGAGAGTCGTGCCAGAGACCGCGGCGCTTAGGCCTGAGGAGTTGCCTGCGGCGTCGAAGGCGTCCACCGAGAAGTACAAGGTGGAACTCGGCTCCAGTCCGCCTTGCGTGTACGACGGGTTGGTTACCGAGGCCGCCAGGGCAAGTTGGTCAGGCGAGGGGCCCACATAGACGCGGTAACCGGCCACGGCGGTGTCATCAGACGAACCCGACCACGTCAGCTGGAGTTCGCTGATCGAGATCGGTTGCACAGCCAAATCGGCTGGCGTAGAAGGCGGCGTTGTATCGGCATTCGTGACCACGCTGATGAGGTTCGACAGTTCCGAGTAATTCCCGCTCGCATCGACCGCGCTGACAGCGTAGTAGAACTTACCGCTATAGGGCAGCGTGGAATCAATGAAAGCGGGATCGGGCGTGGAGGCGATTTTCGCCAGAGCGCTGGTAGACTCGCCGCGGAAAATCATATACTGCGCCACGCCGACATCATCGGTCGCGGTCGTCCACGAAAGCGAAACCTCGGTGGCGGACATCGCAGTGCCGGTAAGGTCGGTGGGAGCGCTGGGAGGGGTTGTGTCGTCGGTGACGATTAGAGCTTCCGGCGACAGCACCGAGAGGTTGGCGAAAGCGTCGAAGACTTCAATTCGATAGCTGTACGAACCCGCCGCCGTCAGGCTTTCGTCCAGGTAAGCGTTCCAGATGGTCGTCGCGATCTTCTGCTCGTTGCGGTAGATGTTGTACCCAGCCACGCCCACGTCATCCACGCCCTTCGACCATTCGAGGTAGACGGTGCCGTCCTTCAGCAGCAGTGCGTTGGGCGCGTTGAGCTGGTCCGGCGGCGCCGTGTCCGGCTGCCCCAGGATTACTGTTTCGTAACAGCGCCCCGTATCGGTGTAGCTCCCGCTGAGATAGGCGTCGACCGCCGCCTGAGACCACGCCGCGTTCAGCTCGAGAGTCGAGAGATCCCGGGTCGTCTCGTCGTAGGGCAGATAGGCGCGCATATAGCCGCTCCAGAACAGATTCATATACTCAGCGTCGCGGAAGTGCGCGTACTTCCCCATGGCTTCGGCGAACCGACAGTCGAGCGGTGACCAGAATCGATATACGTCACGGGAAAACAGCAGGGCCAGGGAATAATTGAACTGGTCCGCCAGCTCCGTGTCGCGTGACTTCATCAGCCAAGCCTGCGAGACGGCGACATCCATGATAGGCAGATGTCAAGCGCAGAGGGAGCTGGACGCAATTTTCCCGTGCGGCCGTAATTGAGGCCGGCGTGATAGACTTCGCACAACTCGGCATCGCCCGCATGCCGGAGGTCTTTCGTGACGACCTCGGGTTCTGTCCAGGGCCGGGCCGCAGGCCCGGGCGAAGCGAACCCTGGACGGGTTCCGAGCCGGCGCGTACGCTCAACCCGGCGGGCGATGCCGCTCCCATCCCTCTCGACAACCCCTTCGTTTCGGCCAACGTCGGAGCGTGACCAGACATCCATGTGCGCGCATCGGGGCCCTCGCCCGTCGCGGAAGTTTCTATTTGGGTCGTCGCCATCAGGCCCGCCGGCCTCGAAACAGGCAGGAGGGCGCATCCAGCCCAGCGGAGGGCCTTCGCGCAGTCACCGATCGGCGAGGACCGACGGGCCAACTCGTTGCGGCTCAGGCGGCTCAGGCGGCTCGCGCCCGCGCCACGAAGGGTTGTCGGTGGCGATCCACCCACAGCAGATACGCCGTCAGCTTGCGCGCCACGGCCAGCGTCGCGCGGTTGCGCGAGCCGCGGGCGAGTTCGCGTTCCCGCACCGCCTTGAGCTCGGGGTTGAAGCGCGGCGCCAGCTTGGCCGCCTCCACCAACACCGTCTGCAAGTGCTTGTTGCGCTGCTTCGAGATCGGCGCGCGCCGCTGCTTGTCCGCCGACTCGTGCAGCCCGGCGCAAAGACCGCAGTAGCTGATCGCCCGCCGTACCGAAGCGAAACGCTCGGGCTCGCCGATTTCCAGCGCCCAACTCAGGGCCGTAATTTCGCCGACGCCCTGGATCGATTCGAGCAGCCGCACGCGCCGGGCCAGTAGGGCATGACGCTTCAGGCCGGCGATGAGTTGGCCTTCGAGGTCTTGGAATGTCTCCAGCATTCCGCGACTGATGGCCAGCAATTCGATGGCGGATTCGGGCGTGTGCTGCAGATGATCGAGCAGCTCATAGAAGTACATTTTGCCGTGTAAACGCTTCTTGTTGTAGGGCTCGCCCACTTCCATCAGAACGCCGCTGATGCGATTTTTCAGCCGCACGGCCTGACGTACGAGCAGGTTGCGATAGCGCAGCACACGGCGCAGCTCGCGGATTTCGGGCGGCGCGATGTAGCACTGCGGCAGCAGGTCGCAGCGCAGCAGATCGCAGATCTTGTCGGCGTCGAGGCGGTCGCTTTTCTTCTTGGCGCACGCGATCGCCTGGAGCATGGCGGGATGGGCGACTTGAAGATCGACGGCGAACGGCTGGAGAAAGTCGTAGATCCAGCCGGTGAATAGGGTGGCTTCGAGCGCGCCGACCCAAGGGCCGGGCAGCGCCTCCACCCAAGCGGCGACGGCCGTGCGAGTGGCGGGAATCGAGCCGAAGTCGACGCGGGTTCCGTCGGCGGTCTTCACCGAATAGCTGATGGATTTCTTGTGGACATCGAGTCCAACGTAGTAGAGACTGTGCATGGAATCCTCCGGGGATTGGCTTGGGGCGCGTCGCCTGGCGGCTCGACCCCACATCATTTTCCGCCCCCTCGGAGGGTTCCGCCGCCTCATCGCCTATGCATTGAAACAGGAATGATCGGGGCAGCCTCGTTTTCTCTCGACCTTTCCCTGTTTTCCCCCGGCTGGCGCGGCTGCTGGATCGCACCGACAAAATCCTGGCCGGCGGCGCCTGACAGCCGCCTCAGGCGTCGCGATCCGCGCCCGGGTAGCCCAGCAGGTATGGCACAGGCGCCTTGCCGCCCTGGGCGACGCCGGATTCCCACACGTAGCCGTCTCCGCCGGCGAGGCTTGCGGTCATGGTGCGCAGCTCCTCTACCGTGTACGTCCTTAGCACGGAGACGACGCCGTCCCACATCACGCACAGCGGCACGACCGGAATCAGGTAGGTCCAGAACAGCCGCCCCAGCCGGAACGGGCGGATGAACGGCGTGGTCAGCAAGACGTTGAGCGGCGATAGCGCGAACTTGATGGCGTCGCCGATCGAGCGCTGCTGCAGCTCAAAGATCGCGATGGCTGCGCGGTGGTCGACGGCGTTCTGCAGGATGCGTTGCGCCTTGGCCGGCCGGAAGTGGTGGAACGAGAGGAACTGCGTCCGCAAACCTTCCAGGTGCGGCGGAACGGCCATGGCGTTCACCGGCTGCGCCTCGACCG
>JGI12316J15310_10000015_pt13 | contig 42925 bp, 23 predicted proteins | sample MarCyaLeptolynsp_FD_15310 | JGI IMG/M metagenome (IMG submission 15310) | reverse complement strand
AATGGTGTCCCGATGACTACTCGTCCTTGCCAGATGCGGGGTCAGGCCCCAGGCGATTGTTCGAGCTCGGTCGTTGGGCTAACAACGTGACAACCTGTGCTACCGAACGGTGTCTAGCACCTGGGTGGGAACGGTTTGTCACGTTCTCTTTTAGAATAAGGCAGCCCGCGCTACTGAACGGTGTCTAGCACCGAGGATGGGACGGGCTTGCCTTAATTTCAAGATACAAGGATGGGCAAAGGGCGAATGCCCGTGCCCATCACAAAGTCAAGATGGGCACTCTCCGCTTTGTCCATCCGAACTAGCCAATAATGATGTTTTCATTCCTATTTTGCTGACTTGAGATAAACTGGCAGTGAATTTCTTGTTGTTTGTTCGCTGAACTAAAGGAGCAAAACGATGTCATTGCTGAAAAAGATTGCTGGGATCGTCTTGGGATTAGTCGCGATTCTTTTCAGTGCTGGCTTTCTATTGCCGAGTACAGTCCATGTAGAACGCGCAGCGCTGATCGAGGCCCAACCGGCTGATGTTTTTGCCCTCGTCAGCAACTTTAACGCCTGGGATGCCTGGTCGCCCTGGGCACAGCTCGACCCCGATGCCGACATGGAAATTATCGGTTCTGGCATCGGCCAAACCATGTTCTGGTCAAGCGAAAATCCCGAGGTCGGCGAAGGCTCCCAGGTCATCGTCAACCTGGAATCGCCCCGTTACTTGCAAACCCAGCTCAAGTTTGGCAATCGCGGCGTCGCCAATGCCAGCTTTACCCTGACCCCAATCGATGGCGCTACCCAGGTCGTTTGGTCTCTAGACACCGACATGCGCGAAGGCGTGCCCCTTTTCCTGCAACCCATCACCACCTATTTGGGGTTCCTAATGGACTCCATGGTGGGCGAAGACTACGAAATTGGCCTTCAGAATCTTAAAACCGCAGCAGAGACAGCATCGCCATCTTGAAGACACAGCTAAGACGTCACGATTTGTCATGACTCTGCAAAACGAATCGTCATAGACGGCAGACAATACTCTTCCGTCCTTCTACCTGCCTGCCCAGCAAGATATAGATAGCCTGGAAGATGGATCCCTCGCCGTCAGCACAATATCGCCATTCGATAGCCTGAACCAATACTTTGCTTCCACAATCCGATCGGAACGCAAATCACCCCCCTCAGAATCATTCACTGTCCCCCTATTTTTCCCCAATCTCTCTCGTCTATGTTGACGTCCTGTTGTTGGCCCAAGCTCCACCCAGGGAACCCGTATCGTATTAGAGCTGAGGGCCTGAGTTGGATTGGCTGCAATACCGCCCCGTCCAGTCCGAATAAACCGGCTACTGCCAGACTGTCCGCTGCCAGCAATGCCCTGTGTCTGGCAACCCTGCCCTATGTTTGCCTCGACCGGTTGCTCCGCAGGCAGCACGTCGGGTTGGAAATCACGCACATCCAGGGTGACGGTGCCGTCAATGCCCAACTCGGAGCTAGCAGTGAAGTCGCTCTGGGGCGTCCGGCGACCGCGAAACTGGCGAAAACCAAAGACACCTGTCGCTCTGGCAAAGATACTGCCGCCGCTGCCCTGAAACGCATTAGCCACGATGTCGCTATTTTCTGGGAGGACAGCGATGATGAAGCCCCCTGCATCAATGGTGATATTGCCGCCATCGCCTGTCCCTCCAGCCTCCGCAGAGATCTCGCTGTTGAAGCGCAGGATAATGTTGTCTTTGACCGTCAGGTGGATATTCCCCCCTTGTCCCGATGCAGTTGTCGCTGCTAAGCGGCCCTGATTCGTGAGGAAAATATCGCTTGCTTCAATCTCAAGGTCGCCCGCATTGCCAGTTCCCGTACTGCTAACCGTGACCTGAGCCCGATCCCGAACGTTGAGCGGGCCCCAGGTTGCCAGAACGACGCTGCCCGCATCGCCGCGACCAGACGATTCGGAGGAGATGCCGCTGTCCCTCGCAACAGTGATGAAGTCGGGTGCCAGGACATCAACGCTCCCCGCTGAACCCTCGACCGTCGAAGCCGAAATTCGGCTACTGTTGTCCAGGGTGACGCTGTCCAGTGCCCTGAGCTGGATGTCTCCCCCCTGAGCGGACAAACTTTCGGTTGCCAGCACCGCTCCATCGTTCAGCATCACCGTATCAGCAACAATTTCAAGATCGCCCGCAGCACCACTAACGCTGCTAGTTGCAGCCTGGGCACCATGCTCCAGGGTCAGTTGGGCTGTGCCCAAGCGAATGTTGCCCGCTGTCCCCTGGCCGCTGGCTCTGGCAAAAAGACCGCTGCCTCGATCTAAACGCACCGTTCCCCCCGCAGCATCGATCTCAAGGTTGCCGCCCCGTCCGTTGACCGTCGAAGCCGAAATCTGGCTGTTGCGATCCAGAGTGAGATGACTCAATCCTGCAAATCTGATATCTCCGCCCCTGGAGGACAGCGTGTCAGTCGCCAGCCTCGCTCGATCGTCTAGCGTCACAGTATTAACGACAATCTCCAGGTCGCCCGCAGTGCCGCCAAGACTGCTGGCCGCGACCTGAGAACCGTCTTCTAAGTTCAACTGTGCTGCATCCAGGCGGATCTCCCCAGCGATTCCGCCACCGCTGGCCCTGGCCAGAATGTCGCTATCCTGTTGCAGGCGAAGGGTACCGCCAGGTGCCTGGATGTCGATCGTACCGCCCTGCCCATCCTGAGTTGAGGTGAGGATGCGGCTGCCGCCCGCCAGGGTAAGGGATTCAAGCTGCTGGAATTGGATATTGCCGCCCCTGGACTGCAGGGTCGTTGCTGCCACCTGGCTCTGGCCATCAAGGGCGACGCTTCTGGCCATGACCTCAATATCGCCCGCGTTGCCCGCACCCGTGCTGCTGGTGGAGAGAGTCGTTCCTTGCCGCAGCACCAGCTGATCTGTTTCAATCGCAATCTTGCCGCCCTGGGCCGTACCGCCGGAGGTGGCAGCAAATATCCCGCTGGCCCGACCATCAGGGGCAGTGCCCTCCAGATCGACACGAGTGGCTCGAATCGAAATCGTTCCCCCGGCCATGGTGCCGAAGACAGAACTGTTAATCTCAGCCCCGTCCCGCAAGAAAACCTGGTTTGCGGTCACGTCAATATCCCCGGTGCGGGTCGGCGTGCCAGTATTGCGGGTCACGAGGCCGCTGGGTTGGAACCCCCCAGGGGCAGGGACTCCTCCCAGCAGCTGTACAGACTCAGCCGCAACGACCTTGAGGGTGCCAGCCGATTCCGCGAACGAAGGCGTTACATCGAAGGTGGCTCCCTCCTGGAGGATAACGTTCTGCCCCTGAGCCTGGAGGTTTCCCCCAATGGCACTTGCCGTCGCCTGTCCGGAGAGTTGGATGTCGCGAAAGGCTGGCACGCCAGGATAGTCGAGGCTGACTTGGAGGGGGGTTGGGTGCGCGATCGCAACCCGACTCCCTGGCCCCACACCCCCCAGTTCCAGCCGTCCCCCCGGCGCGCTCAACACCCCTCCCTGATTGACAGTCACCGGCCCACCCACCAACCCCAACGTACTGTCCAGCGGCACATCCAACGCAGCCCCACGCACCTCAATCGCCGCCGCCGAAGCCCCAAACTGCAGCCCCACCGGCACGCTCATCGTCAAAGTTGGCGACGGCGGATCGAGATTGGAGGCACTATAGAAGCTCCCATCGCCGAGCACAATGCTTTCAGCCGTGCTCGCCAGAAACGAACCATTCAAGTTCAGCTGAGCCGTGGGATGAAAAACAATCCCCTGGGGATTAATCAAAAACAGATTAAAATTAGGCTCTGTACCTGACGCCGAAATCGTCCCCCGAATCACCGAAGGATTCATCCCCGTCACCCGACTGACAATATTCCGCACCATGGCATGATCGTTCTGAAACGCAACTTCCCGGTTGGGAAAGAGTGTAAACGATTCAAAGCTATGGAAAAGGGTACTGCCCCGCTTCATTCCGCCAGTAATCGTGCAGGGACCAAAACCGCAGAAGGGACCATTCGCAACCGCAGTCCCCACAGAGGGATCGGCAACAATCTGCGCTTGACTGGGAGCCTGAATAAACGGGCTGCATAGAAGCAGCGCCCCTAGTGCCAGAACATCGGGCAACCGCAATGGCCACCGTTGGGACAACCGCTTGCGAGGGACGGCTCTCTGAGAGGGACGGCCCCCCAGCAGACAGTGCATTCGATCGGCAATGCGCGGAAGATAGGACATATCACCTCACCTGTAACTGATACCCATTTGACTTGAAGAGGCAACTGATAAAATTGGCAGAATGACTGCCCAAATGGGACACTTGCCCAGCCAGCCTTGCTTCAATCTAAAATCGGCAATCTAACATCCAAAATGGTATGACGCTCTATAAAGGTCTCGGATTTAGAACGGCGGTTTTACGCAGCCGACACAAAACTTTACGCTTAGATCTTTATACTGAGATCTGCAATTCAGACCCATCTCAGCTCCAACCCAGTTCGCACTTTAGAAAGGACTAAAAAGAGTACATTAGCGCTGCCAGAATGCTACCCTGAAGTAGAGCCAGGATCGCTGAAGCAGCGGCAGGAGGAGTTTGCATGATGACTATCGCCCTGGTGGACGTTGTTCGATCGAAAAACCCAAGACCCAAACCTGTGCTCCAGATTTAGTCTTGTACAAGGGCGAAAATATCCCTCGATGGTAGCCTGGAGAACCCTGTCGGATCGAGCTGAACCGTCATCGTCTGCCGGATCTAGTCGGAGAAATCGCTGATATGGCGCTGAGTTTAGACCTCGATCGGCAAAAGCAGCTGTATGCGAGCCTCGCCATTCCTGAATACTGGGTGATTGATGTCAAAGGGAGGCAGCTATTTGCCTTCGGCTTAACGGCAAGGGGAACGTACGAACCGATTCAAGTTTCGCAGGTGCTGACCGGTTTACCGATTGCGCTCGTAGAGCAGACCCTGGAGCGGCTGACGACGGAGACGAATACAGCAGCGGCAAAGTGGTTGATGCAGCAATTGCAACCCCAATGCTCAACGAATCTGGCATAATTGCGCGTTAAGGTTGGACATTGCCTTCGTTAACGGACGACTGGGCAAGTCCAAGAGAGAACGCACCGATTTTGGGGCTTGCAAGCGTTTTGTGGCAGTTTTTTCTAAGGATCAGGTCTACAATAGGATATTAGGATTGGTCAGATATGAATATAATTCAGCCATGACCTGAGAAGAGACACACAGTTGTTCCCGCTTACTTGGCCTGAACACTTCTAATGCAGCGCTGTGTTGGGGAGCTTTTGTATTCGCCACATACGCTAAGACATTGGTGTCGAGGTAAATTCGTTTAACGTCTTTCTCCATAAAGCATTGTTCGATTAAAGGGTTGAACGATCTCGCTCTCAAAGAATAGCTCGTTTAGGGAATCCAGTTCATTGTTTTCCTGATCTCGATCGACAGTCGCTTCTTGCTGATTTTGTTGTTTAAATTGGGCAACGATTGCTTGTAATTGCTCAATTTGTTTTGGTTTTAAGCCATCAAGATCGATGATGTTCGCTGCTTTATTGTTCATTGCTCAACGATTATGATGAAAATTTCCCTGATGCTCATTATATCTTAATTTTAGGCATTGCCCGAATCACCCAGACAAGCGACACACGAACCCTAGCTTTACTGATATCGGTACCATCTCGTAGCGATCTGACACAGCTAATTTGGTGCATTAAGACTCAAGTTAAAAGCTGATGAAACCAGATGAAACAGATAGACACGCTATGCGTCTCAACGGGATAGCCATCCGCTACATCCGTTCAAATCCGTTGCCAACTCTTGCACAGTTTTAGGCATGTCAGCCCCCTAAAGACGCCCCTATTCCCCCGTTCCCCATTCCCTGTTCCCCATTCCCCATTTTCCCCAGATATCACAAAGACACAACCCGCGTACGGAGCAGGCATAGATCGAGATTTCGCACCAGGATTGGGCGTTGCATTCGGGGTTTCAGGCCCCCAACCCGACGTAGGAGCGTCGCATTCGGCCCGCCTCTGGGCGATGAGCCAAGAGATTGACCCCGAATGCAACGCCCCCAGAGTCGCAAAGGCACAACCCGCGTCAGAACAAGGTGGATCGAGATTGCGCGTCAGGGTTGGGCGTTGCATTCGGTATCGGACAGTCGGGCCAACCCGAGAGAGTAAGACCGAATGCGACGCCCCTACAGATTCCCCCATTCCCCATTCCCCGTTCCCCATTCTCCATTCTCCATTCTCCGTTCTCCATTCCCTGTTCCCCGTTCCCCATTCCCCATTCCCCATTCCCTGTTCCCTATATCAGCTTCACCACCCAGGCATCCTCACCGCCCTGACCGGCACCGGCAAAGTCGCCATCCGTCACCCCAGTCAAATAAATCGCCGTCTTCTCTCCCTCCGGGTGCAGGGCAATGCCATTCGCGACTTCATCCCCAGTGCTGCCCAGCTGTTGCTTCCACTGCAGCGCCCCATCGACGTTGTACTTGGCCACGAAGACATCGCTGCCGCCTGCATGGGCATCCTTCACCAACGCCCCCCGGGTGAACCCCGTCAGGTAGACATTGCCTGCATCATCCGCCGCTACCCCCGTCGAGCCATCCGCCGCCGCCGTCCCCAGCAACCGCTTCCAGTTAATCCCCCCATCCTCGCTATTCAACTGCGCTACCCAAGCATCACCATTACCATGATACGTGCCACCAAACCCCGACAAATCTCCATGACGAGCAGCATTCCAGGCATCAGGATCTCCAACCAGCCAGCGATCGATATGTCCGGTATAGGCATCACCTAACCACCCTTTCGTCTGACCTGACAAGTAGAGATGGCCCTCATCATCAACGGCAATGCTCTTTGACTCATCCCAAGCGACTGTACCCAACTGCTTGCTCCACAGCCAACGACCTAACTTATCGTACTTGGCCACCCAGACGTCGGCATCTCCCTGGTTCAGGCTATCTAGAGATCCCTGAGTATGCCCCGTAATATAGACATTGCCTGCACCATCCACCGCAACACCCTGGGCTTCATCCCAGTCCTCACTACCCAGTTGCTCAATCCACTGTCGGTGACCCGACCGATCGTATTTGGCCACCCAAGCATCTGCCTCTCCCTGGTTTTTAGCATTTCTACCCAAATTGCCGTAGGTATAGCCGACGATATAAACATTACCCTCTTCGTCTGCAGTCATCGCCCCATTAGAAACGTCATAGCCTGCGTGGGGGAAGTCAGGATTGTCAGGATCGGGCAAAACCCCTAGTTCGTATTTCCATTGCTGCCGACCATTGCTGTCATACCGGGCTAACCAGGCATCCCGGCCTACACTGCTCGCTTTATCGTCAAGATCGCCATCCGTCCAACCCGTCAGGTAAATTCCGTCGCTGTCACCCACTGCAATGCCCCGACCTTCATCAAAGCCAGCTGTTCCCAACTTTTGCAACCAATTTGGAGGGTTATGGCTGTCAAAGTTTGACTGAGTATTGCCACTGCTGTTGTATCGGGCAACAAAGGCATCGCCAATACCAGCATTACCATCGGTTGTGTCGTTGTCCAGGGATCCGGATGTCCAGCCCGTAATGTGGACATTGCCTGCATTATCCACTGCAACACTATTCGAAGCATCAGTTCCTAAAGTGCCCAACGACCGCTGCCATGCCACCGTTGGCAGATCGTTATCCTCAATAATCACGATTGGGGTATATGGATTATTAACTCCAAGGCTATAGGCAGGGTCAGACCGAACTACTAGTATCACCCGCTCGTCAAGCTCAACTACATTGTCATCAAATGGCTCAATGTTAAGCATGACAGAAGCCTCGTTCTCGCGGAAGGTAATCCCTTCAGGAGGAATGTTTTGGTAGTCCTCGCCATTAATTGCGCTGTATGTGGTCTGCAACCGATATCTGACAGTAAGTGGCTTGCTTAGATCGCCTGTGCGAGTAATTTCGAGCTGTCCTGGATCGCCATCTTCTGAAGCCCGATTGTCAGTTACTGTCACTGCCACTGTTGGCTTCCCATCATCATCCCAGATGGTGTTGATTGCCTTATCCCACACTTGCCCATTTGACTCGCTGTAAATGTTGTAGTCTGAAGTCTCGATCAGCTGAACTTCGACCGTTTCTTTTGCTTCAATGTTGCTGTCGTTCAGAATGCTGAAGGGAATATCAAATGCAAACCGATTTGCAGGAAATATAATACTTCCAGGTAAATGTTCGTAATCTTCACCATTGGTTGCTGTACCTGCAACTTTATAGTTAATTATTATCGGTTCTGCCAAACTGCCACGACGATATAGAATAAAGCGATCTCTATCACCTGCTTCTGAACCATCACCACCATCCTGAACAATACCGATTGTTGGCGTTTCATTGTCCCAAATCGTAACTGCATCTGAACTATGGGTATCTATTTCATAGTCATTGTCTTCAGTAAGCTGTAAAGTCACAGTTTCTGGTCGTTCTATTTCTCCATCTTCCGACGGTTGAAGGATCAAGGTTTGAGAAGAACTGCCTGCAGAGATAGTAATGCTGCCAGTAAGGTTGCGGTCTTCACGAATGGTATAGTCTTCAGCTGAAGCTAATGTATGCCAAGGCATCCAGACATCGATCTGCTTGTAATTGATCTGCAGATCGTGTTTCGTATTTCCCCTGCGGGTAATTGTAAACGTTCCCGGATCTCCGCCTTCGGTGGCGTCGGGATCGGTGGCTTCGATGGTGACCGTAGGTTTAGCGCCGTGGAGGTTCAGCTTCCACTGGTTCCAGGTGCCGTCAACAGCGTTGCCGTCCCGATCGGAGACGCGCAATTTCCATTCGCCTTTTGAGGACTCGCCCCAGTGGCGCATAGAGGTGAAAAGCCACTGGTTGTAATCTGCCTTGGAGTTGATGCCATCCTCTGGATCGGGGTCGCGCAGCGCATGAGGCTTGGTCAGGATCGACTCGGTGCCATCGGGAGAAATCAGCACTACTTCCAGGTCGCCCCGGTCAGCGTGGGTAGCGTCGAACATCACCTCCACCGCTTCCACGGTGATGTCCTCTTGAAACTCGAAAGTTCGTTCCAGTACTGCATCAACGGGAATCGTTTCATCCACTGCCATCTCATCCGAGGCGAGAGAAACTTCGGTACCTACGAGCTGCCAGGTTTTCGCTTTTTCCACCGCTTCAGCGGCATCAACGGCCCCAAAGCCATATTTTTCGTTCGTCCAGCGACCGGAGCCATTCCGCCACCAACCCGTGGTTGTGCGTCGGTTCTCTTGGGCATCGATCTCGCCGAAATCATTCTGGTCAGCAGTATCCACCAGGATATGCTGCACATCCCGCCAAGTCAGGCTGGGATTCGCCTCCAGCATCAACGCCACCACTCCCGAAACAAAGGCCGCCGCCGCTGAGGTGCCGCCAGAATTATCGGTGTAGTCGTCCGTCCAGTCATCATCAAACGGACTCACGAGATCGGCAGTGACAATCTTGCGATCGGTGGGGAGATGGCGCTGAAAAGAGCCGCTGGACGGGGCTGAAATCAGCAATGAGGCCCCCGGTTCGCCGTAGCTCGCTTGCCGATCTCGATGGTCAATAGCGGCAACGGCGATCGTGTAGCGGGAACTGGCGTAACCGTCGTAGTCAACCCGGTCTCGATAATAGGGTCGGAAGCGTCCAGCGTTGCCGCTGGCCCAAACAAAGATGCTACCCAGACCATCGCGTCCCTGGGTAACGCCTGTGTGGAGCGCCATTGCAGTCAGAGCCGATGGTCCCTGGGGATGAGGTCCTTGCAACGCCACCAGTTTGTCTTCGGGGCCCCAGCTGCTGTTGTAAATGTCAATGTCATCGGCCAGATAGGATAAGCTATCGGCTTCTTTCAGATCGTTACTGGTCACGACTTCTGTAAAATTGTTGTCAGATTCGAACAAGCGCAGGCCAACGACAGAAGCGCCTGGTGCTACCCCGCCAATTTCAGGCCCATTTTCACCCATATAGCCTGCAGCAATGCCCGCCATTGCGGTGCCATGAGAATCCCAGTTTTGATTGCCGTCATTATCTTCTTCAACATTAGGCCAGGGATCGGTATCGTAAATATTGTTTGGAGCTTCGTGGAAGTCGCGGCTCAAATCGAGGCGATAGGTGTTGCTGAAGTTCGGGTGCGTGTGGCCCAGACCATCATCGACAATGCCAATAGTGACCCCTTCCCCCGTGATACCTTCACTGCTGAAATCGTCCCAGATCGAGGTGACCGCCTCTAAATGCCATTGATCGGCCAGGGTGGGCATGCGAAGTTCGTGTTGCTGTTCCACCAGGGGATAGGCAAACTCGACGCCGGAGAGGTCGTCCAGGTGCTGATGCACCTGTTGAGGCGACAGGTCGTCGGCGAATTCCCAGAGGAAGGTGTTGGGGATGTGGCCGGTCGCGCCCAGGTTCTCGGCTTCCAGCAGGTGCAACACTGCCGGAGAAAGGGTACGGCTGCTGACGCCGACCACCCACTGGGTTGTGGCTGCTAAGGCGTCTGGATTGTAGCTGTCCAGGTTGTCGGCCCGTTCGATGGCGTAGCGCACGGGATCGGGCAGATGGTCGGCGATGGAACGTTCGCCATCATTGAAGGTGACGTAGTCGAGCAGGGCTTGCCCGGTGTTGCTGGTGCGCCAATCGTCGGCGAAGCGGGGCAACTCGTCCAGAGTGGGGATATCGTCAGCAGCAGCGCCCTGGATCTGGAAAATCAAGTCGTTGTAGTCGCCGTCGGAACCACCGCTGATGGGGATGTCTTCCAGGACAAAGGTATCGCCCCCGTCAAGAACGCTGGCAATCTGACCCAGTTGGAGGCTGTCGTCCGGGTTGGCGGTGGCGAGGGAGAATAGGGGCTGCTGGCGATGGGAGAGGGGTTGGTCGTCCAGGAGCAGAGTGTAGACGCGCTCGACGGTGCTATGGGGCACGAGCATGAAGGCAAATTCGTTGCCGGGGTTCATCTGAAAGGTTTTGACGCCCTGGTAGTCGCCTGCGTTCCAGTCGCGGCTTTCGCCCAGAAGTCCGCTGAAGCGGGCCCCTTCCACGCGATCGGAGAGGGCGATGTAGCCGGAGTCGGCGTCATTTTGCAAGGCGCGGTGGGCTGCTTCCTGGATAAAGTCGCGCATGCCTTCGCCATCGCTGAGGTTGAATTCCTCCATCCCGTCCAGATTGAAAAGGGCCAGTTCGCCTTTGTAGCCGCCGCCGTCAAACAGAAAGTCAATGCTGATCTGGCCGCTGTCGCCGACGGTGAAGATGCCTGCCTGGAAGTCAGGCTCAATGGGCCCAGCAGCTTGCTCGCCAGCGAATGCCAATTCACCAGCGAATGCCAATTCACTGATGAGGGTAGATTCGGCAGCGTCGATAAAGGAGATCTCTCGAAAGTCGCTGTTTTCTGGGAGATAGTCAGGTAAGGGAAAGTCAGGGGGCAGTCCATTGTCCTCTGATGGCTCGAATTGGGGCAGGGAGTCATCGATCTCGGACAGAGACGGGTCGGGTAAGGGCACGTCGGGTAAGGGCGCGTCGGGTAAGGGCGCGTCAAACAGATCGTCGCCGTTATCAATAAAGCCGCTGGGGGTGAGGATGGGCTCCAGAATGAAGGTTTGCCGTTGTGAGGGGGTGAGGCGCTGGCGGTTCTGAGCAGATCTGGCAGCGGTGAGACGTTTGATGAAGTTGAGCATGGATCGATGTTCTCCCTTCCTGATCAGGTGTTCTCTTTCTCGTTTCTTGTTCCCAGGCTCTGTCTGGGAATGCGTTTGTTGGAGGCTCCAGCCTGGTAACCACATCCAGTTGGGCCAGGTCATGAATTATGCTCTGGGGGGTTACCCCCCAGACCCTCCACTGGGGGACGGACGCCTCCCCCAGCCCCCCTGCGTAATCGTTTTTCTCGTTCCCATGCTATGTTTGGGAACGCAGGTCTGGAGGCTCTGGTTTCCTGTGTCCATTTCTCCTGGAAGCTGGTGAACCTGGCGAGGCTGGAGCCTCTGGGTGCCGTTCCCAGGCTCAGCCTGGGAACGAGGGTGAACGAGGGCGAACGAGGGCTTAATGGGGTTGGCGTTTTCGTTTCAAGGTTGCGATGAGTGCAGTCAGGGTCAGGAGTCCAAAGGTCGTAACTGGTTCTGGAACTTTTTGGGTCGAGTCATCTGGGTCTGCAGGATCCTCTCTGTTCCGAGAGGGTGCGCCTTCTTTGCAGCCTTCGATCTTCATGCCAGTTGCGCTGTTGCCGATGACGGCGAGAGCACCTTCGTCGCACATGCCCCATAATTTCAGGGTAAAGCTTTCGTTCATCAGGTCTGGGATGGAAAGCTGGACGATGTTGTTGTGTTCGTAGAGAAAGGCGTTGTCGATGTTCTTGGTGAGTTCTCCGTGGCGATAGCTCAGGAAGGAGCCGTTGGAGCCGATGAGTTCGAAGTCGAGGGACTCAAACCAGCCGTCCAGCCAGATGGTGTCGGGGTGAATGAACTGGCCGACGGACAGCCAGTAGTACAGGTAAGCGGGAGAGAGGAGCGAGAGTTGTTCGGTGTCGTTGGGGTCGCGGGGACTGATGTAGGCCAGGCAGGTAACGGTGATAGGGAAGTTCTCCAGGCAGTTCCAGGGGGCATCCTCCACTTGTCTGTCTTCAAAGAAGGTATCGATGAAGATGAATTCCCGATGATTGGGGATGAAGCCAAATTCCACGCCATTGACGCCTGCGTCTTCGGCGATCCGTTCGACGAATCCGGTGCTGGTGAATCGGTTGCCGTTGTGGCCTTTCTGCGTCCAGTTGCTGATTTCGGGGTCGAAGCTTTCATAGGGTAAGTAGCCACCAGTGCCCAACCAACTGTTGGCCTCGGCTGCCATGGCCCCGACTTTGAGCGAGGGGGCTTTGATGTGCTCGCGGTAGGGGGCGGTGGTGGAGTCGGGACCGTTGGATGTGGACTGGTGCAGGAAAGAACCGAAACTGTGCTGTTGCTGAACGCCTGTTTCGGAGGTGATGGGAACCATCTGTTTTTTTAGAATATCCCAGTAGTTGCCGGTGTCGTAGCCGGGATTGGCTTCGTAGATCTGGCCGTCGAAGAGGAAGCCGACGCGATCGATGACGTCAGGGTCGTCGCCGAGGAAGAGGAGTCCAGATGGGACGACAATTTCTGCATCCAGGCTGAAGTCGCCATTTGTGTTGTTGCCGTGGGGATCCAGTTCCAGGGTGATCTGAGAACCGATGTTGACGCCTTCGTTCAGTTCCACAGCGGAAATATTTGAGGGAGCGTTATAGAATTCAAAGACGGGGTCTGGGCCGCTGTCAATCTGGACTTTTAGGTCAAGGGTGTTGATGCTGGTGGTGAGGTCGATGTAGAAATCGACGTTGCCCTGAAAGGGGGTGGTGACCTGGTCGGCCCAGGGAACAGAGGATAAAGGGGCAGCAATAGAGTCTTCATTATACAAGAAGGTGGAGCCGACAGGGGCGAGAGTGACGGCTCTGGCGGGATGGCTGGCTCCGGTAAGGGCGGCGAGGAGGCTGAAGGCGAGGGCGATGCCCTGACCTGCAGGCTTTGCTAGCGCCCAGGCTCTACTGGCCCGTTGTCCATTCTTTTGGCAACTCAATAGATTCATTCGGAAATTGGAGTGGAAGCCCCCTGGAGGGGGGCTTCCACTCCAGTTCTCGGACAAGTCTAATAGACGAAACATAGTCAATATCCCGATATTCAATGATTGTGCTGTGGGTTAGATGTTTGCGATCGCGCCCACCCCCCGCAACCCTGCAACCCTGGATTGCTGGAGAGAACAATGCGATCGCACCCTCAGAAACATTTCTGAGGCTCTACAGGGTTCTCAATTTTTGAACAGGGTTTTTACGCAGAAGATACAAAACTTTAGGAAGGGAACAGGGAATGGGGAATGGGGAACAGGTGAAGGGTGAAGGGTGTAATAGACAATGAGCAATGAGCAATGCACAATGAGCAATGCACAATGAACTTACGCAGACCAGAGCCTGACACTGTCTAACCGACCCGTATCTGCACCGCCGCCCCACTCTCCACGAATCCACAAGCCTCGCAATGAAGCCAGTACCTGCCGCATTTGCGCGTCCGTGGCTCTGCGATTTGTGGCCAGATCCCGCCACCCTGCCCGATCGAGATTGACGGTATACTGCGACCAGGTACCGTTAGGCTGCCCGATCCGATATCCCAATGTCACATCCTGGCCGTTTTCACTCTTGCCCTTTAAGATAACCAGACCATTGTTATTGCTGTTCCCGCCCTGGTTATCGCTGCTCAGGCGGAACTGTAACTGACCGCCATAGGCCGCTGATTGGTCGCCGCGGAATTTAGGCGGAGCGATCCAATACCATCCCTGGCTATTCGAGCCTGAAGAATTCGAGAAGTCTCGTTCTGAAAGATACCCATTCGAGCCAGGATGGTTGTAGTCTGGTCGTTGCCGGGGGCCAATATCCCGTTCCTGGGTTCTGTACTCTGCCGTTCTCCACCGCTCCCTATTGCTGTCAAACGTACTCGAAACCAGGACTCGGGGCGGCAGCGGCGTGTCGTTATCGTGCACTGCGATCGCGGAAATGGTGCCGTTGCCCAACGTATACGCAGAATCCGCAGTCAGCTGCAGGACTGCAGTTTCCTCTGGTTCAATCGTTGCATCGTCAATCGGGCTGAGGGTAATGCTCGTACTGGATGCACCCGCCGGGATAGTAATGCTGTTGGTTCCCAGGGGCGCACCGTGCGAGTCCAGCAACAGATAGTCGACTGTATTGACAGCAGTACCAGCGATGTCAAAGTTAACCATCAGTGGTGCGGCGGTACTGCCACTGCGGCTGAGGATAAATGAGCCAGTATTGCCCCCTTCAGCTGCGATCGCATCCGCCGTCTGCAGAGTCACTATCGGCGGATCGTTAACATTGGCAACATTAACATTAACCTGAACTGCGATATCCGACACCGCCTGCCCATCGCTGGCCACCACCGTAAACGCAGGCTGCGCCTGACCCGGAGTATCGCTCGTCCAGGTCAGAGACTCCCCGCGCGCCAGGGTGGTCGCTCCCGGGATCGCAGCACGACCATCTTTGGTCAGCGTCCCCGCTAGAACCTGCTCGATCCGGAACGCCAGCCAATCCCCATCAAGGTCATGCTCATCCGCAGCAGCAGCCAGATCAGCGTAGGAAATTTCGAACGGTTCGCCTTCGGTGGCCTGACCCAGGGTTGCGATCGCGCTCAACGTCGGCGCAGTGTTAATCAACGTCCGCTCCAGCGCCCGATGTAAATTCAACCGTCCGCCGCTGACCGTCTTCCCTTGCAGATCGGGCAACGGATCCACCGTCTCCAGCAAAATTTGCTTCAACCCCGCAGGCGATAGCGTTGGCTTCTGCGCCAGCAACAACGCCGCCGCCCCTGCAACATGAGGAGCCGCCATCGAAGTACCCTGCCTCCATTGGTACTGATTGTTGGGGAAAGTGCTGTAGATATTTTCCTGGCCCCCACCCGGTGCGCCCAAGTCTACTGAGATCGCGCCATAGTTGGAAAAATGGGAGAGTTTATCCCGATGGTTGGTGGCCGCAACTGCCACCAAGTTCGGCAGGATGTAACTGGCGGGATAAATGGCAAGGTCTGGATTGTCGTTGTTGTCACGTTCATTCCCGGCAGCTGCAACCACTAATACTCCAGCATCGTTGGCTGTGTGGATGGCATCCCATTCTAATGGAGAAAAGCCCCAGCCCCCAAAACTGGTGTTGATGATGTCGGCGTCTTTTGCGATCGCGTAGTTGATAGCTCTAGCGATATCGTCAAGCCACAGAGCATCATTTCTACGATCGTGAATATTTAACGCCATCAGACTGACGGTCGGGCTAACGCCAATGACTCCTATATTGTTGTTGCCAACAGCTCCAATAATGCCAGCGACATGAGTACCATGACCATATTTCTTTGTGTAACCTTCTTCATGTGGGTTAGCGTCGTTACGATCGCCTGGATCGAGATAGTCACCATCGCCGTTGGCATCGATGGAATTGCCGAAGTCGAAGCCATAAAGATCGTCAATGATGCCATTCCCATCATTGTCAAGATTATCGTCAGGAATTTCACCTGGATTGCTCCACATATTGGCAGCGAGATCTGAATGATCGTAATCAATACCCGTATCAATCACAGCAACGACGACATCTTCGCTGCCAGTCTGGTAGTCCCAGGCTTCTGGAGCGTCAATGTCTGCATCAGGTTGACCACCACCCTGTTGAAATTTATGTCCTGTATTATGCAGTCCCCAGAGTCTAGGGAAATCTGAATCGTTGGGTTCAGCAGCAAGTTCCCGGGCGTAGTTGAGGCTGCTTGTCTCGACAAAGGGATTTGCCGCCAGGTCATCGCGTAGTTGGAGCAGCTTAGTATCCGTGTCAAACACGAGAGTGTACCATCGCTGTAGAGGCGAGTCAGAACTGGGGTCAAATGGGATAAGCCGTTCAACATGCGATGCTCCATGGACCTGTACCAGACTATTCAAGTCGGCATCGCTGGCGTGCGGGCTGAATTTCACCAGTAGCTCGCCCGGTTTGTAAGCGGTACCGCTGTCTGGATCCAGGGGCAGTGGATCGGGGGCAATAGGATCCAGAAGAGGATCTGTCCTGCGCCAGTCATCAGCGGGATCGATCAAGTTGTCCAGGTCAATGATATCGCTGCTAGCCCCACCAACGGAAAAAATCAGGTCGTTATAGTCACCATCGGAGCGACCATCGACGCGCAAATCCTCCATCGCAAAAATCTGTTCTGTCCCATAGACATCCGCAATTTGTCCCAAATGGAATCCATCATCAGGGTTCGCCGTCGCCATCGAAAACAGCGGACGCGCCGCCCCCCCCATCTCCAGATTCCGCAACACCTGCTTCACCGTCCCCTTCGGCACCAGCATCAAGCCAAACTCATCCCCAGGATTCATCTCAAAAGTCTTAATCCCCCCATAGTCCCCCGAATTCCAATCTCGCCCCTCGCCCAACAAACCGCTGAAACGCGCCCCTTCATTGAGATCCGAAATCACCACATACCCCGAATCCGCATCATTCTGCAGCGCCCGATACGCCGCCTCCCGAACAAACGCCCCCATCCCCTCCGGCTCGTCCAGGTCAAACCCATCCATTCCCTCCACATTGAAAACGGCCAGTTCGCCCTTATACGCCCCCCCATCAAACAGGAAGTCAATACTCACTCGACCGCTCTCGCCCACCGTAAAGACCCCAGTCTCAAAACGCAGCCCAGTTGCCGTAGCTGTTGCCACAGCCGTAACAGCCCCATTCTCCCCAAAATCAGTCGTCAGATCGGTCGCCAGATTCACCTCAACCTCGTCCGCAGTAATGAAACTCAATCCTTCCAGTTCCCCCTCCATCACCGACAACTCCACCGGAGCATCAGCCACCAGGACGTCCACCTCCACCTGTTCCATCCCCTCGAACGAATCGTCAATCGACTCAGGCAGCCGCAGCTCAGGCAAATCATCACCGCCATCCAGAAAACCACTCGGCGTCAGGATGGGTTCCAGAATAAAGCTCTGCAGCGAAGTCGCAGACCAGCAACCCGCTCTACCAGAACGTACAGGCAAGCCATCGTTCTGCCGAGGGATCCTTGCTTTCCAGACGTCAGCCAGAACTCCTTTTCGGCCAGCAATCCAAACAGATCCCATCGCAGCCCGGAGTATAGACCCAAAATCGCATAGAGACATTAGTTCGCTCCCATCCTGAAACATCACCAAAGACCGCGACAGCCACCAGACAACTATTTCCCTGACTAGCTGATGAGCCTCTAATGAGTTCTCAAAATTCAGCAGTCAAAGTTATGCAGAGCGTCCAGAAAATTTACAGAAGTTTACGCTCTGCTGCCAACGACCGACCCTCCACCTCCTGAAAAGTGTTGACATAAGACAGAGAGCCAGATAGAGATGTTACACGCCTAAAATTATAAAAATTCGGAGTTGGCACTTTAGTGCTGCCGAAGTCTATTGGGTAAGGATTACAGCCTTTTCGACAATCTAACTCTATTAAATCAAATTAACTGTGTCAGACCACTACGAAACGACGAAACCTCCACAACGATTGGAATCTTTCATCGTCCCGATGGCAGCAGGGCACCCACAAGAGGTGCCCCTACCAAAATTGCTGTTCATATGCAGTGACCTGTAGGAGGCGGTCTCGTGCCGACCCTGAGTCTATCGCCTCTGCTCGAATGGATTCGCTCGCAACGCTAGTCTTTTGTGTGGCGACTGCCCCCCGAAAGCAACATCCCAAAACTGCAAACGCATCAATCAGCCTTAGAGCAGGCATAGATCGACATTCCGCATCAGATTGAGGCGTCGCATTCGAGGTTTCAGGCCCCCAACCCGGCGTAAGGGCGTCGCATTCGGTCCGCCTTTAGACGATGAACCAGGAGATTGCTCCCGAATGCAACGCCCCCAGAGTCGCAAAGGCACAACCCGCGTCAGAACAAGGTGGATCGAGATTTCGCGTCAGGGTTGGGCGTTGCATTCGGTATCAGACAGTTGGGCCAATCCGAGAGAGTAAGACCGAATGCGACGCCCCTACAGACCTCTCCGTTCCCATTCCCCTCCTCCCTCTTCTGCCCTCCGTCCTCCTCTCTACTCCAACTGCACCACCCAGGCATCCTCACCTCCCGCTGCACTCGCACCAGCAAAGTCTCCATCCGTCACCCCCGTCAAATAGACATTGACCTTTTGCGTCACCGGATCGGTATACAGGGCAATACCATTCGCCACCTCATCGCCGCCGCTGTCGCTGCCCAGCTGCCGCCGCCACTGCAGCGCCCCATCCACGTTATACTTCGCCGCAAACACATCGCTGCCACCTGCCTGGGCATCGGGCACCAGCTCGCCCCGTGTAAACCCCGTCAGGTAGACATTGCCATCGCCATCGGCGGCCACATCCATCGCCCCATCCGTTGCCGCCGTGCCCAACAATCGCTTCCAGTTCACCGTACCATCCTCGCCATTCACCTGCGCTACCCAGGCATCCCCCTTACCCCGATACACGCCCCCAAAACCCGATCGATCGCCATAGCGGGCCTTCTGAAAAGCATCCAGATCGCCAACCCAATCTTGGTACTTACCCGGATAGATTTCTCCTAGCCTGCCATTGGTTTGTCCCCCCAGATATACATGGCCCTGGTCATCCACCGCAATCCCCCGGGACTCTTCCCATGATTCTGTGCCAAACTGCTTGACCCACTGCTCCGTGCCTTCGCGATCGTACTTGGCCACCCAAATATCAGCATCACCCACCTGAGTTCCTCTTAATTGTCCCTGAGTATGTCCCGTGACGTAAACATTACCCGCCCTATCCACTGCAACACTTTGAGCTTCATCCCACTCGCTGCTGCCGAGCTGCCGGATCCAGGCTGAGGTACCATCGTTTCGATACTTGGCTACCCAGGCATCGGCTTGTCCTTTATTTTCGACTGTTTCTCCCAAAGAGTCCTCTCCCAAATTGCCAAGGGTGTAGCCAACAATGTAAACATTTCCATCTTTGTCAACCGTCATTGAACCATTGGAAATATCGTAGTTTGCCTCAGAGTTGCCAGCCTGCGACAGTTCTACTAATCCATCGTCCCAAATTGCACCCTCACTGTTATATTTTGCAATCCAGGCTTCGCGCCCGGCAGTCTTGCCATCAGGATTGCCATCCGTCCACCCCGTAACATAGAGATTGCCCTCCCCATCTACAGCAACACCTCTGGCTTCATCAAACCCTGAAGTGCCGATCTGTTTTGGCCAGTTTTTTCCGAGCTGAAGAGTGTCATCGGATTGAACAACGAATTGAGCAACGAAGGCATCGCCAATGTTAACATCATCGCTGGTGGCGACATCTCCCGTGCGACCCGCAATATAAATCTGCCCTTTACTGTCAATAGTAATGCTCTGAGCGGCATAATATGTTTCCGAGGAATTCGGGGGATTCACATACTGCTCTTGGGTCGAGGTTGCTCCAGGGATATCATTGTCCTCAATTTGCACCAAAACAACTTGTTTTGCCCCAATGCTATAGTTCTCTCCAGCTTGAAGTACCAGGCGCACATGCTCTGTTGATTCACTATGGTTGTCATCCCAGGATTGAATTTCAAAGGATGCAGAAGAGTCTCCTGCTGCAATTTCAAGGGTACCTACAAGCACATCTGAGATGTTCTCAAGACTATCGGGCAACATATAGTCTACATTTGGTGTCGCTAGAGGCAGAGTATTCGACATCCAGTACTTTACCTGCAGCTCATTGGTTGTGTCTCCCTGGCGCTGGACAGTAATTGTCGCATTTTCTCCCTCAACAATCGGCACCTTGGCAGCTTCAAAGGTGACCGAGGGATGTGCATCATCATCGCCAATAACGATCTCCCTACTGCCTGCATTTTCCCGGATTGTATAGGATCCGTTCGGACTTTCATCAATCGAGATTTTAAAACGTTCAGTCCCTTCCGCTTCCTCATCTTGTACAGCTTTCAGCTTGAGAAAAAGATCTTGACCGTCCAATTGGAACCATTCAGCATGGGGAGCCACAGCTGGAAAATCAATCGGGTATGGCATTGGGGCGTAACCAGCCCCCTCAATAGCAACTTCATAATCTGCCGCTGTTACATCGCCTTCCAGGGTTTCGGTGGAGAGATAGACGCTGAGTGGTTGGCTGAGATCGCCAAGCCGTCGAATGCGTAAGTACCCTTCATTCCCAGCCTCAGAAATATAACCCGTTTCATAAGTAATTCCAGCCTGGGTGCTAAAGGGCTCAGTGTATAGGTGTACAAGAGGTGGTTCATTATCCCAGAGATGTACTTCGGCGAAACTATGATTGTTAATTTCGTAGTCTTCACCTGGCTGCAGCTGCCACTTCACCGATTCTGGCCATTCCACATCGCTGTCCTCCAGAGCCTCGACTGCCACGGTGACCGACTCTTCTCCAGCCGGAATCGTCATGCTGAGCTGATTGTCCTGGGAGGTGACCCCAGCGTTGCCACGATAGCGATAGTCTTTGCCTTCAGTTGCATTCGGTCTCCACGAGCGATTGTCCACATCCAGGGTTGCATGCACGGTCAACGGCTGTTTCAGGTTGCCCGTGCGACGAATCGTCATTGTGCCGACATCGCTACTGCCCTCCCGAGCATGGGCATCGCTCGCTTCGATGGTGACGATAGGGTATGCTCCATAGAGATTGAGCTGCCATTGGTTCCAGGTACCGTCAATGGCATTACCGTCTTCATCGGAGACCTCTAACCGCCAGGTGCCATGGGAGGACTCGCCCCAGTGGCGCATGGAGGTGAAGACCCACTTCTTGTAATCTGCATTCGAGAGGGCTTCATCGGAGTCATCTGGAGGCAGGGTGTGAGGCTGAGCCAGGATCGACTCGGTGTCATCGGGGGAAATCAGTACGACTTTCAGATCGCCCCGGTCAGCATGGGTGGCATCAAACATCACTTCCACTGATTCCACCGTGATGTTTTCGCCGATGCGTTCGTCAATGGTGACGGTACGCTTAAGAACTGCAGGCCCAGCAGGGATAGGTATGCCCTGGGGGACACCCTGGTCGTCTACTTCTCCCAGAGGTAATCTGCCCGAGGTGAGAGAAATTTCTGCCCCGATAGGCTGCCAGGTTTTAGTCGTGTCAATGGCAGCACCTGTTTTGACAGACTCATGAAAGGCATCCAGGCCATATTTGGCTGCGTTGACGGCAGCGTCTGCATCAACCGCCCCAAAGCCATACTTGTAGTTGATGGGGTATCCAGCAGCATTTGTTGTCCAGCCATTGTTGTCCAGATCGTCTGGATCGCCTGGGTCGTCTGGGTCGTTCTGGCGAGCGGTTTCCACCAGAATGTGCTGCACCTCCCGCCAGGTCAGGTTCGGGTTCGCCTCCAGCATCAGCGCCACCACTCCCGAAACAAACGCCGCTGCCGCTGAAGTGCCGCCAGAGGTATAAGTATAATCATCATCCCAATTCCCGTCGCGCGGGCCATTGAGCAGCGCAGTGACAATTTTTCGATCGTTTGGATCGTCCTTCGCACTCGTCCAAAGTCGGCTGGAAGGCGCAGAAATCAGCAGCGAGGCTCCCGGTTCGCTATAATCTGTCTGCTTATACTCCTGCTGATCTTCATCGTCACTAGGAGCAATGGCAGCAACTGCAATTGTGTAGCGAGAACTAGCATAACCATCGTAGTCAACTCGGTCGCGGTAGATTCGTTTGCGGAAATCTTTGATTTTTTGGGCATTCCCTGCAGCCCAGACAAAAATGCTGCCCCGGCCTTCGCGCCCCTGAGTGACGCCTGTATGGAGAGCCATGGTGGCCAGAGGAGCTGGGCCGCTGGGCTTGGGGCCTTGTGCCCTAACTCGCCGTCGATCGTTCGGGCCCCAACTATTGCTATAGACGTCGACGTCATCAGCCAGATAAGAGAGGCTGTCGGCTTCTTTCAGATCGGTGCTGGTTACAGGTGCTGTAACTCTGCCTGATTCGAACAGGCGCAGTCCGACCACTGATGCATTCGGCGCAACGCCGCTGATTCCAGTACCGTTATTTTGATGCCCTGCGGCAATGGCAGCCATTGAAGTGCCATGGGAATCCCAATTCAGACTGCCATCAGATTTCTGTTCAGACTTGGGCCACGGATCGGCACCGTAAATCCCATCTTCGGGATCGTGGAAGTCGCGGCTCAGATCGAGGCGATAGTTGTCCCTGATGTTGGGATGCTCGTAGCCCAGCCCATCATCGACAATGCCAATGGTGACCCCTGCCCCGGTGATGCCCTCATCGCTGAAGTTGTCCCAGATTGGGCTAATCTCTGCTAAATGCCACTGATCGGCCAGAGTGGGCATGCGAAGTTCGTGTTGCTGTGCCACCAAAGGATAGGCGAACTCGATGCCGGAGAGGTCGTCCAGTCGCTGATGCACCTGTTGGGGCGACAGGTCAGCAGCAAATTCCCAGAGGAAGGTGTTGGGGATGTGGCCAGTGGCTCCCAGGTTTTCGGCTTGCAGTAGATGCAGCACGTCGGGGGACAGGGGACGGCTGCTGACTCCGACCACCCATTGCTGGGTCGCTGCTAATGCTTCAGGATCGTGGCTGTCTAGATCAATGGCGCGTTCGATGGCGTAGCGGACAGAGTCGGGCAGGTGCTCGGCGATGGTGATTTCAGCATCCTCGAAATTCGTGTAACTGAGCAGGGCTTGCCCGGTGTCGCTGTCGCGCCAGTCCTGGGCGAAGCTGGGCAGTTCGTCCAGGGTGGGAATGTCGTCGGCTGCAGCACCCTGAATCTGGAAGATGAGGTCGTTGTAGTCGCCGTCGGAGCCGCCAGCGATGAGGATGTCTTCCATGACAAACGTATTGCCCCCTTCAACAATGCTGGCGATCTGACCCAGTTGAAAACTATCATCCGGGTTAATCGTGGCCAGGGAGAATAGGGGTTGTTCGCGGCTGGAGAGAGACTGGTCGTTCAGGAGCAGATTGTAAACGCGCTCGACGGTACTGTGGGGCACGAGCATGAGGGCAAATTCGTCGCCGGGATTCAGTTCGAAGGTCTGGATGCCCTGGTAGTTGCCAGCGTTCCAGTCGCGGCCCTCACCTAATTGACCGCTGAACCGGGCACCCTCCGTCCGATCGGAGATCGCAACATAGCCGGAGTCGGCGTCGTTTTGCAAGGCGCGGTGGGCGGCTTCCTGGATGAAATCCTGGACTGAGTCGGCATCGTTGAGGTCGAATCCGTCCATGCCTTCCAGGGTGAAGAGGGCGAGTTCGCCTTTGTAGCCGCCGCCGTCAAACAAATAGTCGATGCTGACCTGGCCGCTGTCACCGACAGTGAAGACACCCGCCTCGAAGTAGGGTTCGAGTTGAGCGGCAGCAGCCTGAGGTTCGCTGTCGAGTACGGGTTCAGCTGTGTCAACGAAAGGAATTGGTTGAAAGTTGCTCTCTTCCAGAGATGTATCTGGCAAGGCGTTGTCTGGCAAGGTGCTGTCTGGCAAGGTGCTGTCTGGCAAGGCGTTGTCTGGGCGCAGCGCATCGTCCTCTAGCGGCTCGAATTCGGACAGCGAATCATCGATTTCGGGCAAGGGGATATCTGCATCGAATAGGTCGTCGCCGCTATCGACGAAGCCACTGGGGGTGAGGATTTGCTCCAGAATGAAGGTTTGCAGTTGCGAGTTGCCGATGTGCTGGCGTTTCTGGGCCGCTCTGGCATCGGCAAGACGTTTCAAGAAGTCGAACATCGCTCTCTTTTCTCCCATCCTGATGATTGATTGTTCTTGGTTTTGCGCGGTTTCTCGTTCCCATGCTCTGTCAGGAGTAGGTTGGAATGGCGCTTACATAAGGTTGGTGAGCATTACTCACCCTACGAATTTTCGCGAACCCATGTCCTGACGAACTGATGAGGCTAAAGCCTCTAGGGGGTCGTTCCCAGGCACAGCTTGGGAACGAGGAAACGAGGAATGGCGATCTCCGCTATTGCTGTGGGTATGGGTGTTTGCCCTTTGCCCATCACGGGTATTGCGATGACCTCTATAGGGAACTCGCTTTTTTTGGGGGGATTTTATGCGGCGCGATACAAAAGTTTAGAATTGGGGATGCAAGCGAGCATAGTGCTGCTTGCAAGAAGCGTGCTGAAGCGTAAAGCAACACTTCTGTTAATTGACTTAATCGTTTTGAAATATGACCTGGAAGATTATTTTGCAGGCTTTGCTCTACAAGGCTTTCAAAATAACCCAATTTTCCGTGCTAGCACGAAGAAATGAGGGTTAGCGCCCTCGAAGGGGGCGCTAACCTTCCAAGTCGTGGCAGTGTTGCTGATTAAACGAGGAAGCATGCGCTCTCAAGCCAACAAGGACTTTTGAGCGTACAGGAGGAACCTGTGCGCTCAAAAATCCTGACTTGTGTGCGACTACCCACTGGCTATAACGAAACTGGGGCTTTTGAATCAGCCTTGCCAGGCAGAGCCTGGGAATAGGAGACAGGGATATGTCTTACTCAGGTTTTTAAGGTTCCAGTAAATTGGTACTGATTGTCACTACTAACTTTTGTCAGATCGACGGTTTGCAGGTAAGGTTGGCCTTTAGCACCTGCAGGCGGCAGCGGCGAGAAGGCATAGGTTAGAGCACCGTAGGCAGTGGAAAAATAAACGTATCCTAAATAATCGTCGCTGTTACTGCACCCTCCTTTTCTGATATTGTAGCCTGCTCCTGCCCAAGGTGCACCACCTTCATCGTCAAAGGTAACGCTTCCACCTTGGGTAAGACTACCATTGCTGGAAGGACCATTACCTCCAGATTTATCGTAACACAACGTTACGCTATCGCCAATTTCCATGGTGAGCGTGTATGTAGCCATTGGAAACCTCCTGTGGTTGTATTGAGCTAAGGTTTATGAATAACGACGAACTTCTCAAAATTGTCACGCCAATACATATCGATCGATGTCGCCACGATCTGACTGCTACGATCTGACTGCTACGATCTGACAAAGAGAACGCCGTCGCCGTTGACAAGGTAATGAGTGCTTCACCTTGTCGTTGAGTTGAGAATATCACATGCATTGGATAATGACAATCATCGAAGCCAAAATAAATTGTCTCTGTGAATACACTGAAGGGTTTAACCCCTCAGCTAGAAATCAGCAGAGTTGGGTAATGAGGGAATAATCTCCAAATTCTTTTTATGAGGAGAATATAAGAATTTTATGGCCCATCTCAAACTCTCTTGTTATATTCGCTTAGTACAAATAAACTTAATATATTTATACTGATTAATTTCTTTTAAGGTATAGTGTATATACTTATTTTTTAGTTAGCATTTTAAGATACTATATGTTCTTGTTGACTTTGTATTTTTCTTTGTCCAGGGTGTACCGATCGATCTAAACTCAGGGTTCGATCTACGCGATTTCAATACATCTACCCCTTTGTAAGATTGAAAGTTGAGAGGATTGTCGTATGCAATGGCTCAAATCGCGATTGCTGGGTCTATTACTCAGCATCGTTTTGTTGATTTTTCTGGTACCGGTTGCTCTGGCGGATGCGGGCAGTGGCACCTTTCCCATTATCCCCCCCTCTTATAAGTCTGTTCCGTATCGAGGGGTTAATTTATCGGGTGCGGAGTTTAACTGTCCCCAACCGAGTAATGGTGACTGCAGCCCCAGCCAAGATATTACCAATATCCCCAGCGTCTTAGATGGCTGGTACTTCGTTTACAAAGGCACCAATACGGTTCGGGTTCCCTTTGCGCTAGAATATCTCGTCCCTCCAGACAACTTAACGAATTCGCCACTTGTAGATTTCACCGCTCCATACGCGACAGCGCTGGTGAAGCTGATTGAGGGCTTGACGACGGAGCAACCGTCTGGCAAGCAGTTGCATGTGATTCTCGACATGCATAACTATATGCATTACAACCCGGACAACCTGGCTGACGACTACAATGGTTCCGACCCCAGTCAGATTAACCCAAACATTATTGGCTGGGACATTATTAAGTCACACAAGAAGTGTACCAAGTCGTGTCCTCCTACTGCTGACCAATATGCTGAAATTTGGGGCGAAATTGCGACTAAGTTTGTCGGCAATGCCAATGTCATATTCGAGCTGATGAACGAACCTCAGGGGGTCACCGCAACTGAGGCATTAAACCTAGAAAATATGGCCATTGCTCAGATTCGCGCAGCTGAGAAAACAGCTCAGGTCAATCCCCATCTGATTCTGTTGGATGGTTCTTACTTTACAGGGTTGCACAGTTGGACGCAGGCACCGTCGTCTCCCCAACAGGGCCAACCTAATTCGACTGTCTTTACGAGGGCCAACATCAAAGATCCCGCAGACAATTATGCCATTGATGTTCACCAATACTTCGATCCGAACTTTAGCGGTACCTATACACAGCCTTGTCTGACGCAGGCTGATTTTAGTCAGGCGATCGATTTCAAGGCGCTCCAGAGTTGGGCCCAGAACCAGCAGATTCGTCTCTTTCTGGGTGAGTTTGGGGCCAACTATGTTAAGGCAAACCCCCAAGATTGTACTGCTGACTTCCAGACGCTGCTGAATGATGTGCAAGGATTTGCTTCAGCTGACCCAGGTACCCCGAAAACTGCAGGCTTCATTGGCTGGACAGCCTGGTCAGGGGGACATGCCTGGGGCGACTACTTGATGAACCTTTCTCCAGGGGGCCCTGCCAATCCCTGGATGGAGGATAAGTCAGTCTTTGCCAATCCGAAATACTTCACGCAAAAGCCGTTACCCACTCTGGGCGAACCGATTCTGGGGCTGTGTAACCAGACTGGCAATACGATTAAGTTTGCTAGCGCCTATGGACCGTTTCTGGCTACACAACCGGGGGACATCCCTAATAATGAATGTCGCTATATTCTTTCGAACAAGGGTAGCGATCCTAATCCCACTAACCCTATTCAATATCCCCCTCCAAACAAGGGCAACTATGCTGGGCTAACCTACCAATCTGGCAGCTGGGGAGTGGGTCTGACTAATCCTAAGGGAGAGAAGTCTATGGATTATGGGTTTCCCTTTTGCAACTCCACACCCTGCCCGGTATCGATCGAAAAGCAGAACACAAATTGTGCCTGCTCCCAGTTGGGTAGTAATGTTCCAACAGATGCGGGTCGGTGCTTTGTTTTGAAGTAGCAGCAGTAAATTGCGACGTATCCAGTCTGCTTTCTCAATCCAATATCGTAAACCCAAAATTCACAATGGTCTGGTTCTTGACTGCTAGAAAGACTCGGATCTCCGGACCGGGATTGATGGCTGTTTGCTGAGCATTGGTCATTGAAGAGATGGATTGGTACCTGGAGCCTTCGGCCCTGGGTAGCCAATTCATCCCCCGATTGACTGATGCTGTTTGCTAAGCAGTTTTAATAGACGGGAACAAGCCTGAACGAGCGATCTTGAAGACCCTGCTTTGCAGCGGGGTTTTCAAGATCGTTTTCGATCGTCAGGAAGTTCTCAGCTTGCATTCACGTTCCTGTCAGTTTGACCTGGCTAGTATGGAAAGAAAAGCATCTGTGAAAAAGGGGCGCTCGTGATTGGAGACTCGTTATGGGATAGGAGACTATGGTGTCACGCAGAAGCCTTGCTGGGAAGTCTTCCAGGTTTGACGGTCTGGGCGATTGGCTATTTAATCTGATTTTCAAACGCATTACGCTAGTCCTGATTGTATTGTTCTGTATTGGCGTTGGTATGGCGCTATCGAGTATGCAGCGCTTGTCCGCTGAGCTGATTGCTGCCCATGCGCTGCAGAATGCGACGCTGTCGGCTCGGGCGATTAATCAGGCTCGTGTGTTGTATAGCGATGAGGTGGTGAATCGGGCTAGAACGGTTGAAGGTCTGATGGTGACCCACGACTATAAGAGCTATCCGGGAGCGATTCCGAATCCAGCGACTTATACGATCGAAGTGGGCAATCGTCTGAGCGCTCAACATCCTGGAGACCTGGTGCGGCTGTATAGCGATTATCCTTTTCCCCTGCGTCAGGCTGAGGGAGGTGCTAAAGATGCTTTTGAACGAGAGGCTCTGACTTATTTGAGACGACATCCGGGGCGAAGGTTTTTCCGCATTGAGAAGCGGCTGGGTAAACCGACCTTTCGCTATGCGGAAGCGGTGGTGATGGAGCAGAGTTGCGTTGCTTGCCATAATACTCACCCGGAGAGTCCGAAAACAGACTGGCAAGTGGGAGATGTCAGGGGGGTTCTGGAGGTTGTCCAGCCGCTGGGAGAGATTATGGCTCAGGTTGATACGCGACTGAGAAGTACATCAGTGATGTTGGGGGGGCTGTCGCTCCTGGGGGTATCGGGACTGACGTTGGTGATTGGGAAGCTGCGTCGGACGGCCAAGGACCTGGAGCAACGGGTGCGGGAGCGGACGACGGATCTGGCGACGGCTAATCAGGACTTGGAGAAGCGCAATGCTTTGATTAGTCAGGTGTTTGGTCGCTACTTGAGTACGGAAGTGGTGGCGAATCTGTTGGAAAGGCCGGAAGAGTTGAAGTTGGGGGGCGATCGTAAGGCGATTACGATTCTTAGCTCCGATCTGAGGGGCTTTACGGCGTTTTCGGAGCGGCTTTCTCCTGAAGAGGTGGTGAAGATTCTTAATCTCTATCTGAAATATATGTCGGAGACGATTGCTGATTATCAGGGCACAATTGATAAGTTTATGGGGGATGGGATTCTGGTGCTGTTTGGTGCGCCGACGCCACGAGAGGATGATGCTGAGAGGGCTGTGGCCTGTGCGGTGGCGATGCAGCTGGCGATGGAGCCGGTGAACCAGCAAATGAAACAGTGGGGGCATCAGCCGTTGGAGATGGGGATTGGGATCAATACGGGTGATGTGGTGGTGGGTAATATTGGTTCGGAGCAACGGACGGATTATAGTGCTGTTGGCAGTCAGGTTAATCTGGCGTATCGGATTGAGTCTTATACCACAGGCGGTCAGGTGCTGATTTCGGCTGCCACGCTGGAAAAGGTGCAGTCTATGGCCAGAATTGATGGGCAGGAAGAGGTGAAGCCTAAGGGGGTGAATCATCCGATCGTTGTCTATCAGGTGGGCGGGATGAGTGGTCCTTATAATCTGTTTTTGCCGGAAGATCAGGAGGTTTTTCTGGCGCTGCCGAAGGCGATACCGCTGCAGTACGCGCTGCTAGAAGATAAGCATATTGGCGAGACGGTTTGCAGTTGCTGCTTGATCGAACTGTCTGCCAGGGGGGCGCTGGTTCGGTCGACTGAGAATTGCCGGGATAGTTTGCCGACAGGGTTGAGCAATCTGAAGCTCAATCTGTTTGAGGAGGAGAATGGTGAGAATGGGGGGCAGTATGGCGACGATATTTATGCGAAGGTGACTGCGATTCATCTGGAAGATAGGAGTTTTGCGATCCGGTTTACGGCGCTGCCGCCTGCAGTGAAAGCGAGGTTGGATGTGCTGTATCGGGGGCTTGCGATCGCGGCAAAAAGATTTGAAGCATCGGTTTAATAAAAGGTTAAATTTGAACCTGGGAGCTTTGCCCCAGGTTCAAATTCATTCATAAGGTGGCCAACACCCGAAAATTTTAAAGTTGAGGGGTGGGTAGCGGTCAGCAATCAAGCATTTTTGAGCGTGCGTGAACCCGCACGCTCAAAAATCCTGACTTCTGGAGGACTATCTGAGGAGGGCAAACTTGTCATATACTGAATAGAAATTGCGCAGAGGAAAATAATCATCATGTATGAAGTGTATGGCCCGGCACCCTGGATCAAGACTGACCGTTACGGAATTACCAAGACACTTCCACCTGAAACCTCGGTCATCTGGTATAAGGCATTGCTGCTGTGTGCCAATGGTGATGGCCAACTCACCCAGCGAGAGCGGGATTGGGTAATTGGTCACGCCACTACCTATCATCCCGAAATGAACGATAGTCAGATTGATGAACTGAGAACCTATAACGGTACCGGCTCGACGGATGATATTGAAAAACTAGTCTTCAGCGATCCCCTGGCTAAGAAAGGACGATACGTTTTGGTTTATGAAGCGATCCAGGCGTCGGCTGCCGATGGTGCCTACAGCGATGGCGAGAAAGCCACGATCCGTAAGATGGCAGGCAAGCTGGGCATTTCTGAAGAGAAGGTGATCGAACTGGAAAACCTGTATAACGAAGAAAGAGCATTCAGGGAAAAGCGAATCAGAGTCTGGCATCCTGAAGGCATTCCTGGCGAAGATTAGTTTTGTAAGGCAGGGGGCAGAGGGCAGGAGGCAGAAGGAGGAGGCGTGACTGTAGCTGGCTTTGAGTCTCTTGTCCTATCCTGAGCTGGTGTCGTAATGCTATGTATGTAATTGATTGGGAGTTGCGATCGCACGGGTGAGACTTTTGCGATCGCAACTCATTTTACTTATCGATTGCTAAGGATCTGTAGGTACTATGGGTGGTGACAAGCTGGACTTTTGTCGCGAACTGACATCGCTAATTGAGTGCAATAGAGTTAGGTTGTCGGAAAGGCTATAGTCCTTAACTCGATCCTTAAACAACCAGCACCCAGGATTCGCCAGAACGTACAAACACTGGGCAACCTTAACAATCAGACTGCATCAAATCCCCTTGCCCTCCCCTGCTGCAATTCATATCCTTGTTCGCCAGACACAGCGGCTGACCTGCCAGCTGCTCTCTGACGTAGTCGCAAGTGACGATCGGACTGTCACCCGGATCGTAACTGGAGCGCTGTAACGTCTCGCAAGCTCCCGTACCCTCACCATTGACCTTGACATTCATCATCATCCCCTGATCTTCATGGATCAGAATGTGACAGTGGAGCACGAACTCGCCCGGATAGTCGGTAAACCGTTGCACGATCGGGCGACAGTTACCCGGCCCCACCGCGATCGTGTCCCACCAGCGCCAATTTCTGGAGTCATTCGGGTAATCCGGATCGATCAAATCGCCCACCAGCTGGAAGGGACTGACATGGATATGGAACGGATGGGCCGAACCTTTTCTCTTTGACTTGCCTACAGTCCCATTGTTTTGCAGCGTCCAGAGTTCAGCTGTGTCGATCTCCACCTGCGCGCAATTGGCCGCATTCGGATCGCCAGCATTGCAAGACGTGGGACTGTATTGCGTGTTATTAATCTCGAATTTTTTGACTTGAGGAATGGCGAAGGCGATGTTTTTCTTTCTGACCTCGCCGTTACCGTTTTGCAATTCCCCTTGCCGGATCGGTTGCAAGTAACTCGGCAGTTCTCCCGGGATAATGGTCGTGCTGGGATTGGGATCGCTACCCGCTGGCCCTTCAACCACGACCGTCGCCAATATCTGTACGCTTCTGATGGATGCCCCATTCCCCGGACAGGTCAAGAAGTCTTTGACCACACAATAGGTACCGGGCTCTTCCACCCAGATGAGAAAATCAGCCCGATTGCCCGGGGAAAGATTCCGGCCCTTCGTCCCCTGGGACTGAGGTTTATAGCCATAGAAAGAAATGCCGTCTACGGCAATGAGATACAGGGGCACCATGCACTCTGGGTCAATATTGCACTGCGGATCTTTTGTGGGATTCTGCGGCGGGAACGTACAGCGCGTTCCTACTTTCGTCTGGCCCGGGATAATGCATGCGCCAGTGTTCGGATCGAGGGTACACTTCACCAGCTTCAGATTCATCAGACCGCGCGGGGTACCGGTGCCATTAATGAAGCGCCAACGCTGCCACTGCTGCGGTTGTATGCGAATTTCGGGCTGATACAAGCCATTGACTAAGAAAACACCGCTATTACTCAGGGAACCACTTTTGTATACGTCACCATCAATGATTTCCTGCAGCACCCAAACTTTGTCTCGATCCGCTGGCACCATATTCAGGGTCTCGTTCGGTTCAGGCACAATGATGGCTCCTAACATCCCACCTTCGACCTGAATTGCAGTTGAACGGTGGCGGTGGGGATGATACCAGTGGGTCCCTGGGGCATGGAACGTTGGTAGCTTGACACAATACGGTTGCCCATTTCCAGGTTCGATTTCAATTAATACGTTATCAGAAGCGAGTAAGCTATCAGGGTCAGAGGATGGCGATACATGGAGACCGTGAAAGTGAAGGTTGGTGATGTTGAAGCAGCCAGGTCGATTGCTCGGCGGCACGCAATCATCCAGGTTGTTGGGAAAAAAGTTTCGTAAAGTGACCACGATAGTGTGAGGATTACCGTCACGAAAATCGGGGATAGCAACCATTGTTGGCCCCAAAATCGAGCAGTTAAAGGAGCGCAACTGGAGGGGTTTAGTCTTGATGCCAGCGTTGGAAGCATCGACGGAGAGAATCCTTGCATCCAGGATGAACTGGGGATTACCAGTTAAGCTACCCGGAGCAAGAGCGGGTTCCCTAAAGGGAGTTCCGGCTTTCGGGATTGTAACGGTATTGCTGCAGTAGGTGGAGATACCGCTAAAATCAGCAGGTTGGACGGCCCCATTCAACACTCCACCTGGCGTTGCATCAGCCCGGGCCGTACGAGGCAAGGCCAGGGAAGCGGCTGCCAGCGCACCGGTTGCGAGAAAGCGACGGCGGCTGACCCCAGATTGTTCGGTTTCCAGATTGGGGTCGTTTTGGGGCGTCAAGTAATTTTCGTCGACTGTCATGGGAGATTCCTCTTTTAACTTTGTTTATGAGGTTTTGAACAGTTGCTGCAGCTTGCGAACAAGACTGTGCCTGTCTTGTCGTCCCTGATTTTGCGCTTTCCTGGGGGGGCAGGGTTGCACGTCAATCCCGCTGCCCGATCCTGAAAGTGGCTTTTGGGATCGAGTAGAACAATTGTATTTCTCTAAGAAAAAGGACAGTCTGGTTGAGGGAAGGGAAAGTCAGGTCGTTGAGGGCACAGGGTAGAGATCTGACAAATTCTCTCGGATATGCAAGCGAACACCCAAGATGGCAAGCTATACAACGTTTAACTGTGACACATTGTCGACTGTGACACATTGTCGACTGTGACACACTGTCGAAGCGGGTAAACTGCCCAGTTAAAAGTTTTTAACTAAAGTTCATAACAATTGCGGATTGGCTTCACCATTTGTGATGGGCGGATTGGTTAGCTCGCATCCAGTGCCATTCAGCTGTAGGATGAGCATGGCCCACCCTAGCTGACTACGACTTTTCTCCTCATTCCCATGCTCTCCTTGGGAACGCAGTTTTGGAGGCTGGGGCATCCTGTGCTTCTGTTTTCTCCGGCGAAACGTGCGAGGCTGGAGCCTCTGGATGGTCGTTATCAGGCACAGCCTGGGGAACGAGGAAAGTCTGCCTTCTGCCCCCTGCCCTCTGCCCCCTGCCCTCTGCCCTCTGCCCTCTGCCCTCTGCCCCCTGCCTTCACTGAACTATCGACGAATGCTAACGATGGCGTCAATTGAAGGTAGTTGTTGGGTCTTCACCAGTTCGAAGTTTGCGTTCCTCAGGAGGGAGACAAACTCAGTCTGGGTACGTTCTCCGGGGCCACCGCTCTCCCCCGGAGCGCCGTGGGCGAGCAGCATCTGCAAGTGCTTGATGCCGACGTAAGGGTTAGGGATGTTCCCATCTTCAATTAACTCGAAGATATAGAGTCTGCTACCGGCGTTCATAGCGTTGCCAACCCGATTGAGGATGAGGCTCGCCTGCTCGTCTGAGTAAGAGTGCAAAATGCGTTTCATTATGGCATCGCCTGGAATATTGGGCAACGATGCATGCATATCTGCGCCGATGGTCGTCAAGCGTGACTGGGGCGCAATTCGATTGACGACGTCTGGAACGTCGAAAAGCTGTCCCTGCATTGCGTCATATTGCTGCAGCACGCGAGCGATCAGGGTGCCATTTCCGCCGGCAATTTCGGTCAGGTGGGTCGAGGCTGAAAAGTCGATGTTTTGAACAATATCCCGCACTTCGATTCGCGACATGGACTCCATCGCTTTATCGAATGCGGCTGCAAGGGGCTGATGGTCTCTTAAGTAGTCGTAGAAGCTGCGATCGCGCCCGATCTGATAAATACTCTGACCCGTCCGCAGCACTTGCTCCCACAGCGAACGTCGCTGCCGGTGTTTTGCAGACTGCGCCAGCTGACAGAATTCGTGCCACGGTCTGAGGGAAAAATCTGACTCCAGGGTCAAAGGTCGCGAGACCGCCGTCAGAGAAATGGTGGAATTTGTGGACTCTCCTGCGATTGAGAACAGACCGAAATGAGCCAATCCCCGCAGGCAGCGGTGGAGCGCTCGCGGGTGCGTCCCTGTCCGCTGCGACAGCTCCGACAGCGGTAACGGGCCTGCAGCAAGCTGGTCAAACACCCCCAGTCCAATACAGGCTTCTGTGAAATGCGAAACGATGCGGTAGTCCAGGATGCAAAACATCTGTTGATAGGGAATCATCATTTTGTCTTGTTATGGAAGGCAGGGGGCAGAGGGCAGAAGGCAGAAGAGTAGGGAATCATCATTTTGTCTTGTTATGGAAGGCAGGAGGCAGAGGGCAGAAGGCAGAAGGATAAAGTTGACTGCATCTGGTTTTGCGCTTTTGATCTTGTCCTGGGGGATTGTATAGAAATAACTTCACACTGTTAGGCTAATATGCCCCTCTGACGATTGAGTAAAACAGATTTCACCACAAAGACACGAAGGACACAAAGCGTACGTCGCGAACTTTCTGTGTGAACTTTGTGCCTTTGCGAGCAGAACATGATTTTGCGCGTTGGAAAGTGTGCGTTTATGTTTGGACAGCCCCTAATCTATTCTCGTTGTGCTATATTGCGACAATTTAGCGAGACAATTTGGCCAGACACAAATTCTGGGCTGCCAGGAAATGTCCAATTGCATCCTCAAACGAGGTGGCAAAGGACTCATTCAGCAACCGGCGCACGTTCAGCAACACTTCAGGATGGATAGGCATTAAAGCGTGCTGAGCCTCCTCAATCGCCTTTGCCAAAGTCGTCACTTCGCACTGACGATCGAGAATCCCCAGAGCAGTGGCTTCTGCAGCAGACCATTGGGCGCTGGTGAATAGGAAACGACGGGCTACACCAAGGCCCGTATACTTGGCCAATCGAAATACGCCCATTCCAGGCAAGTACCCTTCCTTGACTTCTGGGGCCTGGAAGACGGAACGGCTTGTCGCCAGACGATAATCGCAGGTCAACGCCAATTGAAACTGAAAGCGAGTACAAAACCCGTCAATACAAGCAATCGAAGCCCCCGCAAACCGTTCCAGTCGCAGTAAGAATTTTTCCCACTTGCTGCACTGGTCAAGACTGGGGGGGGCCGACCCAACAGAAGGCTGCGGGGTACTCAACCCCTGAAAAACGATCAGCGTACAATCGCTTTCATCTTCCAGGTCATCCATCAACTGGACTAGATCGGACAGCAGCGCTTGACTCAACTGACCTGCATCCGGCCAGTGTAAATGCACCGTGACAACGGCGTCCTGTTCGGTCAATTCGATCGTTGTGTAGGGCTTCATTATCAGAATTCTCCTAAACAGCATTCAAGGGTTGAGCCAGGTCCCATGGTCATCATGAGGACAGAATCGCCGCTCCGGGCTACGCCTTCTTGCAATAATTGTTCGTGGGAAAAGAGAAAGGACGCAGAGGATAAGTTGCCGTAATGTTGCAGAACATGCGCTGTATGACGCACGTCGTATTCGGTAATATTTAAAGCATACTTGATAGAGTCGATGACTTTCCGTCCGCCGGAGTGAATCACCCAATGCTGAATATGGCGACGTTTGCGGTTGAAGCGTCGTAAAAGATTATCCACAGGTGTTTGGACATGCAGTCCCAGCAGATAGGGAATTTGTTTGTCCAGGTACAGGGCATATTTGTTGTCCTGGAAGTTGAGACGGATGGCGTCAATGGCCTCTGGGATGATATGGGAGGTGAAACCGAGAATTTTAGGCCCGCTGGGGATGTCTGGGAAAGGTTTTGCAGAAATCACTACTGCTGCTGCACCATCGCCGAACAGAGAGTTGACCACAGCTGCGTTCAGACTCTCATCCATCACGTACATGGCAGAGCACACTTCCACGCACAGGAGCAGACCAATGGCCTCTGGGTAGAGGGCACAAAAATTGACCACGGGTTGCATGCCGTTTAAGCCACCATTGCAGCCCATGCCCACAATATCGATGCGGTAAACGTCCGAGCGCAAGCCTAGAGCTTTGACATAGAGGGCTGTGAGGCTGGGACATAGCAAACCCGTGGTCGAAACCACAGCGATGTAGTCAATATCTTGGGGGATAAGCGCCGCTTTTGTTAACGCTTTTTTGATTGCAGACTGGCCGATTTCCAGGGCGACGCGCTGGTGTTTTTGCAGCAACGCAGCAGGGCTTTCGTCGGGAATGTTGCCAGCCGCATTGGGGTCTGGCAAGCAAAGATGTCGCGATTTGATATGGGAATGGCTGAAGATTTTGTTAATTTTTTTGTCCGCGATGCCAAAGGCTGCTAGCACTTCGGCCTGGGTATATTTTTGCGATGGTGTTTCTGTGCCAATGGCAATCAACTGCGGGCACCCTGAAGTATTTCTCACGATCGACTCCATTGATTCGGCATGGCTAAATTTTGGCACGATTGCTTGCGGTCAGAAGTCTGGCTCTTGTCTCATACCATTTTGGAGTTTAGATTGCCGATTTTGGATTGAAGAAAGCCTTTTTGCTGATTTGATGGAAATTAGAAATTGCGAACAGAAGTTGGGACTCTCGATCGTTTTTTTATCTTTATCGATGACCAATACTTTATTATTTTGCGTGCTTTTTGCGCTGATAGAGCAATGCTTGGGCAACGGCTTCCAGATTCTCATCGTCCAGTTTGGTATTGACGGATTGCAATGCTAGTTTAGCCAGACGGGTAGCCAGGGGATCGCGGCGTGCCGCTGCTGTTGCCAGGTGGATTGCTGTATCCAGGACGCGATCGCACACCTGAGAAACCAACCCCCATTCCAGTGCAGTCGCACTATCCACCTTCTGACCAAAGAGAATCATCGCTTTTGCTCTGGCCTCGTTGACCAATTTAGTCAAGCGACGGATTCCACCCGCAGCTGGGATCAGTCCCAAGTCAGTTTCAGGCAATGAAAACCAACTGGAGGAGCTGCAAATGCGGACATCGCATGCCAGAGCCAGTTCCAGACCACCCGCAATCGCCGGGCCCTGAATCGCCGCAACTGTTGGCCACGGCGCACGAGCCCAGGCATCAAACAACTGTCGGCTGCGTAACTGAAAGCCCTCCTCATAAGAGCGGTCAGCCAGGCTGGAGAGATCCGCACCCGCACAGAAGATCTTCGCCCCTGCACCTGTAACGACTGCCGCCCGCAATGACGAATCAGCAACAGCTGCTGCCAGCAGGTCTGCGAACTGGTTGAGCATGGCATCGTGGTAAGCATTCGCCTTTTCCGGTCGATCGAGAATGAAGAGAGCAATATTGCTGGCCTCCCCAATCCGATCCATGCGTACAGTCCCCGAGAGTGTCGCCATTTTTCTTTAAACCTCTTTACTCTGGCTTTGATGACAATTGGGCAATAGCGGCAACCATATCCCCCATAGAGACCTTCGCGTCGATGGGATAAGCAGCACGGCACCACTGCACCAGATGCTGAGGCCCAACATTATCATCCACCGAGCTGCCACCAAAGAAACCCGTACCGATGACTGGTCCCCGGGTCAGATAGGTAGAAACGCCACTGGAGCCTTCAACTCCCTGAGCATTCACCGCAATACGGCAGACCGGAAGCGCTGCAGCATAATGCACGACAACCGCAGGGTCATTGCTGTGAATCACGGCCGAGTGTCCTTTACCAATTGTATCTAGCATTACCAAAGCATTGTTAATCGCAGCTTGGACGCTGTCCACGGGGAGATACCCCATCACAGGGAACAGCTTCTCGTGGCTGAGCGGTTCTTCTGCAACGATTGCCTCAATTTCGACGATCAGGCTTTTTGTGCCTTCTGGAACGGGAAACCCTGCCTGTTGAGCAATCCAGACCGCACTTTTACCCTGAGCTGCGGGATTGACGCCAGCGTCGGGAAAAAGATAGGTGCGCAATTTTTGTTCTGCTTCACCCGACACAAAATAGCCGCCTGATGCCCTCATCGCTGCTTTGAGTAGCGAATGAATGGCCCGATCGGCAAGGACTACAGATTCGCAAACACAGGGTAGGGCATGATCGAAACTATTGCTGGCAATGATGTGTGCCGCAGCAGCAACGATGTTAGCCGATCGATGCACAAAACAGGCCACATTCCCCGGCCCCATGCCAATTGCTGGATTGCCAGAACGGTAAGCTTCGCGTACCCGGTTCGGCCCCCCAGTTGCCAGAATTACCCCAATCCGCGGCGATTCCATCAAATAGCTGAGTGGCAAAATACCCGGTTGGCGGATGGTCTGGATCGCGCCCGGCGGCGCTCCGGCTTGCTCCGCAGCAGCGGCCATAATGTCAATGATGTGTATCGAGCATTTCTGAGCCGCTGGATGAGGGGAGAAAATGATAGTATTGCGGGTCATCATACTAACCATCGCTTTGTAATATACGGTCATAATCGGATTGGTGCTTGGCACCAGGGCTGCGATAATGCCTGCAGGTTTGGGAAAGCTGACGATTTTCTTTGCACCATCAATAACAGGCTCGACAAAATCAGCTGCCTGGTATCTTCCCAGCAGCCCCACTGAACAGTCCAGGTTTTTTTTGATATTGTCATTCACATTACCGCAGCCAGTTTCGCGGACTGACCATTCCGCATAGAATGCAGCCTTTTCCTTGCCAATCTGAGCCATAGCCCGAATAATCGTTTCAACCTGGGCAGCGGTATAGGTGCTGAATATGCAGGCAGCTCGTTCAGCCCTGTCCAGCAATCGATCCACTGTCAATTGAGCTTCATTGCTTTCTGTCCGCTGGCTGATAGCATCCATGCTGATTTGTCGCACGTCGTGTCTTACTGCTTAAAGTCTATAAGTTTTTGGGTTATATAGCACTAGTCATATCGGTTAGGACAAAATTGAGAGCGCGCGAAGCGCGCTCTCAATTTTGTCTGTCCTAACGAGCTTGGCTATTGCTATAGCAAAAGGCAGGAGGCAGAAGGGGAAAGGTTGATTCTCCATCCAGCTTTGAGCCTTTTGTCATGTTGTAAGCTATTTTCGTAATGCTATATTTTGCGGGAATTATTCCATTTTCTTACTCTCGATGCGTGCATTTTTCTGAGCAAATGGGTATCTCAACCCAAGCTGCTTGCGAGATTTCTTCATGAGGTTCGAAACCTCGCATTGGCCCGACGGTAGCAGGGTACCCACAAGGGGTGCCCCTACGAAAATTTCTAGTTCCTGCGGGCGCGGCTTATGGTGACTTATAGGGGGCGAGCTTGTGCCGACCCTGGATCTATGGAGTCAGCTCGAATGCGTTCGCCCACAGGTCCATCTCTTTCGTTGTGGGTGTATAGCACTACGAGAATAAATTAGGACACGATTTGGAAGGTTATTTTGAAAGCCTTGCTCAGCAAGGCTTTCAAAATAACCCCTGTTTTTCCGTTCTAGCACGAAGAAACAGGGGTTAGCTCCCCCTTAGGGGGAGCTAACCTTCCAAGTTGTGTTAGGACAGGCTGAAAGGCTCAAAATAGATGTGGTCAACCTTTCTCTTCTGCCGTCTGCTCTCTGTCTCCTGCTTTCACACTTATCGAGTTGGAGGATCGCGATCCGACCGGGGCGATGGGCCTGAGCGTGACGATCGATCTGGTCGATCTGACTGAGGTGACTGGTCTGAGCGTGACGATCGATCTGACCGTGGCGGTGGTGGTGAGGGTGATTGATGGGTTTGGATTTGCCGCAAGGCATTCGCCAATTCCAGTGGAAAAAGGATGACGGTATTCGAGGGACTGGCTCCCAAGCCATCAATGCTTTGCAATGTCCGTAATTCCAGCGCGATCGGGTTGTTCTCCATCGTCGCCGCTGCTTCTGCCAAACTGACAGCAGCCAGCCGATCGCCATCAGCTTTAGTAATTGTCGCTCTTTTTTCTCGTTCTGCAGAGGCTTGACGGGACATCATTCGTTCCAGATCTTCAGGCAGTGCGATATCTTGCAAGCTAATCGATTGAACGTGCAGACCCCAGGTACGAATGCGGCCTTCGACCAGTTCGGCAATCTGCGACTGGATACGTTCGCGCTCTGAGAGTAACTCGTCCAGGGTTAAGCCGCCGACGACATCCCTCAAGGCAGCCTGGGCGTATTGCGCGATCGCAAATTGGAAATCCTGAATCGAAACCACAGCCCGTTCGGCATTTCTCACCATAAAAAACAAGGCACTGTCAATGGCGGCAGGGACGTTGTCGCGGGTAATCACCTTCTGGTGGGGAATATTAACGACCAGGGTGCGCGTGTCGATAAATCGCACATATTCCAGCACAGGAATAACAAAGAATACCCCAGGGCCGCGAACGCCCTGCAAACGTCCCAGCCGCAGAACCACGCCGCGTTCCCATTGGGCGGCAACCCGGATGCCGCTGACAATGACACCCCAGAACGCACTTGCGATCGCAGCTGTCCCCAGACCAAAGGGCAAATTGTCCGGGAAAGTTAGAGCGCCCAGAAATAAAAACAGGAACAATACAGGCACAAAAAACAGCGTTGAGCGCAAACCCTGTCCCAGAGAAACATGTCCCTGAGTCGGAGCCGCATAGGATTTGAGGGTTGTCATGCTAGCAGTTAAGTCAAATCAGGCAGTGTACTCTTAATTGTTTATAACATTACAAATGAGGAGATTGAATAATAGACCAAGCCAACTAACATGCAATCTCAAATTAGTTCAATATCACAATTAAAAGTTAGAGTAAACCCCACGGGGTTTACTCTATAGCGGTTCCCATGCGACTGAAGTACATGGAAATGTGCCCCTGCCGAAGGCAGGGGCACATTTCCATACCTCACTAGCCTGAGAATTGCTATAACTTTTAGCGTTGACAGACCACGAGCAAAGAAAATAGCGAGCCATCTACAGTAAGACTAAGGACTTGCATAGTAAGAAAATACCAGTGATAGAATCGATATCTCGCAGAAGCAACCCAATAAATCGGTATGTTATTAAGCTATCAGTGCCTAACCAATATCGGTATCAGCTGGAGATATATCTGGCTTTCCCCACCTTCAGCCGCTCCGTAATCCTACAGAAGGAAAGATTTTTTCGTGTGAGTTCCAACCTACCCGCTCAGTAGCCCTTATAGCTTCAGACATAACAAAAGGTTCAAAACCAAAAAACAAATATAGTGAACCCGATCTCTTCTACCCTCTGCCCCCTGCAATGTTACTCGATCGAGGAAAAATTTCTCGCGATTAAATCTGTGTAGACTAATACATTAATGGCATAGACAAAAACGGCGTTGCCATCACGGTGTTGCTGCTTCTAAACACCAGAATTTTCAGCTCCCTCCATCCTCGTCAGCCCCATTGACCTCTCTGAGAACATTCAAACCTGAATCTATAGCATCGGGCTATATCTATAGCAGTTTGCAGTCTGGTTAAGCACAGAAAACTTGGGTGGGCTTGGCACTGCCAAGCCCCTACCGAAACCGGGTACTGAATTTCATTGCAAACCGCATATATTAAATTTATCAAGAATTTATGAATTTTTATTAAGGATTTTACAAAAAGCAACGTGTAATTATATAGTACTGAAATTACGCAGATTCTCGCTTCTGAGCGCTAGCGCTGGTGTCCAAATGTCCGTTACAGAATTGTCTCACATTGCGCTGAAACTTGGTCTTCTAGAGAATTCCTGGATTCAGGTTTCTGTTATCTGCTTGCCTTAGAATTTACGATTTCATTCTTTAGAGAGCATATCCCTAGAATCATGGGCATATTCAAACTTGTCTTCCAGACTTGGTCTAAGTTACAACGCTCGTATTTTGTTCGATATCGTCGCCGCTCCAACATACAAAGCTTTATCTTAGAGCCGATCCTGACCCCCAGCGGTCTCGTCGATGGCATGGACGACGCTCCAGATCCCTCGCTGCTGGAGTTAGATTCGCTTGATGTGGATAACGGAGAAATCGCAGACAGCAACAGCGTCCTGCCTGCCAGCATCGACGCCCTCGCCAACCCGGAGTCTTTCCCCGAAGCGCTAGACCCGCTTCCCTTCATCGACGACCCCACACCCGCCCTATCAGCCCTCAGCGAGACCCGCGCTCCCATTGACCCCGGCATCTTCACCGTCGGCGACAGCGGCACCATCACCATCGACTACCTCTTCGACGGCGGTGCCTATCGCGGCCAACTCGCTGCCTTCAGTCTCGCTGGGATCGAGCATCTCGAAGTTGGCTCCGAAGCCTTCATCGCCGCCGCCACCGACCGCGCCCTCAGCAACAGCGAACTCGGTCACATCCTCATCAGCGACTACCACGAGGGCGCTCGCTTCAGTGGCGAACTCGGCGAGCGCAACTGGAACCACGGCGACTACCTGGGGGTCAAAAGCTTCGAGATGAGAGCTGACGACGACTTTGCCCTGATGCTTCTCCCCAAAGGCGGCATCAAGCAAGTGTTGCGCAATCCCGGCATCGGCGG